>Ga0114994_10000695_pt1 | contig 23056 bp, 9 predicted proteins | sample ArcticOcean_MG_C_9_FD_87043 | JGI IMG/M metagenome (GOLD analysis project Ga0114994, IMG submission 87043) | Marine microbial communities from western Arctic Ocean - ArcticOcean_MG_CB2_152 | ecosystem: Environmental > Aquatic > Marine > Oceanic | place: Arctic Ocean: Canada Basin | collected...
GAGGGGCTTAAGAAGAAGGCGTCCGTCGTTGTGAAAGACGCCGTGGCCTTCGCCAAGGGGAGCCCGCCGCCGCCGCGGGAACTCGCCAAGGAATTGGAGTTCCCGGACCCGGCTGATACGGATTATAATAAACAAACGATCAACAGCGATAGCGAGGCGTTGACCAAGGCGTCGGTCGAGCCCGCGAAACTGATCGCGTGCCAGGAGCGCATTGCGATGTTGCAATCGCTAGCCAAGGACCCCGGGCTCAATATTGGGGACGCCATTAATCTAGCCATATTGGAGGAGATGGTGCGCGACCCGAGAACCACCATCCACGCCGAAGATCTCCAAGCTGGGTCTTCGTATGATATCCCTAGACAGACGCAGCAGACCTTCGGTTCGTTACGAGCCGCCGACGAGATCATCGATGAAGGCCACTTTATAGGAAAAGCGTTAGGCGAGGGCATGAACGGCTACCGGCCGATCGTCGAATTGATGAACGCCAACTTCGGCATCTATGGCATGGCTGAGCTGTCAAGTGCGGGCAACACGTACGCCACCACGGGCGGGCAGTTCAAGATGCCCATGACTGTTGTTGGTGCTGGTGGCACCGCACCCAATCAAGCACTAGGAGCGGAGCACTCGCAGCCGTTCCACGCTTATGTGATGGGCATCCCCGGGTTGAAGATCTGCACGGCGGCGACGCCGGACGGCGCCTATGGGTTGTGCAAGGCCATGATCCGGGACGACGGCCCGGGCATGCTCTTCACGCCCGTCAAACTCATGAAGGACGCCAAGGTGCCCGTGGACGTCGGTACGTGCTTGCCGCTCAACAAGGCTCACTTGATGTCGAGCGCGTCGGACGCTTCGGTCGCGGCGTCCAAGGCTGTTACTGTCCTCACTTATCTACACGGTGTGAGGGAGGCGGTGAACGCCATCCCCGAGATGGAGGCGGCGGGCCACGAGATGGACTTGATCGAGTTGCGGTCCCTGAAGCCTTTGGACCTGGAGACTATTAGAACATCATTGCAGCGGACGCACAAGCTGGTTATATTGGACGAGTCCACGAAGACGGGGGGCGTCGGCGCTTCGATCTCGGCGCTCGTGGGCGAGGAGCTGTTTGATGAATTAGACGCGCCGATCAAGCGCCTCTGCATGGACGACGCGCCCGTGCCCTACGCCTCGTCCATGGAGCTGGCCGTCGTGAAGCGCGGCAGCGACCTGGTCATCGCCGTGAAGGAGCTCGTCGACTACGTCTGATTTGCCGGGGGGTAACTTGGGTACGTAGTAGTCCGTCTGGAGGCCGCTCTTCGTAGGGATGGAGCCGGAGAGTCGCGGCGGCCCTCCCGATCGACTACTAGTGGCCGTCTAGCTACCCTTCCAGACTAGCGCTCGATAGGCCCTAGCCACGGGACCGGAGCCTTGGAGGGGGGGGGGCGGGGCCACGCCCGGCAGCGCCAAATAGGTACGGGTTTCATCCAAACTCATCTGCAACTCGTCGGCCTGCGCGGATACGCGGCGACGGCGTCGAGAGCCCTCGAGAGATTGTAGTTGGGACATTCTGTACGCCATCGACGGTTCGTCGGTCAGAAACGAAGAGATACTCCGCTGCAACCGGCGCATGTGGTCGGCCCGCCAGAGGTTTTACTCCGGCGACCAAGCCGAGGAACGACTAGGACGTCTGCAAGCCCGCTTGGCACGCCGCCGCGCTGGATTGCCCTCGCGAGCAAGGCCAGCTAACCCCGATCGTTGTCCGACGCTCGCACAAGTAGCGCTCGGACTCGCGGTCGTCTACCTCGTCTCGCGATGCGTGCTTTTTTGATGGCCGCGGTTGCTCACGCAAGCATCTCGCACTTCGAGACGACGCGGCTGCTCGGCGGCGCGCTCGAGGACATCGCCGCGACGCTGCGAAATCAGCGAAGCGCGTTCGCTTCGGCGGAGCCGTTCCCCACCTGGTCCTCGACGGGCTCTTCCCTGCCGAAGTGGTGGACGCGCTCGCCGCGGAGATTCCCGAGCGCAGCAACAATTGCCACGCTCGCGGCGTGACTTGCTTTAACCGCAATGGCTTTGAGAAGGGCAAGGTCCAGACGGCAGAATTACAAGGCATGGGGCCGCACGCGAGAGCTTATATGGAGTTCGTGCGCTCGGCGGCGTTTCGGCGGGCGCTGGAGGGATTCACGGGCTTCGGTGGCGACCTCCCCCGAGTGAACGACGAGCACAACGAGGGCGCGGGCATACACACCACAGGTCCGGGCGGCTACCTGAAGGTGCACGCAGATTTTAATGGCGATTTTGGCCGAGGCGGTCTGGCGCGCCGACTCAACACTTTCTTATACCTGAACCCGGATTGGGACGACACCTACCAGGGCCACCTGCAGCTCTGGAGTAGAAACATGAGCAAATGCGCGAGGGAAATTAGTCCCATCCTCGGCCGCTTCGTCGTCTTTAAGACGACGGATTTTTCCAACCACGGCCATCCGGTGCCCTTGAATGCCCCCGAAGGCCGCGTGAGGCGGTCGATCGCGGCATACTTCTATACCGAGGGAAACTTTCGTCGCGATGCGCACGAGTGCCTCCGCCCGAATTGTCCCTCCGGCGATCATACGCGTTGCTCCTGCCCCTGGCATAACACGCTATGGAAGGACGCGAAATGTGCTTTGTGCTTACATCACACTATGCACAAGCCTACGATTAAGGCGGACGGCCGCGGCGCGTGCGGCGTCGGCATGCTCCGCAAAAGGAAGCACGTCGTACACCCCAACGGACTCGGACACGGGCCCATGCACGAGGCGCTGGCCCGTTTCCACGGCGAGCACGTGAGCAACTGATTCTCCCCCCCGGGGCCCCGCCCACTAGTCCTAGCACCGTAACAAAAATTCCTTTAGCAACTCAGGGCCGGGCCTGAGGCTGATTGTCAAGATATTGAGTCTCCCGAGTCTCCCAGGCCGGGCGGCGTCTAGAAGTATCGTGTATCTAGATAATATGAAAAGCCCTTAAGCTGGCCGGCTACTACCCGTCCAGCAGCGCATCGAGCTTCGCGGAGTCCTCCGCCGACGCCGGCGCCGGCGCCGTACGCGCCGTCTTCCTCCTCGGCGCGCCCGGACTCCGGGACGACGACCGGTCCGCCTCCGCCGGCGCCGGCGCGGCCCGCGCCTTCTTCCGCCGCGGCGCGCCGGGAGACCGGGACGACGACCGGTCTGCCGGCGCGGTTTTCGCCTTCTTCCGCCGCGGCGCGCCCGGGCTCCGCGAGGAGGACCGGTCCGTGCGCGAGTAGTAGATGCGCCGGCTGTCGTTGAAGATGAACTTGACGGGGTCCGTATTGGGCGCCTTCTTGAGCTCGGCGCCGAAGTTCTTCACGCACTCGATGGCTTCGTGCTCCTTCAGCAATTTTGCCAGGTCGCCGACGATTTTGCGGGGGCACGGCCCGCACCGGTGTTTCCTGTCGACGCGCGCCCACTCCTCGGCCACGGCGTCGGACAGGCACATCTCGCCCGCCGGCTTGTCGCGCGGCGAGCGCCCGAAGGGCCGCGGGACCGCCGCCGCCGCGCGCGGGCTCGACTGCTTGATCAAGGCTCTTTTGGCAATGTGCTTCTGGATGGACTCGCGCACCCAGCCCGGGACGTTGTTCGGCGCCCCGCGCTTCTTGGAGAAGGCCACGTGCAGCAGCTCCAGGACCTGCGCCGCCTCGGCCTCGGTAAGTTCATTCTTGAGCGCCACGAGGTTCGGCCGGCCGAGGTCACGCCGCGAGAGGTTGAAATTCTTCCGGAGCGGCATGAACGCGCGGGCGACGGCCTCGGGCAGGACGACGCCCAGGTCGTCCGCGGGCTTCTGGCGGCGCGGCGGCAACGAAGGGGGATTCTTCTCGTCCGCGCCGCCCTGGGCCTGCAAGCGGTCGGAGACCGCGTCGTCCAGGGCCTCGTCGGCGTCGCGCGTCGGCTTTTTATCCAAGGCGAGCCGCAACATGTCGACCACGGACAACGCCGCTTGCCGGGGGAGGAGCCACCCCAAATCCCGCAGCGTCCCGGACGCGAAAGCGTCCTCGCGGAGCCCGAAGTCGACTCTTAAATCTTCCAACCGCTTCATCAAGGCGCCCCTGGGCTTGGCGTCCCGGTCCTTCAGCGCGCGTCCCGCGCACTCCACGAGCCACTCGCCGTAGGAGGGGATGGCACCCCGTTTCAACCGCCGCGCGCAGCTCTTGCCGCACTTCTCCGCCAGCCGCGCGTCCATCCGCTCCACGGCCACGGCCAGGGTCTGGAAGGTCTTCTGGTCGATGCCCTCCTCGCCGACCTTGACGTGGCCCTCGAGCTTGGCGAAGAAGGCCTCGTTGGCCTTGGCGCCGCCGGGCCTGGGCCTGTCCTTGCTCCGCGACCGCGACCGCCGTCGCCGCCCGCGGCTCCGCGACCGCGACCGCTGTTTTTGTTGGTTGAGGCACCGCCGGATGCCGCCCATCAGCCACCCATTTAAGTTCTTGATCTTGTCGCGGCGCATGCTCTGGAACTGCTGGCTCACTTCGATCTGGTGCTCCTTCTTTAGGGAGCAGAGCGCCGCCACCGTGTGGCCGTCAAGCTCCCACTGGCCCAGCGTGCCACTCTCGTGGCACTTCCGCAGAATCTGCCGGGCCTTTTTTGTTACTCTTACATCTTCGTAGACGGGCCGGATGCCCCCGGTGCTTCTTGACCTACTCCGCGAGCTCGAGCTCCGCGACCGGGACTTGCGGGGCTTGCGGCTGCGCGACCGGCTCCGGGACCTGCTGCGCCGCCGCGACTTCTTCTTCTCCCGCTTCTTCGAAGAGGGCACCACTTCGCGTTTCGCCCCGTTCGAGATGCCCTCCAATAACCACGCCTGCAGCCCGGGCCCCAGGCCCCACAACACTCTGGGGTCCTGCCCGCGCACGTACTGCGCGTACGCCAGAGCCGCATCGTCCGTCAGCAGACCCAGCTGCACCTCGAGATTCGTGTCCAGGACGTCCTGCCTCCCGATGGGCCCCATGACCTGGACTAAGAGTCCCTTGGCCACGTCGATGCCCGTCTCGGGCGGCTTCGTCTCGGGCGGCTTGGCTCCCTCGGCGACCTGCTGCGAGAACTCGGCGACCTTCTTCCGGAGCCAGGCCGAGGGCGTCCGGATCGACGAGTAGCCCGCCCGCATCTGCTGCAGGGCGTCCACGGCCTGCGCCTCCGGGAGCTCCAGGAGGTCCCTGGTGACGCGGGGCAGGATGACGTCGTACAGGAGCACACCCTTGTCGGCCTGGAACGCGTCAATGGCGCTTTTTAAATCACTAGGGAGCTGTTCGGCTTTCACTTCGTTATAGAACTTGAGCTCCGTCCGTAAAACGTCCAGCACCACGGGCGCCGCCGGCACGCCCTGCGCCCGGCGTAGCGCCACGGCCGTCTCCACCCCAATGAGGGTCGCGACGTTGACCGGCAATTGCACCAAAACTTTCCGGGCCTCCTCCAGCGCCGCCGCGTCCAGGTCGACATTAGGGCCGAGCACGCCGAAGAAGGCGTCGTTCGCGGCGTTGGCGTCTGATGCGGGCGCGACGGCCTTCTTCTCGTCGTTGTCGGAGCCGCTCGCGAAGGGGTCGTCGTTCGACAGCTCCTTGACTAACGTCGTCAAGGATTTGATCTCCCTACCATCGCCCTTCTTGTAGGTCCAGCGGTCCCCTTTTTTGCTGCAGCTCCAGCCGTAGTGCTCCAGGATGGACCGCTTCGCGTTGGGCGTCGCCGCCTTCTCGAGCTCCGCGGCGCAGGCCGGGTCGGGCGGGTAGGTGGACATGTTTCTTTGGCGTTGGTTTGCGTTGCTGGCCGGCTCGTTGAGCGCGCGTCGACGGCGTCGCGGCAAATGTCCGCACTGCCCGCTCTCTCGCTCTGGGGCTGTTGTGGGCGCGTCGCGCTGAGGCAGCGAGCGCAAGCGATCAGCGGCAGTGCGTGGTGAAGCTAAGCCAGACAGTGAGTTCTGCTGGCAAATGGGCACGTCTATGTGCTCTTCCCACCGCTTTTTACTCGATGGCGAGAGGGTTGAAACCCGTTTAGCTAAACAAAGCTAAAAAAACACCGGTGTGCGGAACATTGGACTCTGACAGTGACAGCTCGCATTCGCGGCCGCTGCGGACCGATGCGGGCCTTATTCTACCTCTGCGCGTACAGCGCTGCGACGGGCGCCGCTCCCGCGGACCCGCTCAGCGCATGGCTCTACGACCTAGTGCTCCCGCTCCCCGACGTGACGGGCGTCGTAGACACGATTAATGTCACGCTAACTCATGTCACCTGCACGCACGCGCGGGTCGGCGGTCTGGCGGCGGCCGGCCGCCAAGCGACGGTCGCGGTGAATGCCACGAACTCGGCGCTCGACTGCGCCTTCCGGTGGGCCTATGTGCGGACCACCGTCCCCCATTTACGGGGCAACGGCCGCGCCTCGGCCTCGGTCCTCGTGACGAAGGCCGCCGCGGCCGTATCGCTGCAGCCGTCGCGCGACGCCCGCCCGCGACCCACTTCATCAACACTCCGCAACTGCTCCGCCACGGCCAGAGTGACCGCGCTACACGTCACGGGCGGCCTCACGGGCGCGTTACTGGAGCTATTGGGGCCCTACATCAAGCGGAAACTCTCGAAGAGCTTCGGCCCCGCGCTCTGCAGTACCTTGGAGCCGCTCGTCGACGCGAACCTGACGCAGCTCATCGCAGCGACGACCGTGTCCGCGAAAGCCTGCGCCGCCGCCGCGCAAAATCGGAGCGCGCGCGACCGGAGCGCCGCCGGCGCCGCGGCGCGCGCAGAGCTCATGGACTGGCGCGCGTCGCGATATGCGACGGCCCTGGCGTCGGTGGCCGCGCGCCTCGCGACCTGCGGCGCCCAAAGGGGCGCGCGCGTCGGCCTCAACGTATCCAGAACCTTCCTCACGCCCCTCGGCGCTCTAACGGTGGGCGTGGGCGACGTGGCCCTGGACGGCGTCTCCCGGGTCTCCATGGCGCCGGCGCGCAACGCCTCGTTCGCCCTCCGCGCCTCTGGCGACGCGACTCTCAGGACGACGCTCGAGCTGACGATCGCGTCGCCGCTGAGCCCCGCACACCTCCGCGAGGCCTTCGCGGCGTCTGTCGCCGTCCGCGGCGCCGCCCTGGACGCGACGCTGCGCGCCGCGGTCGTGCCCACCGGAAACGAACCGCTGGGGGCGCTCGTGCGGACGCCCCTGACCTGTTTAGCGCGGAGCGTCGACGCCATGGCGCTGACGGACGTGCAGTTCGCGGCCGGCGCCTACGCCTCCGCGGAGCTCGCGCCGCGCGACCCGGCGCGGTCGCCCCTCGCGGCCGGCGTCGACGCGACCATCGACGCCGCGCTCGACATCATCGTCAGGAGCTTCCCCGGGGTCGTGGACGACGCCGTGGCCTGCGCGGTGGATGCCCTAAAAGCGAAGGTGAATGATGCTCTGGTGCGGCGGCTGGGGGCTGCGAGGCGCGCGTCTTGTGAATCGGACGGGGCGGGGCCTCTCGACTGGGCCGCCTCGCCCCTGCTGGCCGCGCTCGACAGCGTCGACCCCGCCACGGCGAACTTTGCCCTTGCGTGCCTCGTCGACGGCCGCACCGCGTCCGTCGGTGCGGCCAACGTCACCGTGGGCGGCCTGGCATCCATCACAAAACTCGACCTGACCGGTCACGGCGATGCAGTCGAGGCGGCGCTCGTGATGCAGGGGCCCGCGAGCATTCTTGTTTCAATGGATGGCAAGAACGCTTCCCTCGCTTTTAAAGGCCTCGACGTCGCGGCGGCCTTCGATGTGCCGCTCGACGCACGCATCGCCGGCGCCACCCTAAATGACGGGAGCTGCGCGTTGATCGATGCCTTGGACGGGCCGCCCGCGATCGATGCGGTGGCGGTGCGCGCGTCGTCGGCCATAACCGTGCGCGGCTTTGACGCCGGGACCAACGCGGCACTGGAGCATGTGGGGCGCGCGCTGGCCTACGAGATCGGCGACCTGTGGCGTGGGGGCGGCCGCGCTTCACTCAATGGGCGCTGGGCGGCGCAGCTCGACGCGGCGCGCGGGCGGTGCGCGGGCCGCACGCACAAAACAAAGCGGAAGGCGCCGTGGGTCCTGCTCGTCGGCGTCGTCGTGCTTGCGGTCGTTTTGATTATTGCCGTCGGTCTCAAGGTAGACGACGCCGTGTCGCGACGACGTACTATTGGGGTGGACGCGGCGCCTCTCCTTCCTGGATTGGAGGCGGACCTCGAATTACTCACCGCGCCCGCGAGCCTGGCACGCACCGCGCCCAGCCCCATGAAGGTGCTGCTCCCGCTCGGGTTGCTGGTCACGACGGGACTCTTCATCTGGTCCCACGTCGCGTTCGCCGCGACCGTCAAGCTCGAGGTGCGCTTGTTACCGCACGCCGGGCTGCCGGGCGGCGCCGAGGTCTTGGATCTGGGCAACCTCTACAAGTTCTCACTGGCTTCAAGTGTCAGGGACATGTGGCAGGCCCGCGTCTACGTCCTGGCTATGTTGGTCCTGCTGTGTTCGGGCGCCTGGCCATACACGAAGTTGATCCTCCTCGGGTTCTGTTGGTTCGCCCCGGATTTGCCCGAGACCCGCCGCGGTCATATTCTAGAGTGGGTCGACGTCCTGGGGAAGTGGGCCCTCATCGACACCTTCGTGATGACATTGATGCTCGTGGCGTTCCACTTTGATGTTACGGTGGGCGACGTGTCGGGCGACGCGCGCGCCGCGGCGTTGGTCGACGCGGTGACCGTGCGCGTTTTTGTGGAAGCATTACCCTCGTTCTTCGTGTACGTCCTGGCGTCGTGCCTGTCGCTGCTACTAGGGCACGCGTGCGTCGCCATGCATCGGAATACCCACGACGACCTGGATGATGCTCCACAAACGCTCTGCGCGTCCTATTGGTTCTTCGGCTTCGCCGGCCTGCTCGCGCTGGTCATCTACGGTTGTACAGTGGCGTCCTTCGACTTCCACATCGAGGGGTTGGCGGGGCTTGTCTTAGGCGACAAGGCGACACAACGCTATTCCCTCATCTCGCTGGGCACGGCGGTCCCGGCGTCGAGCAGGGACCCACGCGGCGCCGGCGCTCTGAGTCTCGAAGTCGTCTACTTCTTCTTCGGGTTTGCGCTGCCCTTGGTGCAGCTCGTACTCTTGGCGGTGCTGTATTTGACACCACTATCATTACACTACCAACGGAAACTGTACGTGGCCTGCGAGGTCGCCACGTCCTGGGCGGCGCTCGACGTCTTCGCGGTGGGCGTCGTCGCCGCTTTACTAGAAATCTCGAAATTCGCCCAATGCATGGTCGGGGACCGGTGCGACTTCATTAATACGTTCCTGGGGAGGCACCTCGACCGCGCGTTAAATGGCGACGACACGTGCTTTGATGTAAGTACTGAGCTGACGCGCGGCGCGTGGGTGCTGCTGCCGGCCGCTTTTGCCAGCGGTATTGTTGGCGTGTGGTTGCTGCGCCGGGCGAAAAGAGCGCTCGATGCTCGCGTGGAACATGCGCGAGCGAAGGACGAGGCGTCTTCTTCGAGCGACTCGGACTCGAGCGCGGACGGGGGCGGGGACTCGCTGTAATGTGACTTGTTTAAATTTAATCGCCTAGTAGCGGCGCCACGGCTGTGGCCGGTAGCGCGGCAGGCTATTGATGTCCGAGGGGCCCGCCGGCGGCTCGGGGGCCGGGCTCCGCAGGAACGCCCGCAGCCGGGGCGGCACGTGCTTGCGGTAGAAGCCGTCCTCGAACTCCAAGAGGTCCACGGTGGCCGCGACGTGGTCGCGCAGTAAAGCACGCAGCGCCGCGGCGTCGGCGTCCGTCACGTCGAAGAGGGCCGTCCGGAAGTCGGGGTGGGGCGCGATGGCCAGGGCCTCCAGGGCGTCGATGGTGCTGTCCTTGAAGTCCTCCAGTTCCCGGCGGGGCATGCCTCCTCTTTCAGTTGCGTAGGGGCCCGCCTTATCGCCGGTCCGCAGGAAATGGCGGACGTGCCTGGGATTTAACGTCACCACCGACTCGTAGGCCGTTAAATTAAGCTCCTCCGAGCCCACGGTGAGCGTGGCGTGCGCGACGCCCCCGGACATGAGGAACACGTCGCCCGGCCGCAGCAACACGATGCGCGACGCCTCCTTTAACGCGTCCAGCTGGTCCTTTTTTAAAGGCGGCGTGAAGACGCTGTCGAGCATCGTGTCGTGCAAACGCGTCGAGATAGCCCCCGGGGCCCACGTCGCCAGCAACTTGTACCCGGTGTAGTTGTGGCCGACGTTGCTCCAGAGGACCTGGTCCACGTGGAGGCCCTTGCCGGCGCCCCGGCCGCCGACAAACACGCCGTCGTCCTGCGTGTCCCACGAGAGCGTCCACCGCGCCAAATCTCCTAATGAATCGGCGACCTGGCGCTTTCGTAATGTCTTCGTGCGCCGCGCGCCGAGCAGCGCGCAGGGGTGCGGCACCGGGAAGGCGGGCGGCTGCTTCACGGACTTGATGCGTCTTAATTCGCACACTTACAGGTCCTGGGCCCGGGCGTCGCCCTTCTCGAGCCTCGCTTCCACGGCTCGCAACCGCGGGCCTAGACTTCGCGGGTCCTCGTCGTCGGGGCCGCGCACGGGCGACCGCGACCGCGACCGCGACCGCGATCGAGATCTAGACGTCGTTACTTGCGCGCGGTCGCCCGGGGAGCGCGACCGCGAGCGGCCGCGCGGCGACCGCGAGACCGAGCGGCTCCGCGACCTCGGAACTTTAATTTCTTTCTGGGTGCCCGTGGAATTGGTGAACTCGACGTTCGCCTTCAGGACTCGGCTCTTGGGGTGCCCGACGGCTCTTTGCAGAAACTTGAGCACGGACGCGCCCTTTGCATCCTTCGCGTGCTCGAGGCAATCACCGACCCAGGCCGGCAGGCAGTCTTGCCTAGCGAGGCCCAGGGCGCGTTCCCCGTTCCGGAAGACCACAACATCTTCCAAATGATCCGCCAGCAAAACCTGCGCCGCGAAGGCCGTCGGCGTGAAGACCTCGCGCGGCTGGCGCGTATTATCCGTGACGAGGTCCAGGGGCCACGTGTCCGCCAGCATCGCGCGCTCGCCGGCGGTCAGCACGAGCGGGTAGCGCGCCGCGGCCATGGGTGCGGCACCGCCTACGGGTGGTCTGCGGTCTGGCGCCTGTCGGTGCGGGAGGCCTCCGGTCTAGCGCCGACGGCGTAGAATGAGTGCGCTCTGTTGCTCGCCGCGCTTGCGACGCCAACTACTGAGCGCCTCGATCACTGGTGCGCCTTGTTATGCCGTGTGCGTGCCACACGTCGACGTTTCACCTGCGACGTCGCAGGACGAGTGCGTTTCGCGCACGTTTCCTGACTGTGAGGTACTGTCGCGCCTCAGCGAGCCCAAGGAGGCGCTATAGGCGAAGAATGCCGAACGAAACCCGCGCGAAAAAAATAGGAAGCATTAATCTGTCCTATACTCCGACGATGAGGCCTCCGTGCGTCTGGGCACGAAGCATGCTTTCGAGGCAAACGACGAAGCGTGCGGGTTGTGAGGCCACAAATTATGCTTGTGTTTGCTTCATACCACTGTTCAGGTACAGTAGCACAGAGCTGCATAGCGCTGCTGTAAACACATTTGATAATAAGTTCAGAAGCGTTCGAACGAACACTGCCAGCGCTCAGCTGCACAGGTAGCATCAACACGAGAAGAGTGCTGCAGCGAGCAGCAGTGAGCACTCTTGAGATCAGCTGCAGGTGAGTGCACAAGAAAGCAGGGACCATGCGCAGCCTCCTCGCCGTCGCAACAGCAGCCAATGCGTTGTCCATCGGCATCGACCTCGGCACGTCCACGAGCTGCTGCGCCGTCTGGCGGGACGGCGCGCCGGAGCTCGTGCCGCGCCGCGCCGACGGCCAGGTGTTGACGCCCTCGGTGTGCGTCGTCGGCGCCGCGGCCGTGCGCCTCGCCGGACCGGACGAGATCTTGAACGACGACGAAGCGACAGTCACGAGCTGGAAGCGGTCCATCGGCCTCGACGCGGCGACGGCCAAGTGGCGCGTCGAGGCGCCCACGAAAAAGCGGCTGCGGCTGGACGACGGTGCGACGGACGAGGACGGCTACGTCGGCGTCGTGGCGGCCAACGACGTCCGCGTCAGACCCGTGGACCTCTCGGTTGTTGTCCTAGAGTCCTTACTGGCGGACTGCGAGGCGCACCTGGGCGAGCGGCCGCGGGACGCGGTGATCGGCGTGCCCGCGTGCTTCCTGCCCGCCCAGCGGCGCGCGACGGAGGCCGCGGCCAGACGCGCGGGTCTGGAGCGGGTGCAGGTCGCGAACGAGCCCGAGCTCGCGGCGCGGGCCCACGGCGCCTCGGCGGCGGACGACACGCTGGTCATGGTCTTCGACCTGGGGGGCGGCACGCTCGACGTCTCCCTAGTGGACGTGGGCGGCCGGACCGCGGAGGTCATCGCGACGGCCGGCGACCTTAATTTGGGCGGCGACGAATTTACGAGGGCGGTGCAGACGGTGGACCCCCTCCTCTCGCTCGAGGAGGCCGAGCGGGTCAAAATTGCGCTCACGACTCGCGCGTCCACGGAGACCGTCTCGAGGGCCAAGCTCGAACATGCCGCAACCATCTTACTGGAGCGCTGCTGCGACGCGGCGCGCGAGGCGTGCGTCCTAGGCGACGCACGTCTCGAAGGCGACGAATTGACCGAGGAAGCCACGGGGAGGACGCGCGCGAGGCGGCGAAAGCAGGCCAAGTCCTCGCAGAGAGCGTTGGACGACCTAAGAAAGTCCCAGCCGTCCATGAAGATCACGAGCCAACAGGGCTCGCGTTCTGTGAATGATCTGGTCCTGGTGGGCGCCGCGACGAAAATGCCTTGTGTCCAGAAGTGTTTGTCTCGACTCACGGGCGTGTCTTATAGAAAGACGGTGGACCCGGATCGAGCCGTGGCGTACGGGGCCGCGTTGCAGGCGCGGGCGAACGACGGCGAGGTCGCGGCCGAGGACGACTTCGTTGTTGTGGGCGCTTTTCAGGCCGAGGTCCTGCGGCACTTTTTGTCGAATGCCGCGGACGAGGACAACCTGGACGACCTCGAGGACCTGGACGTCGACGACGCCGAGTTCGAGCGCCTATTGGCGCTGGCCGAGGAGGGCGACTCGGAGGTCGTCGAGATCGACGGCGACGCGTTCGACCGGCTCGGGTTGTAATCATGTTGTTAAGGGGGGAGGTCCTAGAGGTCCACGTCCACGGTGAACTTGGGCTGCAGCCGGAACAGGGGCACTTCGCCGCCGTCCATGCCGCCGCCGTTTGGGTCCCGGTCGTCGGCGTAGCCGAACAGCAGCGAGTGCGGCCCCATGGCATAAGAGCAGTAGCCCTGCATGTTCCCGAGCCCGGCCGGCCGCAGCATCCCGACCAACTGCACGGCCACGTTCACGGCCTTGGGGATCAAGGAGGGCGCCTTGCCCTTGGACGCGTCCGCCCGCGCGGCGCGCTGCGCCGCCTTGGCGGCACTCTCCGCCCGCTTGCGCTCGCCGCGCGTGGCCACGAGCTGCGCGGCCGGCGACGCCTCGAAGTCCGAGGCGAGCTGCCGCGCCGCGTCCAGGAACGCCGTCCGCTGATCGGCGCCTGCCAGCAGTAGAGCGTCGACGCGACACCGGGCGGCGTCCCCGTCGAACGCGTGCTCCGCCTTCCGCAGCTCCTGGTCGAAGACGTCGGCGTCCGCGATGCCGGATTTGGCGTAGGCGCGCCCCAGCGCGGCCCGCAGCTGCCGCAGCCGCCGCTCCGCGGCGCCCGCGAGCTGGTCGTCGTGCGCTGCTCCAACTTCAGAAGTCAGGTAGGCGGCCAAGGCTTTTCTGGTGGACACGCGGCCCTCGAACTGCCAGTGCGACCGCGTGGCCGCGTCGAACTCGCGCAGCGCGTCCTCCACCACCTGCGACGCCTCGCCGCTCCAGCCCTTGGGGCAGAGGCGGCCGTCGTCCACATCTAAACGCCACCGCGCGATCTTCGGCGCGGTCTTGCCCTTGGCCGAGGCTAGGGCCGCGGCGCAGGCGTGCGTCGCCGCGTCGTCGGCGCCGCCTCTTAACCTGAGGCTAGCAGTCCTGCTGGCGGTGTGGATGGCATTGCCCAGAGCCAGGACGGCGAGGTATCGCAACATGATCGCTTGCTGCAGCACGGAAGACCCTTCGTGGTTGCGCAATCCGCTGTGCGAGATGGCGAGGCTCAAGCCCTCGAAACCCGTACAAAAACTTCAGTCCAACGAGGAGGCGTTAGCGAGCGACAGGAGGTATCGCAGGACGCGTAGCGGGGGCTTGTTCAACGAGAGCTTACGCGTTTGCTCATTTTTGGCGTGTCACGCAGAGCTCGGGAAGCACCGTCACCAGCGAGCGCCCGCTCAAGAAAGTAGGCACGCGGTTGTTACTTCGTTCGGACGCTTTCAGACCAGTGAATGTGGAGGCTCTCGCTTGCGAGCGCTAGGCGTAGAACCGCCAGGAAAGTTGCAAAAGAGGAAATTTACGCGGCCACAGCCGACCGCGCACGCGCCTACACAAACTGTGAAGCGCCCGCGCAAGCGCCTGAACCCAGTGTGAACGCGCTTGACCTGTTGACCACCAGTTATCGTTTTTGCTCGCCGCCGCGACGCCGACATCCACCCTGGAGTACACGGCTTCGCGCACGAGCGCCAAAGAGGGCCTGATGGAGGCCTCACCGACGGGCCTCGACAGCTTCGTCGTCGGCGAGAACGTCCTCGGCGCGGACGACGAGTTCCTCGTCGACCACCTTCTCGACATCACGGGCGGGATCACGGGCGAGGCGTCGCCCGGGCCGCCGGCCGCCGCGCCGCTGGCCCAGTTCAACTCGCTCCAGGACGACGCGATGGACCTCGGCGGGCCGGACGCGCGCAAGAACTCGCTCCAGGGCGCGGACCTCGACAAGCTGATGGCGTCGGGCGACGTCAAGACGCTCGCGCACGCGTGCCGCGCGACGATCGTATACGCGTCGTCCGACGCGACGGAGACGCCTCCGGAGTCCGAGTCTTTCTACGAGACGGGCTCGGAGACCGGCGAGGACACGGGCTCGGAGACCGGCTCCTCGTCCTACGAGTCCTACACGGGCTCGTCGTCCGCGTCCGACTCGGCCGCCGACGACCGAAGCGCCTCGTCTGCCGACGACCAAAGCGCCTCGGCCGCTGACGATCAAAGCGCCTCGTCCGCCGATGACGTTCTCGGGGCCGGCGCCGCGGCCGGCCTGGCCGGCGTAGGCGCGGCCGCCGGCGCCGCCGCGGTCGGCGACGCGAGCCCGGGTGGTCACTCCGCGGAACTAGATTATGACGGCCCGGAGCTGGGCCACGACGCGGAGCTGGACTACCAGGGCGCAGACGGGTTGCCCGAGTTGCTCCCGCGCGCGGCCGCGGACACGCCGGCACCGCGAGGGTTTGCGCGGCCCGGCGACCTGTCTGCCGGGGGCATGGAGAGTTAATACTGGAATAATAATATAGCCAGGCTGGGGTATCAGCCCGCCCGCCCGCCACGATGGAGACATGACTACCTGAAAGTACTTTTACCCTTCGACGGTGGCAGCGGTTTCGCCGTATTCAACACAGTAAAGAAGACGCCGTTGTTGATCACGCTGTCCGACGGCCCCGACCGCTTGGCGGCGCGCTTGAGCTTCGGGAGCGGCCGATCGGACAAGATGAAGGGGTCCGCCTCGGGCGCCGGCGCCGGCGGCGCGACCGCCTCCATGGACAGTTGCGCGAGTGCCGACGCCCGCGACGCGACGGTAGCCTCCATCAACAGCGACTGCGACGCGACGGTAGCCTCCATCAACAGCGACTGCGACGCGACGGACGCCTCCATCAGCACCAGGGGCGCCGGCGCCGGCGCCTCGGTCTCCAGCAGCAGGGGCCGGAGGTGCGGATGCAACTCCGTCGCCGCGTCCGTCAGATCTATTTTTGACGCGACGCCGGGCTCCGACACACCCACCTTGTTGTGGCACACGATGCGGTACCACCACAGCCGGTGCGTCACGGGCGCCACGTCCGTGACGTCGCGCTCGTTCCCGTCCACCGCCCGCACCTGCGTCCAGTTCGCCGGCGCGAGGGGCGCGCGATGGTAGGCGCGGAAGGCCTTGGCGCGCTCTATCCTATATCCTCTGATGCGCGCGCCGTTGTCGTCCGGCGGCGTCCACACGACCTTGACGGCGACCGTGGTCGCGTCGGGCGGCTTGATGGCCGCGCCCATGGCCCGCAGGTCGTCCTTGGTGGACCCCTGCGGCGCGATGAGTTTCGCCAAATCACCAGCTCCTCGGAACCGCGAGGCGCGCACGCGGGGCGCTCGCGGCGGGTCCGGGCAATCCGGTAATGTCCGAAACGACACGCACCGCGTCTGCAGGTTCTCGTCGTCGTCCTCCGGGGGCAGGACGCGCGTGGCGCCCTCGCCCCGGCCGCAGGCCCGGACCATCTTGAGGCGCGTGCGCGGCGTCATTTTTAGGACCACCAAATACGTGGTCGCGGGCCGCAACTCGTCGACGCGCGCCGCCAGGACGTCCGTGACCCCCTCGACTTCCGGGTGCGTGGCGTTCGCATCGTCGTCGGCCAGGGGCCCGAGCTCAAAATATAAAACGTGGGGGCACGTGGAGTCGTCCACGGGCGGCGCCGCGCCCTTCCACCCGATGATGGACAGCGGCTCGGCCGTGGTCTGGGCGAGCGGATCGTCGGACCGCCCCTTCGTGGCCTGCGCGGCCCGGGCCCCGACCTTCCGCAGCACGCTCCCTAGGCCCAGGACCGCGTATCTTGCACCAAAAACAAGGGTCTCGAGGGCCGGCGGCGGCGGCGGCAGGGGCTTCGGTTTTCTCGCTTCCTCCGCCGCCAACGCGGCCTTCGCCGCGGCGTCCGCCCTGAGCTCGTCGTCCGCCAGGATGTCCGCCTGGCGCCAGATCTCTTTGATGACCGTTCGCGTCTGGCGCCCTCTACACATGCTCTGGATGCGCGCGCTCGAATCTTCGCGCGCCGGGAGGCTTTTGGTTTTTGTCTCGTGGAAGGCGCTGTAGAGGACCAATGCCAGGACGAACGCCTGGCGGTCCCGCTCCGCGTGCGCCTCGGGGTCGATCTTATTTTCGTCGTCGTCGGAGCTGTCGGACGAGTCGCTCTCCTCCTTCACCTTGGGCGGGGCGCGCATCTTCTCCGCGAGGATCACGCTCTCCAACAGGACCTCCTTCAACACTTCGGACCGGGCGACGGCCGCGACGGCCAGCGCTTGATACGCCGCGTCCCGGTCCTCGAGCTCGCCCTTGACCTGCAGGCGCTTAATACCGCGCTCCGCGTTCTCGTCGGCCTTGTTCATCGCGAACGCGAGTTTCTTGCCCGTCACGCCTCGTGCTACTAAGCAGGCCCCGAGCGGCTCGCAGTACCGTAACGCCGCGTGGTCGAGCCAGACGAGGGCAATCGCCGCCTCCGCCGCGTCCCGGTCGCCCTGGAGTTTTCGCTCCGCGAGGCCCTCGGTGATCCGCTTGCGGAGGCGCCTTCGTTGGTCGTCCCGCGAGCGGCGCGCCTCGTCGATGCCATGTAATAAGGATTTTGTCTCCGCCGGGGGTATGACTTGGCGGCCCATGATGCTCTTCCGCGTGTCCTCCTCCTTCGCCACTTCCACCTCTTCCTCCTCCTCCTCCTCTTCCGGCGGCGGCGCCTCGCCCTTTTTGAGGGCCGCGAGCTTCGCGTGCCGCGCGCGCCGGTGCTTCGCTCTTTCGGACGCGGCCCGCTCCTTGATCCGCTGCTGCTGCAGCTTATACCAGCCGTCCCGGTTCAACAAACGCAGCGCCTCGCAGTCCACGGCCCGCCGACAGGCCAGCTTCGCCCACTTCTCGACGTCCCGCGCGGGCCAGAAGGTCAGGAGGGCGCACGTCTTGGAAAGCTTGATCTTCTTCCGGTGCTCGCGCACCCTCAAAATACGCGCGCGCTTCCGGTCGACGCGCCGCCTACGAACGCCGGGCAAGTTGTCGTACCACCGCTTGCGGTTCGCCGCCTCCACCCGCTCCAGCGCCCGCTTCCACCCAACTAACGCCTCGGGCGACAGCGACGCCTCGAACTGGCGCCGGCGCCGCTGCATGAGCTGGGCCTCCGTCAGGTCGGCCTCGCGCAGCTCGCCGCCGTCGTCGCCCTTGGTGCCCCGCGCGGCGAAGCGCGCCGCCAGCAACGCGGAGATGAGCTTGACCTTAAGCTTGGGCTTCTGCTCCGGCGTGGTCTCCGGGTTCTGGCCCGTGGTGGCCAGCGCGGTCTCTTCCGCTTTCTCCGCGGCCACGCGCTTCTTCTCCGCCGCGGCCGCCTCCCGGTCCTCGCGGCCCGCGAGCGGGGGCGCCGCCTCGGCGTAGCCCCCCGGGTCGAGCGCCGCCAGTTCGGCGATGCGCGGCCTTAGTTCAATCACGGCGTGCCTCCTCTTGGCGCGCGCCGGTTCCAACAGATAGAACAGCTCCTCGCAGGTCGCGCGTTCCCGCGGGTCGGGCTCCAGCGCGGCCCGCAAGCAGTTCTTCAGCTCCGCGCCGAAGCGCGCCGGCACCTGTCGTAGGGCCTTGTCCAGGGGCACGTCTTTGAGGGCCACGCAGTCGCCCCGCACGTACAAGGCGTCCCCGACGTCCACGGTGGCGCCCGCCTCGCTCAAGTAGGTGGCGACGACGCCGTCCGCCTCGGCCGTGACATGCAGCGTCTTCCCCTCCGTTTCTATGTCGCAGAGCCCGTCGCCCGCTTCGTAGGCGCCGCCTTCCGCGACGCGCCACTTCAGCAGCGTGGACGCCTCCTGGGTGGGCGTCAAGCGCGGCAGACGGACACATTCCTGCAGCGAGAGCCGCTCGCGCGTCGCCAACTCCCACAACAGGCACCCGAGCAGCCACGCGTCGGACCGCGTCCCCAAGATAGTAAACCCCTCCGGCGGCTCGTAGCCCTCGGGGCACCACTGGGGCCGCGGCGCGCGCTCCAGCGTCCGGCTGTGGTGCGACGACCGGCTCCCGCGCGACGGCGGGTCGGGCGACGCGCGCGTCACCGTGAGCGCGACCGGGCGGCCGCGCAGTTTTTCCGCGAACGCGGCCTCAGAGACGTTCGTAAGGCGTTCCCCGTTCAACGTGTCGATGGCGTCGCCCACGCGGATGCCCCGGGCCTCGGCGGCCCCCTTCACGCCGACGACGCATAGCCGGCCTTGATGGAGCTTGACCCGCATGCCGACGGGGCCATCGCCGAAACTGAACGCGTCCGTGTCGCCGTCGGACTCGTCGGTGTCGTGCTCGACGAAGCCGTCCTCGCCCGCGGCCAGGGCCTCGCGCGCTTTTCGCAGCTTCTCGGCCTCGGCCTCCTCGAACGAGAGCAGCGGGTCCCTTTCCATGTCGCGAGGCGTGCACCGGTCCAGGTCTTTGAGGAAGGCGTCGTAGCACGTGTCGGGCGCCGGCGGCAGGCGCAAAGGCTCCAGCTCCGCGATTGTCTCTTCTTCCTCCTCGCCGCGGCGCCGCTTCTCGTTGAGCTCCTCCCGGGCCTTGAATTTCGCGGCGAACCCGCCCGACGCCGCGCGCTCCTGGAGCGACGTGCCAATCACCGTTTCCTTAATGGGCTCCTTGGAGAGCTTGATCTGGAGCTCGCGCCGCTTGTCCGCCTCTTCTTTGCGCGCCTCCAAATCCTCCAGGTACTCGTCCACGAGCTTCCTGTGCCGCCGCGCGTCCGCGGGCCAGGGCCCCCGCTTCGAGAGCTGGATTAGATCCGGCGTCGGGCCGTTGAACACGTAGCCGCCCCGGTGGACCGCGACCAGGGCCGCCGCTAACGAGACGCCCCAGAGGTGCACCTCTCTTTCCTGAATACGGCGCTTGTGGGCCAGCCTTGATGTCAGTAAACCGCCCTCGACCCACTCCCTTACCAACGCGCAGTCCATGGGTGGGGCCTCGGGCGGCGCCGGCGCCGGCGCCACGACGGGCTCGGAAACCAACGACCCGGCCTTCGACGGCACGTAACTCACCAGCTTGAAGAGGCCGCCGTGGTCGAGCATGGCCACCTCGTTCGCGAAGTCCGAGGAAGTTTTCGGGCGCAGCGGCACCGGGGGCTCGCCCAGCCGCATGGCGCTGCAGTGCGGCAGCGCCGTCCGCATCAAAGCGTCCACGTCTTCGAAGAACAGGACGGAGAGCACCTCGGGCGCCGCGGCCTCGGCCGCTTCCTTGGCGCGCTCAGCTTCTCGCCGCTTCACCCGCGACGCCGGCGGCGCGCTCGGCGTCACTTCCAGGAGCGCCTTGTGCTTATTGAACGCGAAGACCGTCCGTAACTCGTCGGCGCCGAGCGGGTAGCGGCACACGAGGCTCCGGTTTCGAACGTGCGACCCCTGGAGCTCCCGCCGCAATTGGCCCGCGAAGGACCTGCCCCTGATCAGCGCCAGCGCGCCGATGCACTTGCGCTCGATGGGCTCCAACAGCTCCGGCCCCCAGCGCTGCAGGCCGAGCTCGTCCAGCTCCGCGATGCGGTCGGCCTGGTGCTCGTCCTCCTCCTCCGCGCACGCTGCCTCGAAGGCGTCATTGTCCTCCTCGGTCCGCGTGCTCTCCGCGGTCCGCGGCCGCGACATGGCCTATCGCAGCATCGGGCTCTCTCCTGCTGTTGGAGCCGCCGGGCAGCTCCTGCCGAGCGCTGCGCTAGCGCTCAAAACAATAGGGCACGGGTTTTGACCGGTCCGCATTCCCAAATAGACGTATGGAGAGAGAGCTCGGGGTCCGAACTAGTGGGGCTAGTCACAATACGCAGCCTCACACACGCCCACAACTAGAGGTACAAGCCAAGCATATTTATGTCAGTTGCGCGGCGACGCGGTCCGCACCAACGCGACGTACTCGAAGTGCTTCATGCGCCGGCCCGCGACTTGCACGTTCACGGCGCGGATCCGCGCGTCCGAATCGAGCTCCCGCACCACGATCGCCCAGGCCTTGAGGGCCGCGCGTCGCCGGGCCCCGGCGAGGGGCCAGCGCGCGCGAATCAGCGCGTCCCGCAGGTGGTCGCACGGCACGCGCGCCCGGGACCCGGGCAGGCGCCGCGCGTCTTCCAGCGCCGTGATCGCCGCCTCCAGCAAGTCCGTGGCGATGGCTCGCCGCTCGACCCGGGCGCACGTCTCGCGCGCCGCGAGCGCAGCGACGAAGCCCCCGGTCACAATGGCCGCGGCGACGTAGGGCTTCGCGAGCGTGGCCCGCGCGTCCGTCGCCAGCTCATTGACGCCCTCGAGGGCCGCGGCCGCGGCGTCGCCCACAGTCTTCACGGCGATGGCTAATAAGGCGAGCGCCAGAGCTGCCACGACGCCAATTAATGCCGCCTGGTCGTTCTTCGGCGGCGCGGGACTCGGCGCGGCGCGCGCGTCCTCGTCGGAATCCTCGAACGCGGTCAGGCCCCCGGGGTAGACGAGCTCGTCCGCGAGGCCCTCGCTCTCGCGGCGCCGCGCGCGCGCCGCCGCCGCTACGTCGTCGTCTACGTCGTCTACGTCGTCCAAGTCGACGTCATCGACATTATCGGCGGACACCGATCCCGTGAGCCAGCCCTGGCTCGCGGCGAACGTCCGCGCGCGCGACCGCGGCGACTCGGTCGGCGTCGTTTGCGCGGGCGCCGGCGCCGGCGACGCCGCGGTGGCCCGCAGCCCGTCGCGGTACGCGCGCGCGCGGCTCCGCGACGCCCGGTATTCGTTCGTGCGCCGCACGCGGTCCTCGGCATCGGGTGGGCTCGTCAACCGCGGGTGCGCCGCACGACCGGGTGATGTCGACATTCGCGGCTGTCTCGGGCTCGTGGTGGCGCCGCGGCGCGTCGGCGGGCGGTCGCCACTGGGTCCACCGGTGCTGCGGTGGGTTCTCATTTACTCGTGCGATGGCACGTACTGAGCGCACGGCTTGATCGCACCGTTTTAAACCTTCCGTTTGCACAAGTTTTGCAGGCACGGGTTTTTCGCACGGGTTTCGCAACGAGATCCCTCTCGTAAGAAACTGAAGTATTTCGATTAGGAGCTTATATCACAAGAAGGACGAATTCGCCCGGCCGCCGCGTTGCTCACGCGGCGACGTCGGCCAGCGGCGGGCAGGCGGTGCCCCAGCCGAAGGGGTCCTCCGCCTCGCCGAACTGGATCGCCCGGTAGTGGTCGTACAGGGCCTCGGCGCGTTCTATGGACGGGTACTGGTGCACCGTGCCCTTGTGCGTGATGCTCTTCACGCCCATCATCACGACCGCCGTGCCGCACCCGGCGACCTCGCTGAACTCGCCCAGTTCCTCGGCGGCGACGGGCCGCCGCTCGACCGTCATGCCGAAGGCGTCGGAGGCAGCGAGCTCCATGAGCATGTCGTTCGTCGAACTCCGTAGGATGGTTGGCGAGTCGGGCGTCACGTAGGTGTTGTCCTTGATGCCGATGAAGTTCGCCACGCTGAACTCCTCTATGTACTTCTTTTCCTTGGGATCCAGGTACAGGACGGTCGCGTAACCGTCGGCGCGCGCGTCGATGGACACGCGGATGTCCGAACCGTAATTCCCCGACGCTTTCACGTGGCCGACGCCGTTCGGCGCGGCGCGGTCCGCCTCGTGGGCCACGAGGACATCAATGGGTTGCAGCCCGCCCGCGTAGTAGGACGACACCGGCATCGCTAGCACGCAGAAGTGGAACTGCGGCGCCGCGCTCAGGCCCAATTGGGGCCCGTGCCCAAAAATGTAGGGCCTTAGGTACATGGCGCCGCCCGTGCCGTACGGGGGGACGTACGCTCTATTCGCGGCGACGCACCACTCGCAGGCCCGCACGAACATCTCCGGCGGCACCTCGGGCATCATCATGCGCTCGCTCCCCTCCAGCATGCGTTTGGCGTTCGCTTGGATATTCCACAAGCGAACCGAGCCGTCCGCGCAGTGGTGCGCCTTGGCGCCTTCATACACGCCCTGGCCATAATGTATGGCGGAGGACATGACGTGCAGCTTCAAATAGGGCTCGGGCTCCCACTCGCCCGCGCCCCAGACGCCGTCCTTCCAGGTGAACTTCACGAAGCCGTTCGTCTTCTGGAAGTCGAAGCCCAGCCGCGGCCAGTCCAGCGCCGCGCCGCCGACCTCGGCCAGGCCGTGCTCCGGCGGCGTCGTCGAGAGCGCGCGGCGCGCCGGGCGCGACGGCA
>Ga0114994_10000696_pt1 | contig 23056 bp, 19 predicted proteins | sample ArcticOcean_MG_C_9_FD_87043 | JGI IMG/M metagenome (GOLD analysis project Ga0114994, IMG submission 87043) | Marine microbial communities from western Arctic Ocean - ArcticOcean_MG_CB2_152 | ecosystem: Environmental > Aquatic > Marine > Oceanic | place: Arctic Ocean: Canada Basin | collected...
TGATTGGCAAATATGACATTTTTTATTTGGTTTGCCAACTTATCAGCATCCCCTCCTGTTAAAATAACTGTTAAATTTTCAAGTTTTTCTTTATAATGACTTACTTGATTTTTAACTTCTGCTAGTATTCCATAGTATATTCCTGAATGAATGCTGTTATCAGTTGAATTTCCAGAGATATTATCTGGCTTATTGAATTCTAATTGGGGTAGTTTTGATGTAAACGTATTCAAGCTATTATATCTCATTGAAAAACCTGGACTTATTGAACCACCTAAGTATTCACCAAATTCATTGACGAAATCATAAGTAATACATGTGCCCAAATCAATTATCAAACAATTCTTTTGTGAATATTTAATAACTGCTGACGCTATAAGGCTAATCCTGTCAGAACCAAGTGTGTCAGGTGTTTTATAATTTATTTTGAATGGCAAACTTATATTGCTGGAAACCCAAACCAGCCTGCACTTAGCTATAGATTCAAAAATAGAATTATCAACACCGTAAACATCAGAGACAATTATCGACTGACACTCTGGATTAATTTTATTCCAAGTTTTAAATTTTTCAATAATATTTAAACTTTGCCAAGTACCTTGATCAATAATTTTATCTGATACAAAAACAGAATATTTTGACAAGGTATTTCCTATATCTAAAACTAAGTTCATAATTGTTATTTAAACAATATTCAAAAATACCAAAAGATTTTTATAAGGAATGATTTGTTCTAGTCTAAAAAGCATTTTATATTTGCTGCACTTTAAAATCCGGTACCTTAGCTCAGTTGGTAGAGCAAAGGACTGAAAATCCTTGTGTCCCTGGTTCGATTCCTGGAGGTACCACATTTTAAAAAAAAGCCTTGATTAGATTCTAATCAAGGCTTTTTACTTGTTTCATCCCAAGACGAAACCATTTTTCCTTTATAATTTGTATACAATATAAATATTGCTAAAATTATAAATCCAATTCCAATTAAATCAAATCCTTTTTGAATATTAAGTGAAAATCCATACGCAATAAAGTAAAAGCCATAAAAATACCACCACTTTTTTCTCAAATTATTTTTAGCAACTTTGGAAAGCTTATATGTTTTTAGTGATATAAAATGAATTATTATAATTACAATAAAAACACAAATCATTATAAATAGGCCTTTATCCATCTATTAAAAATTATATGCTAATCTAGCGAAAACTCCAATACCCATAGGGTTAATTTTACTATTCAGGTTGTTATATATAAATTGTCCTAATAACATTGAATCTATATTTTCTTTTATTTCATAGGTTATGGAGGGCATTAGTAACATCATTTCTTCACCCTTCATATAGAAAGCAGTAAAGGAGCTTGTTATTGCCGGAGTGAAATTTCCACTAATTTGAGAAAAGTATGTAAACTTGGATGGCATTAAATTTTTAGCTGATACATCACTTAGAAAAGATCCAAATAAATTATCAGAACTTGAATTTCTATTATTACCACTACTATTATATAAAATTGATGAATTAAAATAAATACCTTTTTTGGTAGAGTAATCAAATGAAATAGATGTACTTAAAACATTAGAGGAATCATTAATATCTTTTTTGGGGATAAAATAAGTACTTTCAAATTTAAAGCCTGCATTTTTTAAACTTCCAGCCCAACCTAACCCTAAAGCAAGGTCTGTATAATAATTACCTAGAAGAAGCTGAATATCGTTCCCAGATAAATTAAACCTCCATAAACCAGCAAAAATTGATCTATCCATATCACTTCCTGGCTGAAAAGCAAATTCTAAACTTGACATATCGCCTGTATAATATTGAAATCTTATGGCGTCAACTCCTGAACGTTCCTGGTAATCAAAGTCTATTAAACTATATGCGTTAAATAAATCATTTGGGTTCCAAGCTAAATTAACTCCCCAATTAATTCTTTGTCTTCCTATTCTCAACTCCCATTTTTCAGATGAATATTTAATATATGCTCTATCAAATATTGAATTCACTACAAGAGTTCTAGAATTATGAGGAATAAAGGATAAGTCAAGGTTTCCAATGTCATTATTCAATATTTCACCTAAAGCAGGATTTAAATTGGTTGCTTCGCCAAAAAAAACTCTATTCCTGACCTCAACAACTCCTGTTAGATTGGAATTGAAGTCCATTTTAAATCTCAAACGATTATGAATTAAATTATCAGCAATAATTGAATCCGAATTAATTACCGAAGAAGAGTTCATATAGCGAACGTATCCAGAAAAACTCAAATTATTTTTCCAATTTTTTTCATCCTCTTTCTGGGCTTTAAGAGATGAAGTAGTGATGAATAAAAGAGAAATAAATAGTAGATATTTCAAGATGAAAATTATTTAACATTTATATCCGAAAGAATCTTTCCGTCTTCTAGGGTAATTATTCGATTAGCTCTATCAATCACCCTTTGATCATGGGTGGAAAAAATAAAAGTCATCCTTTCTTCTTCATTAAGTCTACTCATAATATCTAATAAGTTTGCAGTCGATGATGAATCTAAATTAGCTGTTGGCTCATCAGCAAGAATAAATTTTGGTTTTGATGCCAAGGCTCGAGCTACTGCAACTCTTTGTTGCTGGCCTCCTGATAATTGATTCGGCCTTCTGTTTAGTTGCTCTTTTAAACCAACTGCTTCTAACAATTCTAATGCGCGCTTATCTCTTTTAGACTTTGAAGCCCCTTGCATTAACATTATGAACTCTACATTTTCTTTAGCAGTTAAAACAGGAATTAAATTATAAGATTGGAAAACAAAACCAATATTTGTTAGTCTAAAGTCAATAAGCTGATTTGAATTTAATTTGGTTATATCCTTGTTGTCAATTAAAACTTGACCTTTAGTTGGAGAGTCAAGTCCACCAATAGAGTTTAAAAAAGTTGTTTTACCTGAACCAGATGGACCAACAATTGCTGTAAACTCTCCTTGTTTAAAATTAATTGTCACATTATCTAAAGCCCTGATTTCCTGATCTGCCTGTTTGTATAGTTTAGAAATATTTTTAGTCTCAATTACATTCATAATAATAAGTTATAGTGATCTAACAGCTTCAGCTGGATCCAGTTTAAGTGCTCTCCTTGCTGGAAATAAAGAAGAAATAAGTGTTACAAACAAAGTAAGAATCGTTATTTTAATATAATAATCATATGGGAGATGAGTATAAACCATTGACTTCATTCCAAAAGCTTCTAAACCTTCAGAAACAATTGACAAATCTATTCCAACTTGGCCGTAATAGGAAATCATTATATATGATAATATAATTCCTGCAGGTAAAGAAATAAAAGAAATAAAAATAGTTTCAAAAAGAATCATTAAAAAAATCTTTGTCTTATTAAGTCCAACCGACATCAACATTCCTAACTCTCTTTTTCTTTCTAATACAGCCATAAGCATAATATTGGCTATCCCAAATGAAAGAGCCAGAAGAATAATACTCATGAAAATTATAAAAAACCAAACCATTAATCCCTGAGCAGCTCCCAATTCTGGTGATATATCTTTCCAAGTTTCTACTTTGCTTTTTGGAAAAAGGCTTTGAAGCTGATGCTTTAAAACATCTGAATCATCAATATTATTAGATAATATGGCCACTTCGTGAATAATCGAATTATCAATTAATAGTTGATTTAAATCTTCTTTTTTAACATAAATATTTCCATTGTCATGAATAGAATTTGCAGTTTTAAAAATTCCTTCAACTTTAAATTTAATTCTTTGAAGATCTCCTTTATCATCGACAAATGTAAATGACAGTTTTTTCTTTATGTCTAACTTTAAATTATCTGCAAGTTTTTGTCCAATTAAGGCTGGCTTGCTTTTGATTTTAGAAAAATAATTTCCTTTTATTATATTTTTACTTATATCAGAAAATTGATTTTCATTTTTAGAATCAACTCCAATAACTCTAACACCTTCTGCTCCATGGGCTGTTGAAGCCATTGCTGAAATAATTATTCTACTGCTATATCCTTTGACTAAATTATTATTCTCCAATTCTTTTACAATTATGAGTGGATTTTTAATAGAACTGTTTATATCAAAATTATATTCAAAAGAAGGATTGTGAATTTGAACATGATGTAAATAAGTATCAATTGCACTTTTTACTCTTTGATCATTTATACCTTTACTCATTGCTACTGTAAACAGTCCAGACCATAATCCTAAAACCATTGATGTAATTACCACGAAACTTCTTAGTTTATTTCTCCATACATTTCGCCAAGCAATTTTTACTATTGTTCCCATATTATCTATTCATTGCTTTTATAGGCTTTAGTTTTGAAATTATTATTATTGGATAAATACATGTAATTAAAGAGATTAATATAATTATAAATCCATGTACTAAAGGAATATCATAAGTGTTCATAAATGGTATAATAGGTTCAAAACCAGCACTTTCCAACTGGTCTGCAGCTGCTCCAAATAATTTTAAGGGATTATAATGAAAATAATTTACAATTGGCCAGGATATCACAAACCCAACAAGAACACCCACAAATGTTAAAAATATAGTTTCATAAATTAATATGATCATTAATTTAGATTTTTTCATGCCTATTGAAATTAACACCCCAAACTCATAGAGTCTCTCTTGAGTCATCATTAAAACAGTCCCAAATATCCCAAAACCAACTATCATATATAGTATAATTATGATTAAAATCCCACCAGCATTGTCAGCTTCAATAAGTTGATCTAATTGTGGGGTCATTTCTTTCCATGTCATAACATCTCTGGACTGAATATCAATTTTAGATTTGACTTTTTCTGCTATTTTAACTTCATTAAAATACTGTTCTTTATCAATTACTAGATTAGTTATTCTGTTTTTAGCTGAAACAAAATCTTGTGCTGATTTAAGTGACATAAAGACACTCATGTTATTAAGGTTTGGATTTTTCATATCAATCACGCCTTGAATAGGATAGATTCCAACAGCCTGCATTCCATGATAACCTTGACCAATAAAAATAAGTGAATCCCCAACTTTAGCATCATAATATTTTGCAACACCTTTAGCTACAATTATTGATTGACCATTATCATCTAAAAGAGTTCCATCAATTAATCTTTTATTCCAGTCTGTAAGTTTTTCCTCAGCCTCTTGTTCTATTCCAGTTACATATAAAAATTTAGATAATTTATTATTAGATGAGAGCACTCCAGTCTGTACTCTTTTAATAATATTTGAAACTCCTTCAATTTTATTAATACTATTTAAAACTGACTCACTAACCTCGAAGGAGTTATTAATATTTTTATCTTCCCAATAACCTTTTGAATGTATTTGAACATATCCACTAAAAGACCCAACAACATTTTTAATCATATTTTCATACATGCCTAATTGAAGTGACCGCATAAGTATTGCTAAAAAAACAGCAATAAAAATTGCTGCTATAGTTATAAAGCTTCTTCGCTTATTCCTCCATACGTTTCTCCAGGCAATTTTTATTAACATATTCTATTTTAATCTTGAAACATATTGAGTAGAAAAATAATTTTCAGGTATTGAAACATCAAAATTCCATACCTTATATTCTATAACAGTTTTATTTCCTTCATCATCTAAAGGGTAATACTCCAATCTTGAAGGGAGCTTTTTACCATTATATTCATTTATTTTAGAACCTACCATTCTATTTACTATTTCTAAATCCTCATCATAAAATTCAATTTTTAGTTGCATGTAGTCTTTTTTGTCAATCCAAACATTCAATTTACCCCAAACAACAGAAGCATTTTCTGTTGGAATCAATTCTAATTTCCAACAATTTAGGTTTTCGATTATTTCTGTCCCAACAATTTTATGAGTATAGTCAACTACCATTGACGACTGTTTTATTAAATCATCATTTGTAAAATCAGTACCCATCCAGTTTTGTGTCATCATCGATGGAGGAAGTTTAATTGTTCTTTCAATGGTTGGTAAATAATTCCATGCCTCTTTTTTTCTTTTTAAAAACACGGAACCTTTTTCTTTAGCAGGACTGGTCACAAGAGAAACGGAATAATCAGTTCCCTTAGACCAACTCTTGAGAGCCATTTTCTTTTCCCATTTTGGTCTAACAATAGTAATAGTCATTTCTGCATAAGATGAATCCCCTCTTAATCTACTATCAGTAATTTTGATGATTTCCAATGCACTTTGGGAATAGATACTTGAAAAAGTAAATGCAAAAACAATTAAAAAATACTTATTCATAATTTAAATTTCAGATTTAGGTTTATCTAGTGTGTCAGTTTGAACATTTATTTGAGAGTTTCCTGATGAAATTTTTACCACATCTTTATCTATTTTTTTAAACTCTTTTGAACTTTCGTTATAATGATTTACAGCTGTCCCTAAGGTATTTCCTAATTTTTCATGATAAATTTTATAAGCATTCAAATGGTTTGATAATTTTTCTACGTTTTTCAAAACATCATTAATAGAATCCTCAATTTTCATATTATTCAGTGCCTTATTTGTAACCTGTAACATAGGGAATAAGCTCATTGGAGATACAATCATGACTTTTTTTCGAAAAGCATATGAAACTAAATCTTGTTGATTAATCTTTAATGATCCTACTCTACTATTTAGTAGATCTTGATACAATCCATCTGCAGGTATGAACATATAGGCATAATCGACTGTCCCTTCATTTGGTCTAATATACTTGGATGTTTCGTCTATTCTATTTTGTATATCCCTCTTGAATTTTTTTTCAAGATCATCCAGTTCATCTTTATTGGATGATTCAATCATTTTATTATAATTATCCAGGGAAAATTTTGCATCAATAGGTATTATATAGTCATTTACCTTCACGATAGCATCAACAGTTTCATTGTTTTTAAAGGAATACTGCATTTGATAAAGTCCCGGAGGAAGAACATTCGCCAAAAGATTTTCTAGTTGAATTTCACCAAAAATTCCTCTTTGCTTTTGATTTCCAAGAATTTTCTCCAAAGTCTTCATTTGATTTGCAAAACTAAGCACCTGTTCATTTGTTCCTTTTATTTTCTCTAACTCAGAAGTGACTTCTTTTATAACTTGACTTGATTGTTTAAACTGATTAGTCATATTGGCAGTTGATGACTTTGTGAAATCATTCATTTGCTTATTAATCTCATTTAGTCTTGACTCAATATCAACTCTACTATCTTTTGAGTTTTTATCGATTTCTTTTCTAACTTCTTGAATTTGGCTAGTTAAAGATTCTGAAAAATGAATTAAATCAGCTGTTTTAGTTGAGTTAGTATTATTTTTTAAATTGTATACTAAATAGGCTAGAACCATGACTAAAAAACCTAAAAAAGTAATAATAATTTCCATAATTATTTTTTAATAAATGAGTTAAATTATTCATATAAAAATAAGTATAATTTAATACTTTCAGACCTAAAATCAAATTCATCTTTTAACATAAAATATCGATTCCACCGGGAATTACTGAAATATCTAATTCATTCTTACTAATGAATTCAAATTCTCCATCAATTTGAAAATTGATATAATAATTTTTTGAAATGATTTTTAAATCTTTTAGTTCAATGTATTGAACATTCTTTTTTTTTTCAATTGAAAGACCCAACAACACCAAAACAATTAAGTAGTTGAGATAGAAAATATTAGTTTTATTTATTATAATCATATTTAAAATACCATCATCGGTTTTAGCATTGGGGTATAAACCTACTCCATAACCCTGCTTATTAGTATTAGCAATCATTAAAACATGAGGTTTAATTGATATGTTTTTATTTTCAACTTTAATATCAAAAAAAGGTGGTTTGTAGGAAGCAAATGATTTTAAAAATGAGGCTAAATACCCAAACAAACCATGAGTTTTACTTTGAGCATAATGCCTAATAAATTCAACTTCAATTCCAAAGCCAATATTGCTAAAGAAATATCTATTATCAACTTTACCTACATCCATTTTCTTACTTGATTCACCAATAATTACTTCAAGTGCTTTTATAAAATTGTTAGGAATTTTAAAATGACCAGATATTCCATTTCCTGATCCAATTGGAATTATTCCAAGTTTAATTTTTTTATTAATTAAAACTTGACCAATTTCACTAACGGTTCCATCGCCTCCACAAGCAATAATGACATCTACTTTCTGATCAACAGCATCAGTAGCCAACTTTTTTAAGTGCATTGAATTGTTAGAAAAACTAATTTGGTATTCATCTTTTCTGTATGAAAAAAAGGAATGGATTTCTATCTCTAAAGAATTTGCTTTAGCCTTATTTACTGGATTAATAATGAAGTAATATTTATTCATTGCCAGAGTTATAAAACATATCCCCTTCAACTATTCGGTTCATATAATCTTGAAGAAAGACCTTAAATTTATATTGCAAATCATTCATTTTTTTATTCGAACCATCTATTAAGTTGTTTTCAAGGTCATGATCATTTGAATCATAAAATCCTGTTATTTTCTCACCATTTGAAACAACAATAAATTCGTCATCCATCATAAAATAACTTCCTCCACCGAAAAAATTTACAACAAATGAGTCCGTTTCATCATCAGAAATTAAGCTTTTACCCCAACTTCTAAATGGCTTGTCATAACCTATTAATTCCGCTATAGTTGGAAAAATATCCATATGCTGTCCAAGACTAGTAGAAACACCCTTTAAATTTTTCTTAGGCCAATAAATCATTAAAGGATTTGCAAAACGATTAATTATTTTCTCATAATAAGGGTAGTACGTCTGGTTTCCATGATCTGCTGTAAAAATAAAAATAGTATTATCAAACCAAGGTTCATTTTTTGCTTCATTAAAAAACTTATTAATTGCGAAATCAGTATACCCAACTGCTTCATGCATCGGAACATACCCTTTATCAAAAACACCTTCATACTTTTTAGGGATAATATATGGATCATGTGAGGTCACTGTATACACGGTGCTCAAAAATGGTTGCTTAGTCTTGTCAAGAATTTCTTTTGTGAAGTGAAGGAATGGCTCATCCCAAATTCCCCAATATCCATCAAAATCATAGTCATTATTATACTCATCTTTTCCATAATAATTATCAAATCCTAATGTTTTTGAAAAACCTAAAAAACCCATTGAACCGTTACTAGCTCCATGAAAAAAGGATGTATTGTACCCCAAATTATTCGCAATTGAAACAACTGATTCAATTGGTTGATTTGAATAAGGTGATGATGTGTATGCAATTTCAAAAGATGGAATTCCAGCCAATATTGCAGGCATCCCATGAATAGATTTCCTGCTATTTGCATAAAAGTTTGGAAAAATAAGACTGTGATTAGCTAACGAGTCTAGAAAGGGGGTATAACCTTTATAATTTGGGATTTTATCTTCTGAATTTAAACTTCCCCAATACTCCCTACCCATACTCTCCAAAATAATTATCATAACATTTGGTCTAAGGCTATCATGTTCTTTTTTTGAATATTTTTTTATTGGATGAACAACACTCTTTATTTGATTTTTAGTGTAAAAATTATTTATTTTAAACCCTGTCTTTCCAATGGTTCGAATTACAGTAAAAGGAGTATTTAAAACTAAATCAGCATGCTGAGGGTTATTAACATTTTCCATAGCATGAATTAAGGTGATCGGGCGTGTGCTTTTTTTAAAATCTCCTCTGATTCCTCCCACACATAAAACAACTACAATTAAAAAAATTAAAATTGATTTTATAAAATTTGAAGCTCTATGTTTTCTTTTGACAGAAATAATTTTAATTGATTTATATATGTAAATCCAAATACCTGATATAAGGAGGTAGAGCAAAACAAGATGAATGTAGTCAAGGAAAAAGTGATAAAGTAGGTTGAATTTATTATTTTCATTCTGTATACCCTCAAAAAACTGTGCATTAATTCGCATTAAATTAAATCTGTAATATCCTAAATCAATAAAATTTAGAAGAAGACCTGCTAGACCTCCAAAAAAATAAAAAAAATTTAAGAGTTTATTATACCAATAATTAGAGTAAGGTCTTCCTGGAAGGAAAAATAATATAATAAATATAGCCTCTAAGTATATTATAGCTGCTAAGTCAAATTTTAATCCATAATAACTTAATAGAATTATTTCTGATAGAGTCTCAACCTTAATTATATCAGAATTAAAGTATAAAAATAACCAGCGAGAAATCATAAACAAAATAAACACTAGTCCTATTTTTAATAAGAACTCTTTTATTTCTTCAAACTTATTAATCATATGAAAAAGTAATATTCAAATATACGAATGTAAAAAATTCGTTAATGTTATATCATTTATATTTTTTCAAAATGTGTATTAAAAAAAATCTTAATTGATGAGTTTGACTTTGTTTTATTAAGAAATTTTATATTTGGAATGCGAATAAAATATGACTCAAAATGAAGAAGTTAAATCTAATATTAATATATTCTTGCTCATCAAAAGAAAATGCTATCTCCCAAAAAATAATTGATCCATCTTCAGGTCAATAACTTATTTGGTCAGATGAATTTAATGTTGATGGAGTTCCATCTCCACTTAAATGGTTTTTAGAAACTCTTCCACCAAATAATGGAAATTGACTATGTAAGAGTATCTCAATAATAAGTACAAATTATAAAAAAAATATTAAAAATTACTTTTTTCCTTTTTGGATTTATAGTGAACGCTCAAAACAATTGAAATATAATAATTATTTTAATAAAAAAGAGCCACTAAACTAGTGACTCTTTTTTTATTTGATCTTAAATATAGTTAATTCGATTAGTTGTTGAAATAAAGATTATCAATGTAAACTGTTCCGTCAGCAGTTCCCACAATCACAAATTGTGAAATAGCACCTTTAGTAGTTAAAGAGGTGAGAGTTGATAAATCAATATCTACTCCTTGCCATTGATTATTAGTGGTTATAGTAATCTCTTCTTCTCCTCCATCTACATCATCTCCTCCTCCATAAGCACCATCTGCTCCGAAATCAACAATTTTAATTTTGAAAGAAGAAAGATCAGCTGACCATATATCAATATGGAAGTTTGTAGAAGAACTTGCATCCACACCTGACGCCATGTCAACACCTGTATAACGGCCTGATCCACCATCTGCAAAGCTATATTTTTGAACAAAATCACCTGTTACGACTTCTTCTGTTGAATGAGTAGTTCCTTGTCCCCAATCAGTTGACCACCTAGTAACTGCAACTGGCGCTGTATATGCCTCACTAAAAATTGAAACTACATTTGCTGCAGCCAAACTCGGAGTTGTAGCAGATGAACTAGGACTAGTGCCTAAAGCTGTTGCAAAAAAGTAAAGGTTATCAATGAAAACAGTTCCATCTGATGTTCCTTCAATAACAAATTGAGAAATTGCTCCTTTAGTTGTTAATGCTGGATAATCAGATAAAGGAATATCAACTCCTACCCATTGAGTATTTGCAGAAATAGCTATTTCTTTAACATCCTCAACATCATCTCCACCACCATAAGCTCCATCAGCTCCGAAATCAACAATTTTTAATTTAAAAGATGATGAATCAGCCGACCAAACATCAACATGAATATTATTTGTAGAAGATGCATCAACACCAGAAGCCATGTTAACTCCTGTATATATTCCAGATCCAGAATCTGAAAAAGTATATTGCTGAACTGAATAAGATGAAGTAATATCTATGGTAGCATGGGTGGTTCCTTGAGCCCAAGAAGTTGACCATTCTGTAACTGCAACTGGAGCAGTATATGCTGCGCTATATATAGAAACTACATTTGTTGATGAAACCGAAGGAGTAGCTGGAGGGGCAACCGGAACTACTATAACTGGACAACCATTAGTAGTTGCATCTCCAGCATCCGCTGGGCAAGTATCAACTGAATCTATTAATCCGTCTGCATCAGTATCAGGAACAGAAGCACCTACAAGCCCTCCTGTAACATTATCAATTAGAAAAGCACCCATTGTTTCAGTTCCAAACCCAATAAAAATTGCAAGTTTAGAATAAGTTGTTAGATCGGATAAAGGTTGAGCCTCAGGTTGTCCGTTTCCATATGGATAACTATTTACTCTATTTGCACCAAAATCAAAAGTTAAAGTTCTCCAACCTGATCCAGAAGTAGTAACCAAAACCTCTACTGGGTAACTTCCTGCGGGTTGTCCTTCTAATTTAGCTAAAACACCTAGTTCAATCGCAGTGTTTTGATAAAAGTCAAATGATATAACTTGTGCATCTGTACTACTCATGTCTATAAGTTTAGAGGGAAGAATTGATGCAGCTTCATATGCAGCTCCAGAATTTACAATTAGACCTGCAGAAGCAGAGTTTTCAAAAGAAGTAACACCATCTGATATAAGAAAAACTCCCTGTGTTGATTCAAAATCATTAATTACAGTATCAGGAGTTACGGGAGTTACAGGGTCAGTAGTTACAGGATCTGTTGGGTCTGTTACTACAGGAGTATCTACTATTAAAGCATCACCGTCATCTCCATAACATGACGAAAGTAATGTGAGGGCTGTAACTGCAATGAGCATATTTAATTTATTATATTTCATATATGATTTTTTGATTTTATTTTTTAAAGTAGGGCGAATTAACAAATAAAATTTTTTTTAACCTCTGATAAACAACTATTTAAGATATTTTTTGATTGTTTATATTAATTCTAAATAAAAAAGTTTTCCATTTTACAGGAAAACTTCTCATCAGTTGCTTTATCTATTTGGGTTCGCAACACACAATACTTTTTTGCTTTATACTAAATCACATTTTTATTTACTTGCGATTATAATGGATAATGGTTATTTACAATTAATTATCATTGTATGTGGTATTTAAGAAATTAAATTATTTTTAACCTCTAATAAAAAACTATTTAAGATATTTTTTACTTGTCTTTACTGATTCTAAATAAAAAAGCCTTCCGTTTTATAGGAAAGCTTCTCATCAGTTGCTTTCCTTATTAAGGTACGCAACACACAACACTTTTATGCTTTATACTAAATCACATTTTTATTTACTTGCGATTATAATAGATAGTGCAAATATAGACATTTTATAATGATCCTAGTTGTTTGCAATTAATTATCATTGTATATGGTGTTTAAGAAATTTGAAATATTTTTTGCTCTTTTTCTATGCTCAATAAACCACCCTAATTGAGCTTTGTTTACTGTTTTAAGATATTGCAGATTACTCAAAAATATTTTATTTGTTTTAATGTCAGAAAAATTTAAGTCAACTTTTCCTTTTGGTTTAGTAAATTCAATATCATAAACAGTCATATTATCAAATACATAAGGGTCAAATATTACATTTATCTGATCAAAAACTCTTCTAACCAAATACTCCTCTCTTTCTCTTATATAGTCAATAAAAATAAAATTATCATCGTAATCTAAAAGAGTATCAATAACTTTTTGATTTTTTATAAGTGTTAAACTTCCAGAGTTTTTTAATTGCTCAATTGAGGAATTATTAGCAAAGAATCTTGATGGTCTTGGAAGATATCTAGCGTAATAATATAAATCATTGGAGAACTCATTAAATTTTTTATTATTAAAAATAAAATAAATCGAATCAATTTGAATTTCTCTTTGTTTTCTTCTTAATATAAGAACATCTAAATCTTTAATATCATTAGTTAAATCGTTTTTAAACGAATTAACAAAATCAATTTCACGTTTTTGTTCAGACAAATCTTCTCTATAGTTTTCTACAAAAAAACCCAGTGATATTGCTAAAAATAACATCAAAAACTCTCTTATAAATTTCATTAAAAATTAATTTGAGGAATTAAACCCTTCTTTAATATAGCCCCAACCCTTAGACTGCTTAATAGCTATTTCAAGAATACCATCTGGAACAGTTTCTACACCCTTAACTAAGTCTTTTTTATTTAACCCTAATTTATTCATAGTAGCTTCACAAAGAATTACACGAGCATTATCTAGTGAAATGACTTTAGAAAGCTTTTCTGCAATTTCTTTGTTTTCATAAGTTGCCATTTTACCTGCTCCACTATACATAACCAACTCAAACTCAGAATCAGGATATGCATTTGCCATAAGAGATAAATGTTTTATTGCTGTTTTATGAACTTTAGGGCTTGAGCTAGTAATGTCAAATACAACTTTAATTTTATGCTCTTGTGCCAAAATATTAAAGCTGAAAAGTAGAAATGAAATTAAAAATATTTTTTTCATAAAATTTTAATTTCCAGCAAATATATAACCACATCCGTTTTCTTGGGCTCTGCCTAACGCCCATACACCTGAAGGAACAAGTTCAACTCCAGGGAGTAAACCATCTATCATATCTTCATATACATCTTTAGCGTCTAGACCCATTTGATTTGCAATAACACCACTATATACTTGTGTTGCTAGATTACAAATACAAAACAAAGCTCCTCGTTCTTGTAGACGTTTTATTCCCTCAACTTGAGGAAGAGGTAAATCTCCTTTTTGTGGATCATATACTGTATTTCTTTGGGATGGCTCACCTGTTGAATTGTCATTTATTTCAAAAACTTTACCGATTGGATACTTTTTCCACACATTTGAATTAAAAGCATATGCAATACCTGAATGACGAAGAACAGTCATAGCAGTTATATCACTGTCGGGTGAGCCTGTTTGGTTGTTTGATTCATAAAACGCCCAGTTCCAAACAATAGGTAGTGTTCCGTGAGGAGTGCTTCCATCATACGCTATCCTGTGGGTTCCTTTAATTTTTTTAAACCATTCTTCAGCATCTTTTGTGTCAAGATTATTAAATTCTGGAAGAGTTTCCATGTTTTCAAATTCTTTGACCATCTTTGGAAAAGCTGATGCGCTTACTCCCAAGGCAAGAGTTGCAAAAAATGATCTTCTAGATTTATTTGTTTTCATATTTATTAATTTAAGGTTATTTACTTTTTTTTATGTTATACTCTGTTTTATAAAAATCAAAAATTGGTTGAAAAGGACCAAGTTGATGCTGTGATTGAGAAAACGAATCAACATATGGAGGATATGGAGTTGACATTGGCTTTTTCTTTAAATCAGGAAAATCTTCCTTAAGATTTTTTTTTAAAGGTCTCAATTGTTTGTTTATGAATCCTGCTACATCATAGGATTCTTCATCTGTCAAAATAGGAGACTCAAAAGTTGTTCCTTGAGGCATATTATATTTTATAAAAGTTGCAGCAGTCAAGACTCTTGTCATACCCGCTCCATTATTGTATGAGTTTGAGCCCCATAAAGGAGGGTAAAGGTATGTATATTGATCAATTTTTTGACCTTGACCATCAGCTCCATGACATTCAACACAAACTCTTTTAAAGACAACTTCACCTTTAACTAAATCTACTTTTCTATCAGGATATTCTATTGACTTCAGTCCTTTTCCAGCAACTACTTCGTTTGTTCTTACATAACGTCCCAACCAATTTATATAAGATACAATTGCAATCATTTCAGTGCTATTATTTTTCAGTCTAATTCCATTCATGCTTCTTTCAAAACAACCATTTATTCTGTCTTCTAAACTTCCAATTATATCTTCTCTTCCTCTATACTGAGGAAATCGTTTGTCAACACCAATAAGAGGCATTGCAAAGGGCTGAGTGCCTGCATTTAAATGACAGTTAGTACATGACAAAGAATTTCCTACAAAAGGAGATTCAAGTGATGTTTCTCCTAGCAACAGATATGTTTCGTTTAAAATTTTATAACCATGTTTAATCTCTTTACCTGTTTTTGTTTCAGGCAAAGTATTTATGTCATAATTCATAGAGTATATGCTCAAATCAATCTTTTCTTCTTTTGGAGAATCACCACCTAGATAGAGTACTATAAATAAAAATACAATCATCAAAAAGTAAAAAAAATAGTTTGATATTCTTTTTAATCCATTAAAAAAAATCTCGTTGGACGAGTTATTATCCATGAAATAGGATTATGCTTAGTATAAATATAATATAAAACAAGGATTTTTTTTTAATGTTTCAATTATTATTAGTCATTAAAATGTTAATTTTTGAAATAATAATTAAACATTCAATATTTTATTTGTTTAAAATTCATAAAGTGAATATCATTATTTTAATATATTTATATTCAAACACTTAAGTCATGATAAAAAAATATTTATTTACAGCTTTCTTTTTTATGCTTTTAAATAGTTGCAATCAAAATGTTTCTTCATGTGATATATTAATTGAAAACGGAATGATATATGACGGTTCAGGAGAAAAGCCATATCAGGGATCAGTTGCAATTAAGAATGAAAAAATATTATACGTAGGTCCATTAAAAAAATTTAATTCGAAAAAAACAATCAATGCTAAGGGAAAAGCTGTTTCTCCAGGATTTATAAATATGCTCAGCTGGGCATATGGCTCATTATTAAAAGATGGAAGATCCATGAGTGATATCAAGCAAGGCGTAACTCTAGAGGTTTTTGGAGAAGGAACCTCTCCAGGCCCAAATGGAGTCAAGGATAGTTCTAACTATATTTCATTTGGAGGAGCCATGAGTAAATTAGAGTCTAATGGAGTTTCAACAAATATAGCATCCTTTTTAGGAGCTACAACTGTAAGAATTCAAGAAGTTGGATATGACAATAGAAAAGCAACTTTGGAAGAAATAACTAAAATGAAAGAATTAGTCAGAAAAAGTATGGAAGAGGGAGCTATGGGTATCGGATCGTCATTAATTTATGCTCCTGCAGACTATGCTAGTACTGATGAACTGATTGCTTTAAGCAAAACTGCATCTGAATATGGAGGTATGTATATTTCTCATATAAGAAATGAAGACAGCAGGGTTTTAGAAGCAATAGATGAATTAATTAAAATTTCAAAAGAAGCAGATATACCTGCTGAAATTTATCATTTAAAAGCTTCTAGAAAATCTAATTGGAATCTTTTGGATAAAATGATTGATAAAATTGAAAAGGCGAGAGCCGAAGGTTTAGAAATTACAGCTGACATGTATACTTATAACGCGTCATCTACTGGTTTAACAGGAGTCATTCCAACATGGATCCAAGAAGGAGGTCATAGAGCATGGATTAATCGTATGCAAGAACCAGGTCCTAGAAAAAGAATAATTGAAGATATTAAGAAAGAATTAAAAGATCAAGCTCCTGAAGGAATTCTAATGGTAGGTTTTAATAAAGAGTCTATGGCTGAAAAATATATTGGAATGACAATAGCTCAGGCAGCTAAAGAAAGGAATCAAACTCCAGAGGAGGCTATAGTAGATTTAGTAATAGAAGACGACAGCAGAATTCAATGTATTTATTTTAGTATGAGTGAAGAAAATATTAGAAAAAAAATAAAGTTATCATGGGTTTCATTTTGTTCTGATGCCGGCTCTTTTTCTGATTCACCTGAAGGGTTCAGAACCCATCCAAGAGCTTTTGGAAGCTTTATACGTGTTATTGGAAAATATTCTCGCGATGAAGGTTTAATTTCACTTGAGGAAGGTATTAGAAAATTAACAGGTTTTCCAGCTCAAAATTTAGGTTTAAAGGATAGAGGACTTCTTAAAGAAAAATTCTATGCAGATGTAGTGATTTTCGATCCAGATACAGTTGGAGATAAAGCAACTTTTAATGATCCTTTAAAGTATGCAGATGGAATTGAACATGTCTTTGTTAATGGTCAACAAGTGATTGACAGCGGTTTCCATACGGGAGTTTTTTCTGGGAAATTTATTAAAGGTCCTGGATATATAAATAATTAAAACTCACGATAAGAACCTGAGATATATTGATTTGCCTTTGCTTCTTTGAACATAGCTGAATCTTTATCCCAATTCAAATTCTCCCCGGGAAAACGCCCTGCAATAACTCCTAATAGTATTGTCTCCGTAAGTTTTGAGGCATATGAAAATGGGGCTGAACATTTATCTTTTCCAAGACAAGCATCCACAAACTGATGATAATGTTTTTTACTTTCTAACTCATAGTTTCGAACAGGATCTTCTAAATCAAATTTTTCAAAATTAATTTCTTGATATTTACCATCAACAATCAGCTGTGGTTCTTTCATAAAGTGTGGAAGATATAATCTTCCTTTTTCACCTATAAACATAGACCCTTGGTCATGAAGAACCTCATTATTTGGAAGTTTTAAATTTAGATGTTTATCTGGAGCATCAGCCCCATCATACCAAACCCATTTTAATTCTTTAGTTGTATACTCAGTTCCAGGAAAAATATATGTAACCTTGTTTTTTTCTGGAAAACCAAACCCATTAGGCAGCCTACATTCATTTTTAATTGTTTTAGGAACATCAAGTGCCAAGGCGTTATAAGGAGTGTCAAAAATATGCACTCCCATATCTCCCAAAGTACCACAACCAAAATCTACTAATTTTCTCCAGTTTCCAGGGTGATAAATTTCTTTTTTATAATTTCTCTTTTTTGCAGTACCAGTCCATAGATTCCAATCTAAAGTAGATGGAATCGGATCTGTTCCTTCAGGCTTAGGCCCATCATAACCCCAGTTTTTTGGAGACCAAGCACGAACAGTATTTACTTTTCCAATAATTCCTGATTGAATAAGTTTTGTAGCTAATTTATAATCATAAAAAGAATGGACTTGGATACCCATCTGTGTTACTAAGTTTTTTTCTTTTGCAACCATCTGCATTTTCCTGGCTTCTGAAATATGATGAGTAAGTGGCTTTTGACAATATACTGGCTTACCAATATTCATTGCCATTAGTGATGCTGGCGCGTGCGTATGATCAGGAGTAGAAACAATTACAGCTTCAATTTGATCTCCTACCTCACTAAGCATAATTCTGTAATCAGAATATATTTTTGCATTAGGATGTAATTCTCTTGCTTTTGCCAAGGCTTTAGAATCAACATCACAAAGAGCAAAAACATCAACGGAATTATGTGAAGAAATTGCTTTAAGATCTTCTCCTCCCATTCCTCCAACTCCAATATGAGCTGTTTTTAATCTTTTGCTTTTTGATAGAGCCCAGCCAAAAGATGGAACAAACACAGTTGAAGCTAGGGTAGCAGAGGTCTTTAAAAAGGTTCTTTTATTCATAGTTTTTTGATTTTTATTTCTCTGAACGAAAGAGAACTGTCGTGATCTTGTAATGCAATAAACCCTTTTTTATACTTTCCATAATCAGGGAACTCTTTCCATTTGCCTCTCTCTTTTCTTTTGTTCCAATCTTCAGACCACGGAATAAAAGATAGAACTAATTGTCCATTTAACCAATGTTCAACTTTTGATGGAGTAAAAATAATTTTGGAGCTATTCCATTCTTCTGCGGGTTTAATCAAATTTTTAGTCTGTTCTGCATCATACATAGCATAATCAGCAGCAGTCTTTTGCCAATTCTCAAGAGAACTATTGTTAACTTCACCCCACTTTAAATCATCAATCAATTGATATTCGGGAGAAGCCTCATAGGGTCCATTATACCCTTCTTTAACATGGTAAAGGATGCCACTATTTCCACCTTTTGATATTTTCCATTCTAGATATAACTCAAAGTTTTCAAATTCCTCTTTTACATAAATTATATCCCTTCCCCCCTTATATTCAGACTCTAACCTTCTTTTTGTTTCAAATGCTAAAACTCCATTTTTAACTATCCAGCCTGGAGGCATTACTTCAGAATTATAGCCTCTCCAACCATCTGTTGTTTTTCCATCAAAGAGGTAAATCCATTCACTTTTCTGACTACATGAAATAAAACAAAACATAACAATTACACTTATTAATTTTTTCATTTTAGTATATATGTCTTTTAAATGCTTCCATAGCCTCATACTCAGCCATTCCCAAGCGATTATATTCCTGAGCTGTATTTTTATTCCTTTGCTCAGCTCTTACCCAAAAATCTCTATTATCCTCTCCTTGAAACATTACCTTGTCTTTTTGAGATTGATGGTATAATATAGCGTTTCTTTTCTGAACCACTTGACTAGGGCTCATAGGAACAGCCATTTCTATTTCATCTATATCCCACTCTTGCCATGCGCCTCTGTATAACCATAACCAGCAAGATTTCATAAATGATTGATTTTTAATTTCCCTAAGAGCATCAAATAGAATGTTTAGACACACTCTATGAGTTCCATGAGGGTCAGCCAAATCTCCTGCAGCAAAAATTTGATGAGGTTTAATAGCTTTAATTAAATTAATAGTTATTTCAATATCATTTTTTGTTGGATCATTCTTTTTTATTTTTCCTGACTCATAAAAAGGAAGGTTCATAAAGTGTAAATTACTCTCAGAAAGACCCAAATATCGAGATGCAGCTAAACATTCACTTCTTCTTATCGCTCCCTTAAGTTTTAAAATCGATTTAGAATTAATTTTCTTTTGAATTTCTCCTTCTATTTCATCAATAATAATTATTTCTTTTGAAGATGAATATTTTGCTATCTCAATGAACCTTAAAGCTTCTTCATTTGAAACACCTATATTTCCTGAAGTTTGATAAGCTATATGAACTTCATGTCCTTGATCCTGAAGACGTTTGATTGTTCCTCCCATAGAAATAACATCATCATCAGGGTGAGGACTAAAAACCAAAACACGTTTTTTAGAAGGATTAGCTCTTTCAGGACGGTCTGTGTCATCATTGTTGGGTTTACCTCCCGGCCAACCTGTTATAGTTTTTTGAAGCTGATTAAACATCCATATGTTGGTGTCATAAACAGAACCACTAGAAGCAACTATACTTGACAGCCCGTTCTCATTATAATCTCTTTGAGTTAATTTTAATATTGATTTACTAGTTTTAGTACTTAACCATGTTATAGCCTTTTTCCTTAATTCATCAGTCCAAATAAAATCTTTAACTAGCCAAGGAGTTTTATGTTTTATTAATTGAGCACTTGATTCATTATCTAAAATGAAGGTTGTATTGTTATGTTTCTGAAGAAAACTAGCCGGATAATTAAAATCTATCTCACCTTCTATAGATTTTGATATGACGTTAGATTTTTTGTGACCCCAAGCTAATAATACAATTCGCTTAGCACTAAGTATAGTCCTAATACCCATAGTAATTGCCCTTTTTGGCACAGACTCAATTCCATTAAAATCTTCAGCAGCATCTTGCCTAGTCATAGAGTCAAGACTTACTATTCTTGTACAAGAGTTTTGATTTGATCCTGGCTCGTTAAATCCAATATGAGCAGTTCTGCCTATCCCAAGTATTTGAAAATCAATCCCACCAAGAGAATTAATCTTTTTTTCATACTTATCACAATAGTTTGAAATATCTTCCTCTAATAATTTTCCTTGTGGAATATTGATGTTTCTTTTAACAATATCTATATGAGAAAATAAATGTTGATGCATAAAGCTATGGTAACTTTGTTCATTATTTTTTTCAATTGAAAAATATTCATCTAAATTAAATGTGATTACTTTTTTAAAACTCAAACCATCCTCTTTATGTAGCCTAACTAATTCTCTATAAACTCCTATAGGTGAGGAGCCGGTAGCAAGTCCTAAAATAAAATGAGGTTTGGAGCATTTTCTAATTGAGTTCGCTATTTCATTCGCTACCAATTTAGACCCTTGTTCGGCAGAATCAACACAAACATTATGTATTTTTTCATACCTAGTAACTTCATCTCTTCCTGGAATTTTATATTCAATAGATTCTAATTCTTTTATCATTATGATATTTTATTTATCCTACAATTTGAAAATTGAACACCCTTTGTAGTGGCATTTTTTTTGCTATTACAATTGATAAGGGAAAATGTTTTCATGTGTTTCAAGTTTTATTTGTTTTAAAAAGAAACTGAAATCTTTTAACTTCCTCTTCCCGTTTTTCTTACCGCAGTTGAACGTTTAGCTACATTACTTTTATTAACGGTCTTTTTATTAGACTGCTTAGAGGTGTTTTTTTCTAACCTATTTCCGAAGAATTTACTGCTCATAGTATAAAATTTAATTTAAAGGTATAACAAATATAATATGATTTATAAATCATGACAAACTCTTGATTAAAAAATAATTGAATAAAAAGTTCAATATTTTAGATTTATGTTTTCATATTTGTGGATAAATCTTTAGATAAATTAAAAAATGTATAATTTATTTTATAATTGTATTAAGACAATAACTTGTTTTGTTTTTTTATATAATATTCCATTATATGCACAAAAATCAAAACTCACTAATCCCCCTAATTTTAATGCCTCTTATCTTTCTGCTGAACCTAAGCTTGATGGAAATATAATTACGGATCCCACATGGGCACAGATTGAACCAATCACTAATTTATCTCAAGCTAAACCTTTTTACGGATCTCCCGCGTCAGAAAAGACTGAAATTAGAATGGCTTTTACAAACAACACACTCTATGTTGGTGTTATATGTTTTGATAAAGATCCTGAAAAAATAGTAGTTTCTGATTCGAGAAGAGATTCTAATTTAAATGATGATGACAGTTTTCTTTTTATTCTTGACACCTACAATGATCAGCAAAATGGATTTTTATTTGGAACAAATTCCATTGGAGTGGAATATGATGCTCAAATTGATAATGAAGGAGAGGGCAATATGCAACAAGGAGGTGTTATTGGAGGTACAAATTTGAATTGGGATGCTTCATGGGAAGTGAAAACTGAAACAGGGGATTATGGCTGGAGTGCTGAATTTGCGATTCCATTAAGAACTATTCGTTTTGGAAGTGGTAAAGACAAAACATGGGGTATTAACTTTCAAAGAAATATTAGTAAAACAAGTGAAATTGCTTATTGGGCACAACTTCCTATTGCATTTGAAATAAAGAGACTCTCACTAGCTGGAAAAATGAATGGGGTTAATTTAAAAAGTCCTAAAAATCTTAAGATTTTTCCATATGCCCTTACACAAAATGTAAATAACAAATCCAATAATTCAAAAACAAATAACCAAGAGTATGGTGTTGATCTTAAATACAGTCTTACTCCCGGACTAACTTTAGATATGACATATAATACAGATTTTGCTCAAGTCGAAGTTGATGAACAACAGGTCAACCTAGACAGATTTAATCTTTTTTTTCCTGAAAAAAGAGCCTTTTTTCTTGAAAA
>Ga0114994_10000697_pt1 | contig 23052 bp, 19 predicted proteins | sample ArcticOcean_MG_C_9_FD_87043 | JGI IMG/M metagenome (GOLD analysis project Ga0114994, IMG submission 87043) | Marine microbial communities from western Arctic Ocean - ArcticOcean_MG_CB2_152 | ecosystem: Environmental > Aquatic > Marine > Oceanic | place: Arctic Ocean: Canada Basin | collected...
AAATTGTTGTAACCAAAACTAGAACCACGTTCACAAAGAAAGAGTTGAGCATTACCGGAATTTTCACATTTTTTGATAATATTTCCCATTTCCTGCGGAGCCAGAAACTGTGCTTTTTTGATGTTGATAACCGCTTTCGTCTTCGCCAGAGCAACTACTAAATCAGTTTGACGGGAAAGAAATGCCGGCAACTGCAGAATATCCACGACTTCCGCCGCAGGTGCAGCTTGTTGCGCTTCATGAATGTCAGTCAGAATCGATACATTAAATTCGGATTTAATTTTTTCCAGAATCCGCAATCCTTTTTCCAGTCCCGGCCCCCGGAATGAATCAATAGAAGAACGGTTTGCCTTGTCAAAAGATGCTTTGAAAATATAAGGAATTCCGAGGCGCTCCGTAATAGAACGGAACGTCTCCGCAACTTTCAAGGCCATGCTTTCGGATTCAATCACATTGATTCCGCCGACAAGCACGAAAGGTTTTTCGTTGCCCAGTTTTAATTCACCTACAGAGATAGTTTTTTGCGTTGTCATAGACTGACTTAAGTTTCAAGCGAGTGCGCGGCTTCGCTCAGGTTACGCATTTTTTGAATTGCCAGTTCACGACCCAAAATTCCCAATCCGCAGTCAGGTCCAGCAATCAGACGTTTCGCGTCAATGTGTTCAAGGGCGTCCAGTAAACGTTTGCGGATTTCTTCAACCGCTTCCACGTTACTTTTTGCAATAGCAACTACTCCGAATATTATCGTGGTTGTTTTAAAATGTTCAAGCAAACTCAAATCATTGTAACGGTGCGCGTCTTCCAGAGAAACCGCCATCACCGATGATGCTTCCATTGCATCCGCAATTTGGAAATAAGATTCTGTAGGAGCTTTTGGATAATCAACCGCGTCAATCTTATCCGGATATCCGCAACACATGTGCGCTGTTCTGGTAACTTCTTCCGGACAGTTATGAAAAGCGCGGTCCAGATTTTCTACTCCAAATTCAAGCGCACGCTCCGGATAACGTGCAAAGAGCGGTTCATCGATTTGAATATATTTGCAACCCGCTTTTGCAAGACTGAGAACCTCCTGATTGAGTGCTTCTGCAATTGCTATCCCGAAATCTTTTTGATTACCGTAATATTCATCAACAACAGTATCCGCTACTGTTAAGGGACCCGGCATAGTAATTTTAACCGGTTTGTCGGTGGCCTCCTGCGCGCGCTTCCAATCTTCAACTAAAAACAAATCACGTGTCTTGACCGGGCCACGCACAGTCGGCAGGAAAGAGGAGTAATTTCCGGTACGCAAAGTTTTTTCACTAAGATTCTCAAAATCCATTCCTTCGAGGTGGCGGCAGTGATAGTGAATATAATTTTCACGGGCAATTTCACCATCAGTCGGAATATCAATTCCAGCGTTTACCTGATCGTTGACTGCTTCATGAGTTCCGCGTTTGATGATGGATTCAGCTTCCTGGCCCATCGCTGCTTTCGCTTCCGCCCATCCGCGTGTAGGGTCTGCTGTGTCGAGGTTGCCGAACCAGTCAGGTAGTTTTACATATTCCGGTTTCGGATAAGCACCGATGGTCGTTGTCAAAAGTCCCATGTGTAGTCCTGTTGAGTATATTGAGTATGTTGAGTAAAGTGATTATTCTTACACCAAAGTTCTTAAGTTGTATAAACAATAATCAATGCAGCCAGTTTTGTTTGAGGCAAACCAATTATAGTATTTACAAAGTATTGTACAATTTATTTTTAATTTTATTTTTTAAGAGTGAAGTCCTCTTTGACAATCATCTTTCTGTTTTTTATAGTGTAGTCTGCTAATATGTTTGAAATCTCAAAAAACGCAGGTTGCAGAAAGAAGAAACATGTCCAATCATTTTGAAACAGGTCTCCCGCAAAATCCGGCAAATTATACTCCGCTGTCGCCAATTACTTTTCTGACCAGAACAGCTTTTGTTCATCCTCAACGGACTTCCGTAATCCATGGAAACCGTCGCTGGACATGGGGCGAAACCTACAAGCGCTGTTGCAAACTTGCTTCAGCTTTAGCTAAAAGAGGCATCGGCAAGGGCGATACGGTATCGATTTTGGCACCGAATATTCCGGCTATTTTTGAAGCGCATTTTGGGGTGCTGATGACAGGCGCGGTTTTGAACACCCTTAATATCAGACTGGAAGCAGAAACACTGGCTAATATTTTTGAACATGCGGAAACCAAAGTTTTGCTGGCTGACCGTGAATTTTCTCCACTGATAAAGGCAACGTTAGCAAAAGTTAAAAGAAAAATTCTGGTGATTGACATTGATGATCCGGAAATAGAGTCCGGTGAATTTTTAGGTGAAATAGAGTATGAAGCCTTTTTGGCAGAAGGCAATCCTGATTTTGAAGCAGTTTTGCCTGAAGATGATTGGCAGGCAGTTTCACTGAATTACACTTCAGGTACAACCGGAACTCCGAAAGGCGTTGTTTATCACACTCGTGGGGCATATCTGCTGTCAACCGGAAATGTTTTAGCCTGGGAAATGCAGCACCGTCCTGTTTATCTCTGGACTCTGCCGATGTTTCACTGTAACGGTTGGTGTTTCCCATGGACAATCACGATGCTTGCAGGAACTCATGTTTGTCTGCGTAAAGTAACCGCAAAAAATATTTACGACTCAATTGCCGAACACCGTGTGACTCATCTTTGTGGAGCACCGATTGTGATGAATATGATCGCTTCCGCTCCGCAGGAAGAACAGCGTGAACTGCCGCACAGGGTTGAAATGCTGACAGCCGCCGCGCCTCCGCCACCAACAGTAATTGCCAAAATGGAAGAAGCTGGATTTAATGTGACGCATGTTTACGGATTAACTGAGGTTTACGGGCCGTCTGTGGTTTGCCAATGGCAGGAGGATTGGGCGCAGAAGGACAAAGCAGCACAGGCACAATTAAAAGGACGGCAAGGTGTACGCTATCACGTACTAGAGGGCTTGACTGTCGCCGATCCAGAAACCATGAAACCTGTTCCGGCAGATGGTGAAACAATGGGAGAAGTCCTGATGCAGGGCAATATCGTGATGAAAGGCTACCTCAAAAATCCTGAAGAAACAGAGAAAGCATTTACCGGCGGTTGGTTCCATTCCGGCGATCTTGCAGTGCTGCATCCAGATGGATACATTGAGTTGAAAGACCGCAGCAAAGACATCATTATTTCCGGAGGCGAAAATATCAGCAGCGTCGAAATTGAAAACGTACTATACCAACATGAAAATATTCAGGAAGCTGCTGTGGTGGCACGACCTGACGAAAAATGGGGTGAAACTCCCTGTGCTTTTGTGGTGCTGAAATCCAATGCATCTCTCAATGAAAATGAAGTGATCCAGTTTTGCAGAACAAAACTTTCAGGATTTAAAATACCAAAAAATATCGTTTTTAGTGAACTGCCTAAAACTTCTACTGGAAAAATTCGCAAATCTGTCTTGCGAGAGCAGGCCAAACAATTGTAATCTTATGGAGTAAACTTTTAAGTAATTTCTCTTGAAATGATATAGTACTGCCAAGATCAAGAATTTTGAATCATCCTTTCAATTTGGGAAACGAAGATAGTGAGCATGATCGACAAACAATTCATTGAAGATTTAACACTTGAGGGCCGGCGAGTCTTGACACGTGTAGACTTTAATGTGCCGCTGAACGAAGAGCTTAAAATTACTGATAACGGACGAATCACTGGTGCTTTGCCAACTATTCGCCATATTATTAAACAAGGTGGAAAAGCAGTCCTGATGTCACATTTGGGACGTCCAGCAGGTGAGATTGTTGAAAGGATGAGCTTAAAACCTGCTGCGGAAGAACTGTCAGTTCTTCTTGGACAAAAGGTAACATTAGCTCCGGATTGTGTTGGTGAGGAAGTCGAAACGCTGGTCAAGAGCATGCAAAACGGCGATGTTATTTTGCTGGAAAATTTGCGTTTTCACAAAGCAGAAACTAAGAATGAAACTGAATTTTGCAAAGAGTTGGGGAAACTTGGTGATGTGTATGTCAATGATGCCTTCGGAACAGCGCATCGAGCGCATGCGTCAACTGCCGGAGTTACGGAATTTGTTGCGGAAACCGCGGTTGGATATTTAATGCGTAAGGAACTGCGGTTTTTAGGCAGTGCTATTTCAGCACCGAAAAGGCCGTTTGCCGCTATTCTGGGAGGCGCAAAAGTTTCGGATAAAATTAAGGTTATTGAAAAACTTCTGGACAAAGTTCAAACTTTGATCATCGGCGGAGGCATGGCCTGCACTTTTATGAAAGCGCAGGGACACAAAATTGGTGCTTCACTACTGGAAGAGGACTCGCTGGATTATGCGAAGGAACTCATAAACAAAGCCCGTGAAAAAGGTGTTGAACTCCTGTTGCCGATTGATGCCGTGATTGCTGACCGTTTTGACAAAAAAGCGGAAACTCGCGAAGTAACTGCAGAAGAAGGTGCTCCGGAAGGCTGGTTGATTTTGGACATTGGACCGCAAAGTGCTGAAATATTTTGCGAAGCGGTACTTCGTTCAGGAACAGTGCTCTGGAATGGTCCAATGGGCGTATTTGAGATGGAAGCCTTTGCAAAAGGTACATTCGCGATTGCTCAAAGTCTTGCTGAAGCAACTGACAAAGGGGCCGTGACAATTATTGGTGGTGGTGATTCCGCCGCAGCAATTCAACAGTCAGGACTCAGTGAACGCATTACCCATGTTTCTACCGGAGGTGGAGCCTCGCTTGAATTTTTGGAAGGCAAGGTACTTCCGGGAGTCAGCGCAATCCAGCAATCCAAATAATTCAACAGGCATAATTCACTTAGCAGCATATTCAATAATTATATGAACGCGGTACTCAAAGCAGAAAACGATTCCATTGAGAATTCTAAAGCAATTTCGGCAGAACTTACAGAACAAAACAGTGCAAATGTATCTTTCAGTTTATTCCTTTATCGGTTGATTGCCTACACGGATGCTCGCCGTTCTATTGCCTCATTTATTTTTATCCTCTTTGTTGTTGTCATCAGTGACATAATTTTCAATAAATACCTCTTTGCACCTTATACAGAACTTGTAGAATCATTCTCAGGAGTAAACCCAGGAGGATTCGATGAACTAGATGTAGGTTTTGCCCCAGAAGTCTGGCAGGCACTGTTGGGCATGATTCTGGGCACGCTTATTCTGGTGATTTCGATTGCATCACAAAGTATCCCGAAGCTGATAGATATTTACATGAAGAATGTTCCGAGTTTGCTCTACATTTGGTTTTTAATCATTTCCGGCGGACATGCACTGATAATCAAAATTTATGGTGAAATTGGTTTGATCAGGGAACCAAGCAGGATATTCAATACTCATTTTCTGCTGACGATTTGTTCAATAATAGCCTTCCCTTACGTTTTCTACATCCTGCGCCAAACCAAACCTACTAATATTATTAACCGAATTTACAACAATAATATGGATCAGATCACCGCCCTCACATCAAAGAGGAACCGTGCTTTGGCCCATATTCCGAATGTCGTTGAACATCAGCAGTACACAATTTTTGAAGCACTTAATCAACTTGATGATATTCTTGAATTTTCCTCTTTCAAGGAATTAAAGGCAGACATTGTTCATGATATGAGCATGACTTTACAAAATTATATCCGTCTCAAAAAAGATATTGCACCAGGATTTTTCAATGTATCCCCAAAAGTCCGGACAGATATTTCTTTTAAAACAATGGTGGGGCAATTTGGGGAAATGGAACGCAACCAAAGTTTCTACGAACAAAAATGTTTCCGCCTACTGGGCAATGTTTATATACGACTGCTGGAACATGGTGAATTTGATTTATCTTCGATGATAGCCGGTGAAATGGCTACACTGGGTTTGACTGCGATAGAAGAGGAAAATATTGAACTAGTTGACATTATTATTATCCGTTTCAATACTTTACTGCGTTTTGCCATAAAACATGGTGTGCGTAATAATGAACCGAGAAATCTGTATAACCTCGGATTTTATTATGGAAATTTTATCAAACATTTGGTTGAGCACAAAAAGATCGACCACGTAAAACGCTGTTTTATGTATCTGCGTATATACGGAGTAGAAATTTTTAAACATGGCAGTAATAGTCCTGCAATGTATTTTATTGTTGATGTAATTGCTACTGAAATGAAAAAAATTCTGGAGCAGATTTATCATGACGGTTGGGACATTGAAATTCAGAATGGAATGCTTGGAGAAATGCTGCAGGTTGACAGTCCACCGGATTTCAATAAAGAGGACATGGCTCGCGGTGTGCTGATCAACAACGGTGTGCGTGTCCTGCAGTTTGGACTCGCCTTATTCTATCAACGTGAAGGAATGGATGATTTTGTTGATCGGATTGCAAAGGACGTACTCGATGATTTGGAAGCCTTGGGCGAAGCAACTTTTTCACAAGTTATAGAAATGACTTCAAACCGGCTGCTTTTTTCCGGGCCTACTTTTTGGGAGGATACTGATAGAGGAAATCTCAACATCTACTACACTTCTGATCAGGAACAAATTGATGGTTTTAAGCAACGTCTTTACGGATTAGCAGAGACACATCTGAAGAAAACAACGACAAAAAAGTATAAACTGACACAAGCGGAAATGGAATTGCTCTGGGAAATGTCACGGCTAACGAAAATAAAGGAAGTGGAGCAAATTAGTACCCATGCAGAAAATTTTGAGTTAATTCTGAGTGAATTACAAAATATTGACGAGGTACGCCTGGAAGCATTAGTTTGTTTACGTGAAAAATTGAAATTCAATTCGGAGAACCCCAAGCTAGTTATCACAACCAGCCGTCAGATTGCAGTTGGAACAAAACTGAAAATTTTGGGTGATATTTCTGGAAAGCAGGAACAACAGGAAATAGCGGCAATTGTGCAGTTAAACACACCTAACTTTATTTTTGTAAAAATATCAGCTATTTCAGACTGCAAAAAATTTGATAAATTTTCATCCCTGAGCGTCAGTTTCCGACCTTTGCGGCAAAAAATGGTTTATCAATTTGAAGCTGATTCTCAAGGTACAGGAGCAAACGGTCTACAGCGTATCGCACATGCGGTTACCGTTAAGATTGTAGAGGAACTTTAATCAAACAGCGAAATCTGAGCGTCAGGAGGTTCTGACTTTTTTTCTGGGATTTCCGCTTGTTCCCATTTTTTAAGACAATCCGGATTATCGAAAGCTGGAGAGCTGACTTTCGGTGAAACTCTCCATGCATCCATTTTGTCCGCTGGAAAAGGCCGCAGAAGTTTTTCCGGTGAACTTCGCCCTCCGGAATTAGCTAGCCACATTGCTCCGCTTGCCGGCGTCAAAATGACTGGCATGCGGTGATGAATTTCCTGCATCAAAGAATTTGCGGCTATTGTAATAATAGCACAGGTTCGCCTAGTCTCTCCTTCAGTTGAAGTCCACTCCTCCCACAAACCAGCAAAAGCCATCGGACTTTCGTTTTTTAAGCGGATAAAATAAGGCTGTTTTTGTTCATCTTCTTTCGCCCATTCATAAAATCCGGATGCCGGAATCAAGCAGCGCCTCTTTCGGAAAGCATGCCGAAACGAGGGTTTTTCCGCTACTGTTTCCGCCCGTGCGTTGATCATCGGATTAGGCTCTTTCGCCCAAAAAGGAATTAAACCCCATTCACGCATTTCAAGTGTGCGTAAACCATTCTGCTGGATTATGACAGGAATTCGCTGAGAAGGACAAATATTGTAACGTTGTTCCAGAATCATTTCTGACTGCAAAATATCGAATGCGCTCATCACTTTGTCTTCGCTGTCTATTTGAACAAATCGACCGCACATGCTTAATCTCCGTCAATTCCACTTTGATATGTTTCCAGAAAATCTTTCTTGAATTTCGGAAAACGCTGTTCCTTGATGGCAGCGCGTGCACCTTTTACAAGTGAAAGATAAAAGAAAAGATTATGGTAAGTGTTGAGACGTACTCCTAATATCTCGTTGGATTTGTATAAGTGACGCAAATAAGCTCGGGAATAATGCTGACAAGTGGAGCAAGCACAGTCTGGATCGAGCGGTTCAGGATCTTGCTGGTATCTACTTTGCTTGATGCCAATTTTTCCGCGTGAAGTAAACAGGGTACCGTTACGGGCATTACGGGTGGGCATGACACAGTCAAACATATCAATTCCTGCTTCAATTCCTTCTAGCAAATCCTCAGGATCACCAACACCCATCAAATACCTTGGTTTTTCTGCAGGCATTTTTGGTGCGATGTGATGTGCCACGCGATACATTTCCTCTTTTGATTCACCAACACTCAATCCGCCGATGGCATAACCGTCAAAGTCAATCTCAACAATCTGTTCCAAACTTTGCTCACGTAAATCAAGTTCACCTCCGCCCTGAAATATACCAAACAAAGCCTGTTCTCCGAAAACACCGCTGGACTTTGTCTGTGCTTCTTTGCAGCGTTTTGCCCAGCGTGCAGTCAACGCAATTGAGCGTTCAACTTCAATGTGTGTTGCAGGCAGTTGCAGACATTCGTCAAGACACATCATAATTGTTGAACCAAGGTTTTGCTGAATTGCAATAGAAATTTCAGGTGTGAGTTTGATTTTTGAACCGTCTAGATGGCTGCGTATCTCAACGCCCTCTTCATTTAGCTTCAGCAGTTTTGCCAGTGAAAAAACCTGAAATCCACCACTGTCTGTCAAAATCGGTCCGTGCCAATTCATAAATTTATGCAAACCACCCATTTTTTTTACCAGTTCGTCACCGGGACGTAAATGCAGGTGATAGGTGTTTCCCAAAATAATTTCAGCACCGATCTCAACTACCTCCTCAGGGGTCATGCCTTTGACCGTACCGAGCGTACCGACCGGCATAAAAATTGGAGTTTGTATTTTGCCGTGCTGAGTCTGCAGAGTTCCTGCCCGTGAATTTCCGCAGGTTGCTTCTATTTCAAATTTAATCATGCACTAAGTCAGTTGGCAGTTATAATATTTTGCATGATGGCTGTCGTCTGCTCCTGCTGTTTTTTAAAGATTTCCTCTTCAGTTTCCGTAACCGGCGGAACATCCGGATCGATCAAAAAAAGTGACTGTCCACTTGAAACTATGATTCCGGAACCAGCTTCTACACAAATTTTACGGATAGTTCCAGGGAATTCTGCTCTAATCTGATTGAACATTTTCATCACTTCCAATAAACCTAAAACATCTCCTTCTTCAATGTGCTGACCTTCATAGACATATTCTTCTGCCTCCGGAGTTTCACGCGAATAAAATGTCCCGCCGGTCCAGGCTAAAATCTCATTACCGCTCGCCGGAGGCTGTGGAGCAAGCTCAGCTATCAATTCCTCTGCCAATTCCGGATCACAAAATTCTTGCGGGATTTCGACCTCCAGCTTATCATTTCCGCTGAATTCAAAATATCCGGCATTTTCCGCAATAATCTCAGGTAGCAGTAATAACTCCAAAGCAACTTGATGACCTTTGTGAGCAGCAAGAATTCTCTCCCATAATTTCGGATTTTCGTTCAGCAGAAAAGATGCAGGTGGTTTTGTTGAATTCAGCAATGTTGTTAACTCCTGCCATGCCATAGCTGATTGCCCTAAATTGTGAACCAAATCACTGTAAAAGGACTCCGCACTTGCCAATATATGCTGATCATTGACCCAAATCTGTTCACTTGGTGGAATTCCTGGATGCTGATCCAGTCGTAAAAAATGATAGAGATCTCTCAAAATCAGCACAGGATTCTGTCTTGCTGAGGGGTTATTTCCTTTATTTTTTGATTTTTGAAAAGCCAACCATCCCATCAACAGATGAGTTCTGCTGAACAATTTTTTCAACGGTCTTAAAAGCAGGGTTAATTTTTGTTCACAGATTATGAGACCTTCTCTTCCATATTTATTTTGAACGTTTTCAAGTTGAATTTTCCAGGCGACCTCCAGATTTACCTGATCACAGATACGTTTTATTTTTCCCGCCAATGCCAAATATGCAGAAACAAAACGAGTGTTGGGTTTAAGCATGGGATCGTTGCCTAGCAACCAATGCAGTAATCCGTAATGAAAGTCCACGTTTAAATGCAAATCATGACCGCGTACTTCCATGCAACGTAAAATTTCGGCCAGCTTTTCAAAACTTTCCCTGCGCGAAACTCCATGTGCGATGGAAAGAGCAACGTTGGAATCGTAAGCCCCGGCAAGGTTGTAAAGTTGCAAAAGTCCTGTGTCCGGATTGCAAATTCCAATTCCCTGGTCATCACGAATCTCGTCTTCACCAGGTGGAGACCAAGCACGCACAATTCCGCCTGCATGAGGTTTTAACGCAGGATTAGTGGCATTCAAACGGGCTTCAATTCCGGAAACGTAACGCGTCAAACGTTCCGGACGTTGGAGCATTTTGCCGTAACAGTTAATCAGCAGCATGGCAGCTACTAAAGAATCTACCGTGAATGTGTCTTCAGGATTGTCAGGATTTGTAAACCGTAGCCGATACACCATTTCGGTGACTTGATGTTCAACCTGAATCCTTGTATTGACTTCCATAAAATAATGCACGTCCTGCTCGACTATACATTCAAAAGTTGAAACAGAATCAAGATGCAGTGCTTTACCGAATTCCTCCGCCTGTCTACACATAGATTTTAATATCTTTGCATCAGAACGCAGAACTTCAGCCTTTATTTTTTTGCCAGATGCTTCGTAGTCTAAGGCTGCTGCTGCCAGCATTTCTTCAGTCAGAGAAACTTCCAACAATTTTTGCTCGTGCATTTGCAGAGAGCAATCACGTCCGCCAAGTTCTACACACCACTCACCATTACCAAGAAGTTGAATTTCATTGTGGCGGGTATTTTCAATATTCAGTTCAATGAGAAAATTCTTGTTGTCGCCGATTCCGGTTGCTTTCGATTCAATCAAAACGGACATCACGGCTTCCTGTACTTCATCAATGGAAGTAAGCACCCTTTGTCCTTTTCCGCCGCCGCCGCTGACATGTTTTAGCCGAATCCGCTTGCCAGGATTTTTCCGCCAGAGTGTTTCAACCTGTCGGACAGTTTCCTGCTGTAATTCTGATATAGTAAATAAATCAACTTGCTTCTCGTAGGAAGCCTGCAAAAGTGCAATTGCCTGTTCTATGGGTTTGGCTGATTGCCAGTTTGGAGGAAGACTTAATTTATGTATTTTAATTTGTTTACGGAAATATTCATCTGGGGAGTCACCGGCTTTTGTTAATAAAGTAATTGCCGCTATTCTGTCTTCTCCTGGTGTAACAGAGACCTTGAGCGAACGTGCAAGCTCCTTTGCTTCGTCTTTTGAACCTGCCTGTTGAATCACCTTTGAGTTAGGACCAACGAAGCTGATATCCGCGTTTTCAATCCGTGAGGCAAATTCTGCATCCTCCGCCATAAAACCATATCCGGCAAATAAATGCGTGTAAGCATGTTCATGACAAATATTGACTATCTGCTCGATACGCTGGATTCGCTCCTCTTTGGTTGCTCCCATATAATCCGGAACATGATGCACCTGTTCACTGCGGTTACCGAGGGCGCGTAACTCAGGAGCCAAAGTTTGCGGATAAACTATGCTGTCTTTTTCAGAAAGCAGCATACCGAAGTTTGCTCCCAGTTCTTCAAAGACAGTCATGGTTTCCAGACGGATCGGACCCCTACAGACTATGAGACACTTGACATGATCAAAACTGAAAGACGATTGCCAGGAACTGTCAGGATTGAAGGTAATTGCTTTCATTGAAATACTTTGCAAACAGTACAGTAAAAATACGAAGGTTGTCTATTTAACAGTGTTTTTTGCATTATTAATGTTTTTAAACTTGGAACAAGATGACTTGGCTTATTTTTAGCTGCTTTTTTCTGCATATTTTTTTACAGTTGATGCATTCACAAATAGTTGTCATTCCCGCGAAAGCAGGTATCCAAAAACTTGTAAGTATCTGAAATAATCGATTTCAGCTTTCGCGGGATTGACATACAAGTGTACCATTTAGACTTTTTACGTGTTCATCACAGTTGAAATCAGGCAAAAAACATTTCCCATAATTTGTGCAACCGGAATAAGCCCAACTTTCCCACAGTAGCTTGAAATTCATCAAACCCCTTTACTGAATCTGCTGAAATCCCCTGTCCATGCAACAATACCGGTACAGGATCATCAACGTGTACCCCTTCTTTACTCCAAGTCGCATGGTCTGCAGTGACAGCAATCCGCAATTTACCTTTCCATTTTTTTAAGAAACGCCCCAGTTCAGCATCTATTTTTTCGAGGAATTCCTTCTTCTTTTGAGCTTCCATGTTATGTGCCGCAATATCGCAGCCTTTTATATGTAGGACAACGACGCCGTACTTTGACAGCAATTTACTGGCAAAAACAAATTTCTGCTTTAAATCTGTATCCAAATTTGCGGTCATGTCCGGAGTTTTACAAACATCCAATCCTGTCACACGTGAAATCCCTGAAATGGTGTCGTCTCCGCTGATACAAACTCCGGACAAACCAAATCCTGATGGTCGTTTGATTTTTGGAAACGCATGAACCTGTCCAGGTTCTCTGGTTAAAATCGCATTTGCCGCAAAAAGTCCTTTTGAGACTCGCTCAAGATTTACCGGATGCTGTGTTAAAACCTTTCTTGCTTCCTGTTCAAAGAGATTTAATATCTTTGCGGTACGGACACTTTTTACATCATTTTGCTTCAGCGCGACCGGTAGACGAGGTTTAATTCCGGAATGGAACTGATCCCCGGGATCGCTTCCGAAAAGAGAATCTTGTAATCCAGTTCCACGAATAACCACTGCAATTCTATGCTCAGTGCCAGCACCAACTTCCACAGTGAAGTCCTCAATCTTTATACCACTGAGGCTGGAAGCTAATTCTTTTGTGCCCTCACGAATACGTCCAGCACGACGATCAACGATCTTTCCCTGATCATCGAGGGTCGCCCAATTTCCGCGAAACGCAACGTCGCCAGGCATGATTTTCATCCCGCTTCCGTGTGCTTCAATCACCCCCCGTGCAATTGAATGTTTGAGGGGATCATAGCCGAGGATTGCCAATGTGCCTAAAACTGTCGTGGCTACAATCCCACGCTTGACTGGATCCGCAACACCGCACTGCCCATTTCTGGCCAAGCTGTCCAGCACAGGTAAATTTGCTGCCTGCAACGGTGTTTTATCAGCCAACTCAACGATTGGACGATCACCCATGCCGTCTATAATAATTAGCAGTCGAGGGATTCTTTGCACTAAATAAGTCAGGATTTAGATGAACTATTTGATTTTACCTGTTCCTGCAGAGTGTTAATGATTAATTGCATCAGAGTATTTGTTGTTTCATCAAAATTTTCATTGTCTACAACTTCAATCTCTTTATCTTCACTCTCCAAATTAAAAAATTCATGAATAGCTCTGATATTTTCAAAGCTACGCAAATAGACTTCTTTTTTCCTCAATTCATTTTCTTTTCCGCGTTCTAAGAATCTATCTTTGTGATGTTTTTCGTTCATCAGCGAAAGTGTAATAGGAATATGGTAGGCCCGTTTGCAACCTTCTTTAATCGCATGTTCCATATTCGGCAGCAAATGTATGCCTTCGATTATCATGCTTGTTTTTTCTTTGATGGCACGATCAACAACTGCCTTCACTCCAACACTTACTTGCTGAGCCTGTAGACAAAACCCACTGATTAAGCGGTCGCTTTTTCTCAGATTTTTTGGCATACCAATCCCAGCTTTGCTGGAGGAGTTGTGGAGTGAAGGCAGCAGATCACGATTAAAAACAAGCCGCATGATCTCCCTGATAGTATCTGTACCTGTAATTTTGTTGATGCCAAGTCTGCCTGCTAAAAAAGTAGACATAACCGACTTGCCTGTACCGGAAGCACCGCCAAGGTAAATTATCACTGGCCGATCCAATTCATCGAGTCGGCTGGCTAATTTATACAAGTCGGCAATATGTGGGTCATGTTTTTTCTTAATAGTCGCAAATACTTCATCAAACAATTTCTTTTTGCTGATACGCAGGATATTTTTTTTCTTCAATTTTGCTTCCAAATCAAAAGCAATTTGGAATGCTTCTTCTGGTTTTAAGCCGGAAGAAGTAATTGATTGTGTTAATAATCCTTTTGAAAATGGCGCGGTTGCGTTTCTTCGAAAAACAGAGATTTGTTTGCCTGTGGGAAACAAATCCTGTGTAAGCCCCCTCAACAGTTCTTTACCGTAACGGTCAACTATCAGCTCGTCAACTACCTGCATTAAAGAATCGGAACTGACTTCAGCTTGTTCTTGAAAAAATGACCTTGCATCTTTTGATATTTGATAAGCCTGATCAAAAGACAAACCTCTCTGTATCAACTTGTGGGCCAGCATCCCCCTCATAAAGGGATGTTTTGATTTGTCTTGACGGATAATTTCTAATGGCATTAGATAACCTTATTTTTAACAACAGCAGGAGCTTCAACATTTTCTTCAACTACACTTGATGGCTCACAACCTTTACTCCACATGGCTGGACTATCGACAAAATGTTCTTTTTTCCAAATAGGAACTGCATGTTTTATGGTGTCAATGATGTAACGACTTGCTTCATACGCATCGCCGCGATGTGAAGTTGAAACAGCAATGGCAATTGAGCAATCTTTCACTGCAAGTTTTCCGAGACGGTGAATAACTTCAACTGTGTGAAGCTGCCATTTTTTCTGAGCTTCTTCAACAACCTGATAAATCTGTTTCAGTGCCATACTTTCATGGGCTTCATATTCCAGATATGAAACTTCCTGCTGCTGACTGTGATTGCGGATATCTCCACAAAAAATCAAGACTGCTCCTGCCTGAGAATGTTGTGCACGAAGTCGCATAGCTTCAATATCTATGACTTCACGGACTATTGAACAAGGCATATATCTCCAAGGTGAGTTCCTGTCAGTATTTTCTGCCTTAAAATACTCGACATCTAGTTGTTATTTTGTTTTTTTAGTACTTAGACTATACAGCAGTCTATACGGATAGAGGTAAAGATTTTTAATCGTCGGCTATTATTGCTGCGATGTTTAAGCTACTCATTTTTCGATATTCCCTAAAACCCTTGGACCTTTCCAATGAATCAGCTTGCCAGATCCCATATTAATATTAACCAGTGTCCGGTCTCGGTGAAGCATAGACCAGGTAAGCATTTTTTGGGCGTATTCCAGGACAAGATGCCTGTAATCCTGATCTTCGGCACGATTGATAAATTCTTCAGGATCTTCCTGCAAATCAAACAAAAGCGGCGGGAGGGCAGTCATGTGGACATATTTATAGCGGTCATCACGAATAACGGTTAATGAACATTGATCAGGAGAGAGGCCGAATTGTTGTTCAATCATTGGTTGAAATGAACCAATTTCTCGAAAGTCAAATTCCCAATGTGCCTCCTTTCTCCAGTTATCCGGTACATTGCCTTTCAGCAAAGGCAGCAGTGAACGTCCGTCCAGTTCTTCCGGTATTTCTAAATCTAACCAATCCAGAATAGTAGGCATCACATCAATTGCTTCAGTGAATACGTTTACCTGATTATCTGCAGCAGTGGAATTTCCGGATGTAGATTTAGCAATTTCTGGATTATGGATGATCAGTGGAATTGCATAAGTTGCATCAAAATATCCGGCTTTTCCAAATAAATAGTGATCTCCAAGTTGCTCTCCATGATCACTTGTAAAAACAATCAAAGTGGAATCATATTGTCCAGATTTTTTTAAATAGGAAATAATTTTACCTAAATGATGATCAATTTCAGTTATCAATCCATAATATGTGGCACGAGCCTGTAAAATATCCTTTTCACTTGTTTCTGCAGCAAGTCCTTTATAATTGTCTGGAAAAAACCTGTTACCTTGAATTTTTGCAAGCAGCATTTTGAGTAGAGGATGCTGTTCTCCTTCCTGCTCCAGACTCTTCATCCTGACCGGTTTTGAGACATCAGCGGGATCATACATTGAGTTATAAGGTTCAGGTGCAATCCACGGAGGATGTGGACGCAAATAAGATAAATGAGCAAACCAGTTTTCATCTTCACGTATACTTAACCACTTGAGAAGTTCATCGGTCAGAAAAGCGGTACTACTGTCTTCATTAGAATATACCGGAGGTGGGAAAGTAACTCCGCGTTTTTCTGCTTCGGGATAGTTTGGGACAGGATCGTAAACTGTATGTTCATTCAATAAACGATCATAGCCTCTTGCTATCAACTCAGCCAGCCACGGACGCTGATTGTCAGTTAAAGTAACTCCACTGCTCATTCCTGGCATCAGCCCCTCATATGTGGCTAATAAGGGATCTTGCTGGTGTAGTTCACGAGGGTCATTAGAAGTGTCGGTGTAACCGAACAGCGTTGGATCGTATCCGGCTTTTCGTGCTTCTAAAGCTATATTTGTGAAGCGAGCATTCAAAGGCGTTCCGTTATTGACGGAACGGTGATTCATTGCGTACAGTCCAGTGTATAAAGAAGCACGCGCTGGACCACAGGGGACAGTCTGAGTATAGTGTTTGCCGAAAAACATCCCCTCACCTGCAAGTTGATCCAGATGCGGAGTCTGTACTACTGGGTGATCCATACATCCCAAAGTATCACCACGCCATTGATCTGCCGTAATGAATAAGACGTTTTTTTGTTTTTTTTTCATCAACTATATAAAATTAAAATGCAGCAGAGTTTAGGCCTCTTCGTCCAGCAAGAATTCTTTATAATCTTCTGAGGATAACAGTTCTGTGGACTCTTCCTGATTAGATAGTTCCAGACGAATCACCCAACCTTCGTCATAACACTCCTCATTGATTATTTCTGGACCGTCCTTCAACTCGGTGTTGACAGCAATGACGCGTCCACTCATCGGCATAAAAAGCGAGGTGACTGCTTTCACCGATTCAATTGAACCAAACTCATCTCCAGCATCAATTTCGTCTTCAATTTCAGGCAATTCAATAAATACGATGTCACCAAGTGCTTTTTGAGCATGATCAGTGATTCCCACTTCTGCTTTGTTGCCTTCAATTCTTACCCACTCGTGGTCTCTCGTGTATAGATTGTCTTTAGGTATTGTACTCATAATTCCTCTTTTAAATGATTAATGAAGATTGTCCCAGAAATGCTCCGTGATCCAACTAAACAATGTCCTGCTTTTCAATAAGATAATACTAATTTAGCCATAGATAGATATAAGTCCAGCAAAAAAAAACATATTTGTTATTTTAACAGTTATTTTAAAGAAAAAAATCAATGGAAGATACATATAAAGCAGGATATGATAGAAGGCATGAAAAAAAGTTAAAATATTTTATATAAACAAGGAACACAAAAATGATATTAGAATTTAGAATACTCGCGCTGTTATTTTTTACTGTTTTATTTTGGACTGTACCTGCAGTCGCGCAGAATTATGATGATTTGGAACAAATGCTGCGTAGTTCAAAAACACGTGCGATCTTGGTCCAAAATGTCCAGAAAGCAGTTGTCCATATCAAGGTCGAAAAAGTTATGCGTAACCCCGAAGGACAATCTCTCAACAATCCAAGGAACTCTTATAATGATGAGTTCTTCCGCCGGTTTTTCCCTGAACTTCGACCGCCTAAAAACAAACAGCCAGAAAACCGTCAAAAGCCAAATCGTGAATTCCGGCAGGAAGGCATGGGTTCCGGTTCTATTATCGACAGCAAAGGTTACATTTTGACGAACCATCATGTAGTAGGTGATGCAGACAGAATTTTAGTTGTACTTTATGACGGAACTGAAAAAGAAGCAAAACTTGTAGGTACTGATCCAGAGACTGATATTGCCGTGGTTAAAATAGAAGGAAATGGTCTGCCAGTTTTGCCGATGGGTAACTCAGACGAAATCCTGGTTGGAGAAGATGTTATTGCAGTAGGTAATCCGTTTGGACTGATCCAAACTGTGACCTCCGGAATTGTCAGCGCAAAAGGCCGTTCAAATGTCGGCATAAACGAATACGAGAATTTTATTCAAACAGATGCAGCAATCAATCCAGGCAACAGCGGCGGTCCTTTGGTTAGTCTGCGCGGAGAAATTGTTGGTGTAAACAGCGCTATTTTCTCCAGAAGCGGCGGTTATCAGGGAATTGGCTTTGCTGTATCTATTAACATGGCTCGTAAAATCATGCGGGATTTGATCGATAAAGGTACTGTTTCAAGAGGCAGGCTGGGTGTAGGTATACAGGATGTGAGTCAGGATCTGGCCAAAGCATTTCAACTGGAAAACACCAGAGGCAGTTTAATTACCGGGGTAATGCAGGGTACGCCTGCGCAAAAAGCAGGGATGCTTAAAGGCGATGTGGTGATACGTATCAATGACAAGTCCATCCTCAATAGTAACCACCTCCGTAACGAAATTGCAAATGCAGGTGCTTTTGTTGAAATCGAAATGGAACTTATCAGAGACGGAAAAACCATCCTCATAAAACTGAAGCTGGATGAACGTCCAAGAAAACTTTCTCAAGTTAAAGTTGCACCGCAGCCTATACCAGAGCTTGAACAGGTGGAGATGCTGGGAATGGTTGTTGAAGAACTGACTGAAGAAACTGCAACGCAACTCGGGATAGAGACCGGAACTGGGATTGTGATTGTTGCAGTCAAACCGGGAAGTCCTGCGGAGAAAACAGGTTTGCTGGCTGGAATGATTGTCCAGGAAGTGGAAAGACAGGCAATTGTTAACCTCAGCATATTTAAAGAAATCGTCAGTGAAATGGATCCGGAAAAAGGGATCTTGCTACTGATCAAAAAAGCAAACGGTTCACGGTATATTTTTCTGCAAGCAGATTGAAGAAATGAGTAATCCGCAGAAGAAGACCAAATTGCACTTTGATCATTTACTGTTGAAATTACACGAGATGAATCAGCAGGTTGCTGTTCCGAAGAGCATGGATTATTACGCTCTGCTGGAAGCAATGTCAGCCTATTACAATTTAACTGCCGAAGAATTACTGACTCGTGGATTCCGGAAAGCATATCGGCAGGCAGTTGAAGGGCTTTGAGTAAAAGCCGTTACTATCACTCATTTTACTATGACCTCAGTCTCAGACCGGCCATCAGAAATATTACCGCTGGCCGGACTTCGCATTTTGGTTACTCGTCAAGATACTCCGGAATCCTCCCTTTCAGAAATGCTCAAAACTCAAGGAGCATCAGTAATCACGACGCCAATGACCATGATTATGCCTCCTGCGTCATGGGAGTTATTTGACAAAACTGTACAGCAGGCAGCAGACATTGAGTGGGCTGTTTTTACCAGCAGTAACGGTGTTAGACACTGTTTGTCACGTCTGAAAGAATTAGGACTGTCTCCAAAAATAATATTTTCGACTCTCAAAATTGCATGTGTAGGACAGTCAACCGCATCTACCCTTGCAGAAAAAGGAATATTTCCGGAACTTGTACCGGAACATTATCAAAGTGAAGGACTGCTTTCGGCTTTTAAGCAATACGATTTGAAGCACAAAAAGTGTTGGCTGATTCAGGCTGAATCTCCACGGGAAATCTTGGCAAATGCATTGGAGAAACAGGAAGCACAAATTGTCTCAACACCTGTTTACCGGAATGTTCCTGCTCAAAGTGACACTACTTTGCTGCAGAAAGAACTTGAACAAAATCAATTAGATTGGATCCTGTTTGCAAGTCCGACTGCAGTCCAAAACTTTCAGAGAATAATTCCAGCAGGATTTTGGTTAAGTTTAACAATAGCACCAAAAATTGCCTGTCTGGGAGAAATCACTGCTGCGACTGTACAGACTTATGGCTGGGAAGTTCACGCTAAACCTGAGATTCAGGACTTTGAACATCTTGTGCAAATAATTTGCGAAATTAATTTAAAAAAGACTGAGAAAAGATGAATTCTGCTCAAAATTTTCTAATCACCATCCAGGGTGCAACTACCGAGAAGGATGTTTTGGAGCGCTTTACGGAACAGTTGGAGTACCTTAATTTTTCTATCAGGGATTTGCATTACCTTAATTTTCAGTCTTCTCTTTCTCTGTTGATGCGTCTGGAAGTTGCTGAATCAGTGGACAAGGAAACTCTGACAGTTGTTTTGGAAAAAGTAGCAAAGCAGTATCAGCTGGAACTGCTGGTTTTTCCACTTCCGCAAATGTCCATTGCTGTTCCAAATCACCGTTATATTCTAACCTTGTTGAGTCGGAAATTGCCACCTCAATTACTGACAAAACTGTTCCGGCATCTCCGTGAAAAGCAGCTTTACGTAACAGAAGTCAGTCCACTCGACGGAGATGAACTGCATGTTTTTGAAATAAAAATTCATGCTGACGTACCCATTGAGAGGCAACAGTTAATGAAAGAATTGCTTGAGTTGAAGTCGGAATATCAACTTGATCTCGCATTGCAGGATGACGATTTGTTTCGGCGAAACAAGCGATTGATTTTTATGGATGCGGACATGACTTTTATTCAGTGCGAAATGATTAACGATATGAGCAGACTCGCAGGAAATGAGGCGGAAGTTACGAAAATAACTCAACGTGCTATGGACGGAGAACTTAAATTTGATGAAGCGTTACGGATGCGGGTAGCGTTACTTAAGGGTGTGCGCCTCAGTGACTTGGAACGCTTAATTTTAAATATTCCCTACACACCAGGTGTTGAACGACTGGTCTTCATTCTGAAAACTCTCGGCTATAAAATTGGCATAGTGAGTGGAGGATTCACCAGAGTTATCGATCACATCAAACAGCGCTTCAATCTCGATTACGGATTTGCCAACACACTCGAAGTAAAAAATGGTGAACTGACTGGACGTATTTTAGGAGACATTTTGGATGGACATCAAAAAGGTGTAATTCTCCGGGAAGTTGCTCTCAAAGAAAATATTCTTCCGGAACAGGTGATCGCGGTCGGCGATGGTGCAAACGATTTGGAAATGCTTTCCAGTGCAAGTTTAGGTGTCGCGTTTAACGCCAAACGCTATTTAAGTGAACGAGCCGCAGGAAGTCTATCACTACCAAACCTTGATGCTTTACTTTATTTCCTGGGAATTTCAAAAACAGAAATCCGCGGCTTATTTAATCCATAAACTCTTCTATGAATGAAAATGAAAACTCATATTATAAACCTGAACAACTCCGTAAATTTCAGGAGCATGGAGTAATAATTCCGGATTTGAGTTCAGTCAGAATCGGACGTGAAGTTGCCGCGGAAAAGATTTTTGCCGGTTCTACACTACACCCTTTTGTCCGGATTAATGGTTCCAAAACAGAAATCCATGCAGGAGCAAGCATTGGCCAGTCAGGGCCTGCTACTCTGGATAACAGCTGGATTGGAGAAAACGCAGTTGTGGGTAGTTTAGGTGCTGTAACTTTGAAAGATACAATTGTTGGTCCAGAATCCATTCTTGGTTCAGGTGTGGCTGAGCAGTCTGTCCTTTTAGGCAAAGAAAGCAAGGTCAATGATTTCAGCACCGGTTACGGATTCCGAATCCGCAAAGGATCACTCTATGAGGAAGATGCTTCATCCGCCCAGCATACTGACACTAAAATGACAGTGCTATTTCCATGGACAACTCTGGGTAGTAATATAAACTTTTGTGATGTACTGTTAGCCGGAGGAACAGGTGCAGAACTAGGTTCTTTTAGCGAAGTGGGCAGCGGCACCATTCATTTTAATTTTAGTATCAGAGGCGACAAAGCAACAGCTTCTTTATTTGGTGATGTCAGTAGTGGAGTTTTCCTGGATCAACAACGACTTTTTATTGGAGGTAATAACAGCCTTCTGGGACCTATTCAAGCTGAATTTGGCGCAATGACTGCAGCCGATGTGAGGATCAGCGGTGCATTATCTGCAGGACTGAATTTTGGACATACTTTGCCAAAAGGTAGAATTGATTACGATCCACGAATTTTTTTAGGTGCGCTGGGTATAGTTAAGAAACAGGTTAATGTCCTTGCTGAGCTGACTGCGCTGTTTCATTGGTATCAGCAAATCCGGATTGATTGCGTTGCCCAAACTCCTCAACAGAAATTCATTTATGAATCTGGCTTGCAGATAGTCGAATTAAATCTTCAGGAACGGCTCACACAATTGCAACGTTTTATGGATGCCGTAGATAATTCCCACCACTTGACCGTAAAAACTGAGACTGTTTCCAAAAAAGAAATTACTGATCAAAAACATTTGCTCGAACGCTGGCCGGACATTCAAAAACAACTTGCTCCACCTGCTAATTTTGAACTGACTGTTCCGAATTCGCTGATAAACAACTTTGCAGAACAACAAGCTCATGGAAAAACGGCCTACACAAGACTTGTTCAAAACTTGTCTCAGGAAGCAAAGCAGTCCGGAAAAATATGGCTTAAGGCAATAACCGCAAACGTCAGGAATATATTTGTTGAAGAAATAAATAAAGGGAAATAGAAAAGACTAAAGCGCACCTAGGAAAGATGCGCTCAATAAATTAAGCTGCCAATTTTGTTTTGACCTCTTCTGCTACCTGCGAAAACAAGGTTGGTTCTTGCATGGCTAAATAGGCCAGAGTTTTACGGTCCATTGCAATATCCGCAGCTTTTAAACCGCAGATGAACTGGCTGTAGTTCATTCCATGCTCACGGACAGCGGCATTTATACGCACTATCCAAAGACGACGAAAATCACGTTTTTTGACTTTTCTGTCACGATAGCTATACTCTCTTGAACGGTCAACCGCGTCTTTGACTGTACGTAAAAGGCGACTCCGCCCTCCACGATAACCTTTGGCTGCCTTAAAAAGAGAATTCTTACGCTTACGGGCGTGTACCGCTCTTTTGACTCTCATAACAATTTAATCTCAGTTTATCCGTTTGGTAGCATCAAATCTACAGACTTGCTGTCTGCGGCAGACACCATTGTTTTCTTACGTAATCCGCGTTTCACATCCTGGTTGCGTTTGCGCATTCCGTGACGAAGATAAGCACGTTTCCGCTTGTAACCGCCACCGCCGGTTTTCTTAAAACGCTTTGCAGCTCCGCGATGAGTTTTCATTTTCATGGTATTTCCTATTTTCTTTTTTTAGGTGGAGCGATG
>Ga0114994_10000698_pt1 | contig 23029 bp, 18 predicted proteins | sample ArcticOcean_MG_C_9_FD_87043 | JGI IMG/M metagenome (GOLD analysis project Ga0114994, IMG submission 87043) | Marine microbial communities from western Arctic Ocean - ArcticOcean_MG_CB2_152 | ecosystem: Environmental > Aquatic > Marine > Oceanic | place: Arctic Ocean: Canada Basin | collected...
ACCTCGAGTCGGACCGGCGCGCGCCGCACCGGGCGCCCGGCGGCGTCCCCAAGCGCTACAACAACGACAAGTCCTGGCGGGAGAAGAAGCGGCCCCGCATCAAGGACGCGCGGCCCGAGGTGCCCAAGGGCACGCGGGTCCGCCTGGACGACCCGCGCTTCAAAGGCGAGCTGGGCACGGTCGTGGACCACAAGCACGCGTGGTACCGCATCCAGCTGGACGCGGGCGGCGTCCAGTCCGTGCGCGTCATGTTCCTGCAGAAGGAGGACGGCCGACCGATGCACCCCGGCTTCGCCAACGCCCGGCGGGGCGACTCGGACGACTCGGACTAGCGGTTTGCCGCGTAAGAAGCCCCTTTTTACATTCGGGCTTACGATTCGGGCTCCTGTTGCATCATCATAAAGTCCCCTTTTTATATTCGGGCTTGGACACCTAGGACCGCTCGCAGACGGTGATCGTGTAAACCAACAACGGACCCGCGCGCTTGTTTGCGATCGGTATGCTGGGCTTGCCCGGGTGAAAGCCATGGATAAGCTTCGGTTTGCCGCCCACGGTCATCAAAACTCCCGCGCGCCCGGCGCCTCCTCCGCCCTGCTTGTTCCTAGTCGTCCGTGGCCCGCCGACCCCGGTTCGCGGGGTGTTCTTGACCCACCGCACGGGGAAACAGGAGAATTCGATCACGCCACACTCGGGATCGACGACGCTACCACAACTCAGTGGCTTGCATGCCACGAACGAGCGGACCTCCTTCTCGATCTGGTAGTGACCCGGCGACCCGTCGTCCGCGTTCGTCTCTCGCGATGATGTTGTCTTGTCCGTAAAGCCCGAGACCTTGCGGTCGACCATTGGGAAGATTACCATGGGCGTCTTAGTCACCTTTCTCCCATCTATCGTAATAGTGACGGCGAAATGCCTCCTCTCTTTGTTGGTCAAAGTGATCTCATACTGAGAACCATCCTTGAAGCACACAGAACGCCCGTATTGGCCATCGAATTGCAGAACCGCGCCCTCAGGACCAACAAGGTCGAACTCTAGCTTAGGCGCGCCGCGGCGGCGTCGGATTCTCGGCATTTTGACCTAAAACTTGCAAAAAGTGACCTTCACATCGGATTATTTTTTTGGCACGGCGGCCTCTGAAGAAGGCTGGGCGATGGGGGGGAAGCAGTGAGCCGTTCTGTAGTGGGAGATATATAAACAACATAATGTTACGCCGCGCCCACACCGCCGCCGCGCGCCGCGCCCACCCAGACGACGGGCGTCGCCGGCGTCGCGGCCTGCTACGCCGGCGCCGCGCCGCCGGCGACGAAGACGACGGCCTTCTTCTCGACGCTCGGCGCCGCCGCGGGCGGCCTCTTCGCCCGGGCCACCATCTCCGCCGTGGTGAGGTGCTCCGGGTTCCAGGAGTCCCGCAGCTGCCCCTGGCTTCTGCCCCACACGAGTCGCACCATGAGCTGGCGGCACGCGTCCATGGACTGGGCGGTCAGGGTCGGCGTCTTGGAAAACGTCTCCTTCTCGCGGCCCCGCAAGCGCGCGTTCAAGGTCTTCACGACGCCCATCAATAATGCTTTCCTTAGGTTCGGCTTCCGGCCGATCAAGACCCCGAGCAACAAACAGTATGGCCGCAGGTAGGCCACGTGCTGGTGCTCCAGGTCCAAGCAGATGTGCTCGACGAGCGTCGCGTTGTCGAACGTCTGGTCGCCCATGACATTTTCGGGAGCGTTGGCGTGCGTGAAGGCCACGCTCACCGCGGGCAGGTCCTTCTTCTGTTCCGGCTCCAGGGCGAACTTGAGGAACCGTAATTGTTCTCGGGGCGGCTCGCGGAGGAAGAAGTTGGCCACCTCACCCTGCAGGAGTTCTTCGTCCGTCGGCACCTCCTTCCGGGGCTTGGGCGGCGCCTGGGGTGCCCGGCGTTTTTCTCGCAGTTTCTTCAGCCGGTCCGGCGCGCCCGCTTGTGCTTTGGCGTCCGCCCGCTGGGCCTCAGTCTCTTGTGCTTTTGTATCCGCGGCGTTCTTCTCCGCGATGCTCCTCCTTAAAAACCGGACGCGCTCCACCTCCTCCTGGACCTTTGCCTTTGCGAGGGCTTTTTTCGCCTCCAAATCGGCGTACTGCGCCTCCCGCCTCGCCTTCTTGAGGTCGTCCTTCCTCTTTTGGTTCAGCGCGGCGTCCATGCCGGGCCCGTCGGAGTAGACGGACGAGTCCGAGTCCGAGTCGGCCGTGCGCAAATCTCGCGCCTTTTGCGTCAGAGCTTCCGCTTCCCGCCGCGCGCGCGCGACGTCCGCGGTCGCCGAATTCAAGGCCTTGGACACGTCGCCGCCGCTCGCCCTTTCGGTCGCCGTCTGCACGTACTCGCGCAAGGCTCTTTTATCGTCGGCCGGGGCGCTCAGTTCGGCCTTCTTGGCGGCCCGTTTATGGCTTTTGGCCTCCCGCGCCTTCGCCCGTCGTTTTAACACTGAGGGCACCGGGCGCTTGGGCACTTGAGCCGGTCGCTTGGCGCCGAGACCGGTCGCTTCCTCCTCGGACGAGGAGTCGGCGTCCATGTCATTAGGTTTGGCCCACATGCGGCGGCACGCGGCCACCTCCGGGTGCACGGCCTGCTCGCCGAACTCGTCGCTCGGGTCTTTTCGGACTTTATTCGCCGCTCGTTCCGCCGTCGCCGCGACGTCGGCCTGGGCCCGCTCGACCTCCCGCACTAGCTTGGCTCTTCTCGCCAACTCCGCGGCCCGCCTCTCCTGCTTCTCGTTATGATCCCCGCGGTGCACGGCCGCGTCTGAAGCGATTGAGGGGCGTGCCAAGGACGGCTGCTCTAAATTGCGCCGGGCCTCGGCCGCTTTACGCGCCTTGTCCTTGACGGATTCGGAGGGCTTCCTTTTATCTCGTTCCAAGTTCGCGGCGGCCCGCGCGCGAGCCTTGAACTCCTCCGAAGGTTTCGTGAAGCGCGAGCCGTGGGGAAAGAGGTTTAAAGCAGGCACCGCGTCGGGTGAACCGACGCGCGCCGCCTGGTAGCCCACGCGCGCCATCTCCGAGGACGACGCCACACTTACGGGAAAGCTCGCCTCGGTGCCGAGCCGCGCCGTGTCCAAATCGGTGCGGGCCGTCGAAGTATAGGCCTCGGAGGTCCGCGCCGTCTCGGGGAGGGGCGCCGGGAAGCTCGGCCGCGTTTTTCCTCGGGGCGCCCGCTCGGCGTGTTCCAGTTCCTCCTTGGCGGCCGCGTAGCGCGCGGCGCTGAGTTTGCGGTCCAGGGCGCGGCGCTCGATGTCCTCGGCCCGGGCGACCATGCGCCTTCGCATGAGTTCGACCTCTTGGAGCTGCTTTTCGGCCTCGGCCCGGTTCACCATGAGCTCCTCCATGGGGTTCAGGTCCGCGACGCTCGACCCCGTCTTCCGCTTCGGCATCTTCGTGCCGCCGATCTTGCGGTCCGGCTCCGTCGGTGCCGGGTCTTCGTCGATGGCGCCGAGCTGGGCGGCCCCCTCGGCCGCGGCCTTCTGGCGCCGGCGCTTGGCGATCTCCTTCCGCCGCTCGGAGGACATGGGCTGCCTCCCCGACGACATGGTGAGTACGCCGGCTGCCTCGCTTATGATCTAGGCTGGAGGTACGACGCCGGGTTGTGTGACCAAACGGCCCGCCGTGGCGCGCGTTGACAGCGTCTCGAGGCTGCCCAGCGCCGTCTGCTGCCCCGGCTTGTTTGGAGCAGCGTGACTCCTGTGCCTCGAGGCTTAATTCCGGGCTGGCCACAGCGCGCGACACCGGTTGTTTTTTTTTGCGGTTTTTTGGTGCGGGTGCAATACGGGTTTTTCAGGTCGTCGGCTCGAGATGCTCGGTTATCCTTTTGTGTGCGTTACAAAGGGCGTGCAAGCTTCAGCCCTGCCGCGCTGAGCCGCACGCGTCCTCGATTGCCCGCCGAGACGTGCTGCGGGTGACGCCGGTGACGAGACGCACACAAACAAATAGAAATGGACTTGTACTCGGCCGCCGCGTGGCTGCTCTACGCGAGCGCAGCGCTGGTCGTCGCCGCGGTAACCACGAGACTCCGACGGGCACTCCGGAAACGGACCGTCGTCGCCTTCCTGCACCCCTACGCGGCCCAGGGCGGCGGCGGCGAGCGCGTGCTGTGGGTCGCGATCGCGGCGCTGCGCCGGGCGCGGCCCGACGTGCGCATCGTGGTCTACTCCGGCGACGGGCTCTCCGCGGCGGAGCTCGCGAGCCACGCGCGGGAGCGGTTCGGGGTCGCGGTGCCGGCGGACCTCGCGGTCCAGCCCGTCGCCTCGCGCCGCTTAACACATGCCAAGACGTGGCCCGTCGCGACGATGGCCGGGCAGGCGCTGGGCGCCGTGGTCCTCGCCGCGGAGAGCGTCATGAGGCTGCCGCCCGACGTGCTCGTCGACACGACGGGCCTCGCCTTCGGCGTGCCCCTCGCTAAATTACTGAGCGGCTGCCGGGCCGCGGCCTACGTCCACTACCCGGCCGTGTCGCAGGACATGCTGGACGCCCTCGACGCGCCGGCCTTCAACAACGCGCGCCGCTGGACCGGGACCCTGGGCCGGCGCGCCAAGGCCGCGTACTACCGGGCGCTGGGCCGGGCGTACGGCTGGTGCGGCCGCCGGCACGACGTCGTGCTGGCGAACTCGACCTGGACGCGCGGCCACATAGCCCAGGTCTGGGGGCGCGACGCGACGCTGGCCTACCCGCCGTGCGGCGCCATGCAGTCGCTACCGCCCCGGCGCGAGGGCGATTCAGTAATCGTCATGTCGCTGGCCCAGTTCCGGCCCGAGAAGGACCACGCGCTGCAGCTCGAGGCCTGGGCCCTGGTCCCGCGTCCGTTGCGGCGCAAGGCGAAACTGGTCATCGCGGGCGCCGCGCGCCACGCCGACGACCGCGTCGTGCTGGACGCGCTCCGGGCGAAAGCCGCGACCCTAGGGTTAGATGACGTGGAGTTCCTGGTGGGCGCGCCGCGCGATGTTATTCTGGCGCGGCTCGCGTCGGCGTCCATCGGCCTCCACACGATGAGGCTGGAGCACTTCGGCATCGCAGTCGTCGAGTTCATGGCCGCGGGTCTGGTGCCCGTGGCCCACGCATCGGGCGGGCCGCTTTTGGATATCGTGGGCGAGACGGGGGAGCGGGGCTTCGTGGCCCGCGACGCCGCGGAGTACGCGGCCAAGCTCGCGTCTTTACTCGCCATGGACGCGGCGCGGCGCCGGGCCCTGGGCGACCGCGCGCGGGCCTTTGTCGTGGACCGGTTCTCGGACGAGCGGTTCGGCCGGACGTTCGTCGCGGCGCTGGTCGCCGTGATGCCCCCTTTTATACTGGCGCCACGCTCGACGATCTCCGCGAGGCCCTGAACACTTTCGAAGAGACGGAACTGACGGCGAGGGGCTGAATTAAACTTGTGGTTTTTGTGCTTTTTCCTCTCCTTGTGCGGCTGCTGGCGTCGATGGCGTCCGTACCAAAAACCCGGCTGAGAACCCGCACGAATTAACCCGCGCGGTTAATCAATTTATTAATCAAGGTGCTCCGCTTAAAACGGATAGATTATTGAGAGCAGCTCGGCACACGCAGAGCCGAATCTATCTAGAACAGCAGGGACAGCAACTGCGCCTGATATTTGCACCGGTTCGACCACTTTATAGTACAGCAGCACACCAAGCCGCACGGATGGTGTTCCACGACCTCGTCGACATCTGGCGCGAGACGGTCGAGGAGCTGGGCGGCCTGCGCGGCTTCCTCTTCATCTTTCTGGCGATGGTGGTCTTCACGCTCATCACGCAGTGGGCCGTCGCGCGGGCCTCGACGCAGCGCGCCGCGAAATGCATGAATCGGCAACGCATGCGCAAGCTGCGATAGTTTGACCTGGGCGGCGTCGATTAGCTGGGCGAGTGGTTTCATATCGAGTCAACGGGCGAGTGGTGTTCCTGCGCGTCGACCGAGAGCGGCCTCGCGCCCGTGGTCCGGATTGGTACTCGGTGTATCTGGGTCTGAGGCGCGCTTGTCGCGGCGGTAAATACGGTTGGTATTAGGATCTCTCTCTAGGAAATAGCCGAAGCTAAGGGGGAAGCGACTCCATCGGCCGCGCCGCATCAATTCGAGCATTTGTTGGGCCTGGGGGAGCGCGCACCAACAACCAAAGCGCCTACATGCCGCCCCCGAAGTCGAACGCCTTCTGGGGCGTAGCCGCGCTCATGCCGAAGGCGAAGTTGTCGCCGATGGTCTCCGGGGCGACGTTCACGTCCTCCTCGTCGACGCCAAAGTACGTCTCCAGGACCCTGACAGCTTTTTCATAAATGTCGTTGTTGTCGTGCTGCTGCAGGTCCTCGATCTTTTTTAAACCTTCGGAGTCCGCGATGTGGTTGGCCATAAAGTTGTGGCCGCCGGCCATCTGCTTGGCCTCGGCGTCGCCGACCTTGAGGATGTTCTCCAGGGCCTCCAACGCGACAATAATGATCTTCACGTCCGCCACGCTTAAGAGTTCACATAAAGGCGGGATGCACGCCTGGGACACCAGGAACTTGATCTGCTGCGGCGTGCCGCCGCTCGTGGCGTTCGAGATGGCCCACGCGGCCTCCTTCCGAATGTCAAATTCCGCGCTGTTGAGCAAGTTCACGAGCGGCGGGATGACGTTCGCGTCGACCACGCTCTGGATCTGGTCCTTGTTGCCCGCCGTGATGTTCGAGATGGTCCAGCAGGCCTCCTTCCGGATGCCTTTCTTGGGGTTCCCGAGTAACGCTAGTAAGCAAGGTAATGCACTAAAGTTGATGATGATCTGCGTCTGCAGGTCGTCGCCCGTCACGATGTTGCCCACCGTCCTCAAAGCCGGTGTTTGGACCGAAGGAGAGGGATGCATCAGGAGCTCCACTAGTCGCCGGCAGACCCCCGCCTCGATGACCGCCTGGATCTTCTCGTTCGGCCCATCACTCAAATAAGAAAGGGCCCAGCACGCGTCCGTCAGCACCTCCTCGTCCGGCGAGTAGATCAGCTGCGCGAGCGTCGGCAGCGCCGGCCGCACCGTGCCGAACTCGGGCTGCGGTTTGCCCCGGCAGAAGTTGGACAAAGTCCAGGTCGCGTTGCGCAGCATGCTCAGTTTGGAGTTCTCGTGGAGCTGCTGGAGGAGAGGCTGCATGGCGCCTTCCCTCAGGACTAAGTCGCGGCACGTCGGCGAGTCGCCGGCGATGTTACCTAACGCCCACACGGCCTGCTCCCGGACATCGTCGTTCGGCGACAACAATAATCTACAAAAGATGGGCACGGCGCCCTCCTCAATGACCACGCGCGTATGGTCCGAGGTCCCGGACGCGATGTTCGTGAGGGCCCAGGCCGCCTCGAACTGCAGCGCCGGCGCGTCGTCCTGCTGCAGGAACTGCACCAAACGCGGCACGACGCCCGCGTCGATGACCGTCTGGATCGGCGGGTTCCGTTCAATAGACAGTAATTTCCGGAACTGCGTCGTGGCTTCGAGGTGAACGCTCGGATCCATGGAGTGCACGCCGGCCACCAGATTCGGGAGCTGCTCCAACTTCTGCACGACCGTCGCGTCCATCTGCGCGGGCGTCTGGCCCGGCGCCGGTTGGCTGACGCCCTGCCGCCGCTTGTTCATGCGCTCCTCCTTCTTCGTCTTGCGGATCTGGATGGTGGTCTCCTCCCTTCTCCGCCGCGAGTCCTCGGCATTGATGCCGGACTTGAACTGGGTCTTGCGCTGCGAGGGGTTTTTTTGAGTGCGGAAGGTGGCGGGCGGGCGGCGACGCTTGCGGCGACTCTCGAACGTGGCGACGGGCGTCGGCTGTGCGCGTGCGCGCGGCTGTGTGAGCGGCGAGCTCCAGAGGGCTGCGCGCGCTTCTGACGAACCAATTTCGGCGGCTGCTCGCAGTTTGGACGAATATGGGAGGACCGGTTTCGACGCCGCGTGCGGACCTCACTGGGCCTATTAAACCCACTCATGGTGGCTGCGCTGCTGCCGGAAGCTCTGCAGCTTTGCGCTGAACCTCCAAGCGCCTGAGACACGCTTTTTGCGTATTTGCGCGGGTCTCGCTAGCTTTTCAGAAACCCGTTTTGTTAACGAATTCGCCAGCGATCAAACGTATCACGAGTCCCCGAGAGCCCCTCGATATGTGTGCTCGCAGTCTGGATGGCCAAAGACACCGGTCGCTCGAGAGAGTCCAAGCCAGCTGGTCAAAGTCGAGGTAACAGGACCATCGTCGTCACCGCTTGCATAGTAAGAGAGCGCTCACGTGCCTTATTTTACGAGCACTTTTGTCGTGCGTCGTGTCGGCATCGCTCGTTTGAGCCATAACAACTCAAACTTGTGCAGTGAGAGCACTCTGGTAAGATTAACTACATGTAATAGGCCGACGGCGCGGAGCATCAATCACTCGGTTTCACTCGCCTAAAGCTGTCACGATGAACTCCGCCATGAAGCAGCTCGCCGCGGAGCGCGCCGCGAGAAAGGGCGGCGCACTCCCGCGCCAGACGCCGAAGCCGGCGCCGCGGGGGTCCCGCGTGGCGTTCACCGGGTCGCGCGTCAAGCCCGAGGCCAAGGCGGCCTTCGCCAAGGAACTCAATAGCGTCCCGCACGGCCTCGAGGAGCTCGTGAAGCCCCTGTGCCCGGGCGACGCCTCGACGGTGCACACGCGCCTCCTCGGCGTTGCCCAGAACCTCCTCGACGCGCCCCAGGACATGTCGGCCAACGGCCCGCGGGTGGTCAACAAGGAGAAGTTCCTGCAGATCGCGTCGAAACGTCTGGCCAATCCATCAATGGCGCCGGGCGCCTGGGGCACACTATATGAACCGTCCGGCCGGCGAATAGGCCACGCGGTCCCCGGGAGGCCCTGGTTCGAGAAAAGCACGCGCCCGGTGCAGATCTTCCGCCGCCACTCGGCCGGGGCCTTCTCCAAGAGGTGCGAGTGTGGGCCGTGGCCGTGGCGCTTCTCATGCCGGTTCGTCACAATCTCGCCGTGCTCATTGAGGTACGCCACGTGCGTGCCGCTAGCCTTGGTGACGTCCCGGAAGATGCCGTGGTTGAGCACCGTGCCCGTCTTGTGGAACGTCGCGATGAGCCAGAGCGTCTTCTCCGGCGGGACGCAGAGGTTGCCGCTTTTTTGCCATGCATACGTTTGGTCCCAATGGAGGAGGAGAAGGGCCAGGCGCGTGCCGCCATAGGCCATCGTCTTAAGCGCTTGTAGAGTTGGAGAACGAAGTTCCTTCTCTAAGACCTTGCAAACGCAGGCCGGACCAGCGGCCGGCTACTCTCCGCTGTATAGACTAGAGAACAGAATTTCTGAGGCAGACGAGCGATGCGCTCGAGCGAGGGCAGAGTGGGCTCTGCGGACCAGGGTGAAAACCTGGTGAAAACCCGTAGGCTGCCATAGAGAGCCATTACCATTAGAGCCAAGGAGCCGGGAGTGACACAAGCAACCACACAGTGAAATTAGTCGCGTTCGGCGACACACGGGCAGCCGATAAGCTTGAGGTAGCCGAGGGCGGCGGGCGCCGCGCTCGCCCGGCTCGACGCGTCCTCGACCTTGGCGACGTCGTCGGCGGGGGGCGTCGCGGTCGCGGCCGCGTCGCGGTGCAGCGCGGCCACGAGGCGCGCCGCCTGGTCGTCGGGCGCGCGGAGGACCTCGAGGCACCGCCACGCGACGAGCTCGTGGAGACACAGCGTCGCGAACTCGTTGAGGACGAGCGCGGCACACGCAGCGACGCGCGCGCGCCACGTCGCCTCGTCCGTCGCCAGCGGCCGCGGCGGCAGCGCGTGGAGGTACATCTCGTTTGCGTCTGCTCGCACGGATGGGCCCCGGAGCACCGCGGCCGGGTCGCGCAGCGCGTAGCCTCGGCACTCCGCCGCGAGGCGCGCCGCGAGCGCCGAGAGCGCGTCGATCTCCACGGGGAGCCGGCGCGCCCAGAGCGCCCGTCGCTCCGCCTCCTCGTCTTCGTCGTCGCCCTCGTCGTCGTCGTCGCCGTCGCTCTCGTCGCCGTCGTCGTCGAAGGGGAAGTCTCCCTCGAGGAAGCCTCCCGCGTCGTCGTCGTCCGGCGGCGGCGCGGCGGCGTTCGCGGCCGCGCGCATGGCGTCGACGCACGCGGCGAAGGGGCGCAGCACGTCGGCCTTTCGGCCCATGCGCAGGTCGACGCGGCCGTCGCGCGCGGCCGGCAGCTCTATTCTCCGCTCCTCGTTGCAGAACCCGTCGGCCTCGAAGTTCGCGATCAGGGCGAAGCCGTAGTTCGCGAGTAACACCGCGTTGGACTTGGCGCCGTAGGTGTCGTGCACCTCCAGGCCGCTGGCCATATTGCGCGTCGTCGTCCAGACCGCGAAGTCGCCGTACGCGCCGTAGGCCGTCTCCCGGTCCCGCGAGTGGTTCAGCATGTCCGCGAGGGGCACGAGCGCGTCGATGTCATGAGTTAGGGCGAAGCTCCGCGTCGCGACCATGGCGCACGCCCAGTCGTAGGCCTCGAAGGTCGGCCACTCAGCGCCGCCGGTCGCCACGATCGTGTCGTAGTCGCAGCGCGTTATCCTCCGCATTAGCTCGACGCGGCCGCGGACCGGCGAGCCCGCCAGGAGCGCGTCCACGTGCGCCGCGGGCCAGTAGCGCGGGAGGTCCGGGAAGTCGGGTTCACCGGCCCGCGGGAGCGTCGCGTAGTAGGGCGCGCGGGCGGACGACGCGTCGCCCGCGTCCAGCGCGACGAAGAACGCCAGCGCGACGTCTTTCTCGGGCATCACGAGGCACTCGCCCGCGGCGACCGCAGCCCGCGCGACGCGGCCCACGGCGCTCCACGCCACGTCGTCGCGGAGGACGCAGCAGGAGAGGGGGATTTTTAGGACGACCTCGTCCTTCACGAGGCCCGCGTCGGCCACGACGACGCCCCGGACGCCCGACGAGCCCTCCGTGATGCCGCGCACCTCGCCGCCGCAGGCGACGACCCAGGCGACGCATGCCTCCCAGGCGGTGGGCTCGTGGGCGCGCTTCATTGCTTGGGTCACAGGACTCGCCAGCAGTCGCACGGATGCAAAACAAGCTGCGCGCGCACGTATAATGTTCCGTACCGCAGTGCTCTAGGGACGGCGGCACCCGGTACCAGCATGCTGTGCGTGCGGGTTTCTTGCGCTTGGTACGCGTCCACGCGTGCGCTCACGCGTGAGGGCATTAGTCGGACAACATGCTTTCGGAACCCAGGTTCGCTATATCGGCGATGAACGATAGACTACAACAAACCCCTACTCAGAGCCAGGCCAACCCTCAGACATCCCGGCCGCCGCGCACAGCGACTCCGGCCCCAGGACGGCCCGCCGCCCGTGCGTGATCTCCACCCGTTTAAATGAGGCGCACGCGCCCAGGACGGACGCGGCCAGGGGACCCAAGGCCCCGTCGTCCAGCACGCCCCGGTAGAACCGCCCCCGCAGCGCATCGACCACTCGAAATAAATGCCGCGCGATGCACCCGGGGCACAGGTGCTCGTGATCGATGCGCCGCGCGCCCTGGGAGAGTTTTTCCACGAGACCATCATCATGGAGCAACCGCTCCACTTGCGTGATGGCCGAGCTCCGATTCACGATCAAATGCGTCTCGCCCACAACGAGCGCCGGGTAGTACCACTCGGCGATCGCCGTGTCCCACAGGAGCACGACCGACCCCGTCGCCCAGAGGTGGTTCAGGTTCCTCAAGTAGCTTCCGGTGGTCTGGCCCGGCAAGTTCAGTAGAAACCGCTTTTGCACGTAGTCCTCCGGCCGGGACCAACGGGTGTCCGTCGCGAGCGCCGGCGCCTTTAACACGGCGTCCCGCGCGTTTGCAAGCTCCACTCTATCCTGGCGCTTGCCCCACCACGCGTCGTGCGCGAATCGTAATTCTTTTTCGTGCGGATCCAAGCGCGAGCACTTGACGTCAAACGCGTCCGGGCGCGCTATCGAAAGCGACGCCGCCAACAACCGAGCGCGGTTCCCCGCCTCCTTCCGCACGTCGCAACTCCCGGCCGGCCGCCACTTGTGCCGCAAGGTCCGTGCTTAGCGCACCCGCGTTTGCCCGGATGGACGGCGAAGCTGTTCGCCTTGAGGAGATCAAAGGCACCGTTCCACGTTTGGCCGCACTCCACTCCGCCATTCAGGACGCAAAAACCGTCCTCGAAGTTTACGGAGGTACACGCTGAGCCACACGGACCCACCAGTGCAGGACACACGTAAACGTTGACAGTACTGTCGCAGGTCGGCTGAGGCGTCGTCGGTTTGGGCGTCGGCCTTGGCGTCGGCACTGCCGTAGGGCCCGGCGTCGGCGCGGCCGTCGGGCCCGGCGTAGGCACAGCCGTCGGCCTTGGCGTCGGCGCCGGCGTCGGTCCAGGAGTCGGCATAGCCGTCGGCCTTGGCGTCGACACTGCCGTAGGGCCCGGCGTCGGCGCGGCCGTCGGGCCCGGCGTAGGCACTGCCGTCGGCCTTGGCGTCGGCGCCGGCGTCGGTCCAGGAGTCGGCACAGCCGTCGGCCTTGGCGTCGACACTGCCGTAGGGCCCGGCGTCGGCACTGCCGTAGGGCCCGGCGTCGGCACTGCCGTCGGCCTTGGCGTCGGCGCCGGCGTCGGTCCAAGAGTCGGCGCGGCCGTCGGCGACGCGCACTGGCAGTAACATGGCAGCAATCGCAAAAACCCGTCTCGGGCGTGCGTAAGCCACGTGTCTATCCCCCCCGGGCCCCGCCCACTAGTCCCAGCACCGTAACATAACCAGACCACACACATCTTCGCGTCTTCAGACGAAAATTTTTCTACTAAATTAACTTACTCCCCGGCAACCCCGGCGTCTTCGCCGCGGCGTCCGTCGGGTCCACGCGCCGGTAGGCGAAGGGCGCGCGGCGCGGCGCCGGCCGCGCCGAACTGCCGGCGGGCACGCCCGGCACGTCGACGCCCCAGCGCCCCTCCAAGCAGAGCTGCGCGTCCACCGCGCCGATCTCGGCGTCGTCGCCGCCGCGGTGCTGCGCGTGGGCGGCCGCGCGGTCCACGACGCGGTCCACAAACACGTCGAGCGCGCGGAGCAAGAGCGCCTCGGCCTCGGCGTCGAGCTCATAATTCGCGTCGCGCGCCGCGAAGGCCGCCCGCAGCCGTTGCTTCGCGGTGTCGTTCTCGTCTAACGAACCCGCGGCCTGCTGCGCCGCCGTCACCTTCGTCTTCAGGCCCTGCAGGGTGTCGATGCGCTTGCCGCGGCTCGCCATGCTTGCAGGGGGCGACGCGGCGGACGCGTTGGGCGCGGTGCGCTGCGGCGACCGGTCTTGGGCGCGGTGCGATACGACGCGGCGACGGCGTGCTTTGCGTAGAGCTGGTGCTACTCCACCTGGTGCTGCGGTACAGCGAGCGAGCGCACAGCTGCAAACGTGTTGCAAACGACTGGCGACTAACTGTGTCGACACAAAACGCGTTGCCGGCGACGCGGTTGGCACTGCGCTGCAATTTTGCCTCGAGCTCGATAAAGTTGAGTGAAAAACCCGCGAATAAAATTGAGAGTTGAAAAACGCACCACACAAGCCCACACCGGTCCTCGAACCCTCGCGGGCGGCCCCTGGCGCCGGAGGAGAAAATTGCTGTATTAGTCTCCGAATATTTTTTTGTCTTGCAAAGGCAGGCTGAAATAGCATTGCGCCGCCGCACACGTCGCATCGATGGAGCACGCATGCCGGGGCTAGCGTGAGGCACCAGGCCGGCTGCCCGAGCAGCATGCGGGCGGCCCTCGCCGCGCTGGCGGCCGCGGCGCTGCTCGCGGCCGGCGGCACGATTATGTCCCACCGCCACCTGGCCACGATGGCGCATGAGCACCACGGCCCCGGCGCCGCGCGGCACGTGGCGGCGCAGGACCACGACCGACTGCTGCTCTTCGTGGGCGGGCTGCAGCGGAGCGGCACGACAGCCTTAGCGTCGGCGCTCGAGGCCCTGCCGGACGCCTCGGGCCAGAGCTTTGCGTGGCTGCGGACGAACGTGGAGCCCAGAGAAGCCGAGCGCCGCGTTGATGCGCTCCGGAGCTGGCGGGGCGTGACTCGCAGGTACCTCGAGGACGTCATAAAAAGTGGTGGATTGGAGGGCAAGTTCGCCCAGAACGTCTACCCCTACGCTTATTTGTTGCGGGACTGGGGCGATTCCACAAACGCCGTCCGGCGGCTGGCGCTGGACGCGAAGGAGGCCTCGCCCCAAAAGGCGTTGAGGCTCTGGCGCCAGTGGGCGCCCTACTGGAACCAATCGTCGTCAATCTTAGTGGAGAAGACACCGGAGAATTTTGTAAGGGGGCTGTTCCTCGAGGCGTTGTTTCCCCAAAACGCGCGGTTCGTTTTTGTGCTGCGGCATCCCTTAGCCTGGGCGCTCACCATCGAGAAGTGGCTGGACAACCGCTGGAACTTCAAGAAGACGGCTTATTTAAGGGATGCCGAGTACGGCTTGGACCGGCGCATTAATATGTGGATTCAAATGGTCGACCGGGCATTGATGGACGTCGCTTCCTTAAAGAGCGCGGCCGTGGTCCACGCCGAGGCCTGCTCGCTGCGGCCGGAGACCGTCCCGTGGTCCCTAGCCCAGGTCGTGGACCATCGGCATATATCGCTGGCGCCGTTCCGGGGCCTGGCGCGGTCGAACCTAGCGTACGTCGCCTGCTGGCTCGAGGGCGGCCGCACGGACGGCAAGGCCGGCTCGAGCCGCCAGGACACGACCGGTGGCGCACTCCACAAGTGCGTCCCGGGCGCCGTGGCGCTGCGCGACCTCGCCCGGCCGCGCGCGCGGGCGCAGCTCCGGACCTATTTGTGGGGCGCCAAGGCGAACGCGCTCCGGAAGTACGGGTACTTCGTGCCGGACTTCGAGGCCTCGCTCTGCGCCGGGCCCTGCGCGGCGCCGGCGGCGGACCGGGTCCTGAGCGACGCCGACGTGGGCCTCGACGTGGGGAGTATCCTCGACCCGGGGCTGCTGGCGGCGCTCGGGCTCTCCGGGGAGCCGGCGCCGGCGCCGGCGGCGTCTCCGATAGGCGCGCTTAACTAGTTTTGTGATGATGATACGCGCGTCGTCGATGTAGTGTCTGCGAGTGCTGTGTAGGTGTGACTGCTATTGTTGCTAGCCCCACCCACTAGTGCTTTTTGTTATGGTGCTAGGACTAGTGGGCCCACTAGTGCATGTCAAAGACCCGAATTCTAAGCCTTAGTTTGGTAACCCGAACCTCCGAACCGAACCCGGCTCGACAAAAAGGGCCATTGCGCACACAACCGCAATGGACCGCGGCGGGACGGGGGTGGTGTTGGTGCTACTCCATAATTCAAAGTTCAAACATGGTCTTGCCTGAGGCCATCTTGGACGCGGCGCGTCGCGGCGACGTAATGGCCGTGCGAGCGTGGCTCGACGCCGGGGGCGATCGAGAGTGTCATTGATGGTGGGACGACGCTCCTGCACGAAGTTGCATCCATGTATGACATGGACTAGCAAGCTCGCTGCGATATTGCGCTCCTATTACTAGCGCACGGGGCCGCGATCGAAGCCCGGCCTGAGAATGAGTCCACCAATTGGAATACTCCACTCTTGCTCGCAGCCCTCCCTGGCAGAAGCAAACTGGTACAAATACTCTGCGAGGCCGGTGCCGACGTGAATTACCAAAGAGGTCTTCACAACCCCGCTTCGCCACTATGGGTGGCTCTCGAAAATCCAGATGCTGTCCGCGTGCTTCTAAGCTTTGGCGCCGACGCGACAATGACCAGAGTCTGTCGTCCTCGAAATGTAGAAACCATAATGACTCCGGAAGATGAAGCGTTGCATCTCTATAACACGGCCGTGGATCCGATTACATCCCGGATTGTGGGGTTTGACCTTAGTGACACTGCGCGCCGCCGTCGCGAGACTTATGATCTCCTTGTCCGGGCGCGAGTGTTGCGAACGCGCTTCCAGCAAGTGTTCGCCCTCCGCGCGCTGTGCCATCGCGGCGGAGCGTCGCCTACTTCCGACACGCCCGGGGCATTCACGCTGCTTGTGTATGCGCCGTTGTGCCGCCCCAAGACTCGCGCCGCTTGGCGCCGGGCTCCGGCGGGCCTCCCCGACCCCATCGCACAGCTCGTGTGCCAGTTCTGGCAGGGCAACCCCCCGCGCCGCTATCGCCGCGCGGCGCCCGCGAGCGAGTAAGTACAACTATTCCCTCCGCTTACCCCCCCCGATCCACCAATTCCTCGTTGTCGTAGTCCAGCCGGTCCAATAAAGACGACCGCGAGACGACGACGGTCCCCTGCGCGTCTTTGGGGACGTACGCGTCCAGGGGCGGCTCGAACTTCTGCAGGAAGGCTAAGACGGAATCACGCAGCGGCACATGCGTCGGATCCTTCAGCTTCTTCGCGCCCACGCCCGTGATGAACACGCAGTCCGCCGTGTGGTCCGAGGCCGTCTCGTCCCGCAACGCCTTGCGCACGGCGCACTTCACCAGAGGTACGCTCAACCCGGAGACGTCGTACTCGCTGTTGTCGTCCAGCCAGGCCACGCTGCGCTTGACCACGCCCTGGGGCCCCGCAGACCGTGCCTGTTTCAAGGGCACGCCCAATTCCAGCGCTTCTCCAAAAATAGCATCGGCGTCGTCGGACCTCCCGGCGCGTTCCAAACACGCGACGGCCTCCGCCGCCGTGAGCGAGTCCGGCTGCGCATCGTCGGACTCGACGCATCGCCGCCACAGCTTCTTCGCAAAGTCCGCGTACTTCTCGACTTCCGATCTCCTACACGCCGCCAGGGCCGCGTTGAAGCAGGCCGTATCCGGCGCGAGGTCGTCCTCTTCAAAGGCATCAAACAACTTTAGCGCAGCGTCCGCCTTGCCCGCGCGCCCTGCTACCACCATCGCGGAAGTATAAGCCTGCTTCCGCTCCCGCTTCGTCCGCCACAGGCGGTTCGCGCGGGAAGGATCCTTCAGCCGCGCGTCCAAACGGTCCAGCAGGTCTTTGGCGGCGGACCACCGCCGCTGGGCGTCGTCGTCGTCGTTCCGCGCATTACTCAGCGCACTTAGACCGTCCAACACGTACGCGAAGCGCGCACACGCGCCGATGGCCGCCGTGTAGATGGCGGTCGCGGACCGCTCCACGGCCTCGACCTCGTTCTCCTTTAGTCCATCAATACTCACCTCCTTCTCGAAGCGCTCGAGCACGTGGCGGGCCTCGCGCCACGCCCCCCGGCCCTTGCAGGCCTTCACTACTCCTTCAAAACAAGCCGCGTGGTCGCGCGGGCCCCAAAATCTAGCGCCTTTCGAAATGGCCACCGCTTCCCTGACATCATCGAGCAGCTCCTCGCACTTGTCGAACTCGCCCGCAGCCGCCGCGGTTCTAGCGGCCGCTCGATACGTGCGCAGGTTGGGCATGACCCGGTCTTCAAAAATCATCTGTCCGAGCACTTGCTCGGCGCTCGCCCAGTCGCCCGCTCTGGCGCAGCTGTCGATGGCCGCCGTGAACGCCACGACGTCGCCCCGCCCGAGGTCTTCCCGTAGATCTTGGAGATAACTAAGGGCCTTCTTTGTTTCTCCCGCTTTCCCACAAGCTGAGATAACAGACGTGTATAGAATAGCATCTAATTTCTTGAACCGTCTCGCTTGCTTCAAGACGTTCTCCGCCTCCTTGTACTGGGGCGGCCTCGCTTTGGCGCAGGCCTGCGCGGCGGCGTTGAAGGTCACGGCGTCCGGGCGCGGCTTCCTTGCAATTATGTTCGTGGGCCCTTCCTCGGGACTTATACCCATCGTGAGCCTTCTCAAAATCCCTAAGGCCTCCCGGTGGTTCTGGCCGTTGCCGCAGGCCGTGATGGCCAGGTTATAAGCTTCGACTGGTAAAGGAAAGAACGTGTCGCCCTTGTCCCGCGCCGTCTCGATGGCCCCCTCGGCCGCCGTGATCGTGGCCAGAGCTTCCCGGTACTTTCCCGCCGCCGCGTCGCGTCTTAACTGGCCCATGCCGTCCGTGACTGGCCGCTTTGGCGTTTTCACGCGGGCCGCGGCGCCGGGCGGCGCGGGCACGCGTACGCGGGCCGCGGCGCCCGGCGGCGCGGGCACGCGCACCTTGGGCTTGCTCGGCGGCTTGGACGGCGTGAGGGCCACGGCGATCGTGAGGCCGACCAGTAGCAGGGATGGAGACATCCTTGCAACGAGTACACCGGAGAGCTGGTTTCACTGTCCGGCGTTTAGGCGCGTCGCAGCGGCTGCAGGCGTCGTGCAGGGGCTGGCGCCAACGCGAGAAGGAGCACTGTGGTTGTTTTGTATCCTTGCAGCAAGCGTGCGCTGCAACAGCGCAGCTCTGATGGAAGCTGCGATAAAAACCCGTGCAGTTACCCGCACGCTGCCATTTGCGTCGTGCGCCAAGCTGCCTGTACAGACCATTCCTGCTGATAAATGCGGTTGCGTCCGGCATAAATGGTGCTACGTATCGCTGGCTATGAATGCTAGCGTTGTTGGACAGAGGTAAAGCGCTCGCACCGGAGCGAAGACATAAAATGGCGCGATTCACACGGTCCCAGCGCGCCGCCGCCGCGTTCCTGGTGCTGCTCCTCGTGTTTGTGAGGCTGCATCACACAAACGACGCGCACGCGGGCCATCCGGACGTGGCTCTATACTCCTACGACGGCCGTCAAAGCTGGGCGGACTTCGGAGACATGCGTAACCTCGACGCCCTGGACGATTCACGCATCGTGTCGAGGAGTTTCAACGTCAAGATTGGCACTGCACACTCCGAAGGGCTCTTGCACCGCGGGCTATGGCTTGCGGTCGCGCGACGGCGTAACGACGGCGGCGACGAGATATTACTGCTGCACCGGTCGCAGACCATGAAGACGTGTCCCGGCGCGTGGGGCCTCGTCGGTGAGCACAGCAATCCAGAGGAGCCGTGGCGTAGCACAGCAGCGAGGGCGCTGCGCGAGGAGCTCGGCCTGAGCGTGGCCGATGACGATCCCGGGCTCGTTGACCTGGCCCCCGGAAAGTCCTACCAGGTCAAGGTCGCGTATCCCAACGGCCGGCGGGACCTCCAGGCGACTGGGCTGTACTTCTACCGTATTCCAAGCGACGCAACGCTCCATTTTGATGAAGAGGTCGCGGGCACGCGCTGGGTTCCGCCGCGCGAGCTCAAGAAATTGGTGTTCTGCAACGGCGAGATCACCGCCCTGGCGGGCGTCGTGGCGGAGTTAATCCACGCGAGGGGTGGTTTGTTGTAAAGAAATGTGTGTTGTGCTTTTATAAGTATAAAACTAGAGTCAGGAACTTCTAAAGTCGGGCGGCGGCCGGCCGTCTTACTCCTCGATAGCGTCTTAAAGTCGGCGATTTGCGCGTTCTATCATGGTCTGGACAATTCTAACGCGAGGGTGCGTTTGTCCAAAAATGCGGCGTGTCGCCCCCAAAAGACATTCGAGCTCTTCTTTGGCCTCGAGCACGTCCTTTTGTGTAGCGTCGGGATTCAGGACGGTCGAACGGGAGAGCATGTATTGAAGGTTTATTGTGGTATCGTGTGCGTCGCCACACACGCGTCGTGCAGTCGGCAACGTCTCGCTTATTAACGCCTTCGCCTCGGCGAAATGGTCAATGTTTACAAGTGCGTTTGCCAAGTTGAGGGCGCCCGAAAAAAGTATTCAGGTTTTCTGGCTCGAGCACGCGGAGCATAGCATAAACTTCTCGCTGTAGAAGTAGGGCATCTGCAAGCCGCCCAAGCGCGTCATATGTAGATGCAAGATTGCCCTGTGCGACCCGGATGTAGTGTTCTGATGCGCCAAGGCGCTGCTGCATAGCCAACTCGGCCTCTCTCACGGACAACGCGTCCTCGTAGTGTTCTGCAACATATAAACCGTTCCCAGAATCAAAGAGCCGTCGTGCGAGGGCGGCTCCGCGGCGCCAACCGGCCCCGGCGAATCTACGTGCGAATTGCTCGCTCAAAAGTTTGCTACGTGCCGACGGAAGCGTCAGATTTGGCTTTCGACGCTCGCGAGCCTCTCTGGCCAGAGCCCCGAAGCCTGGCATGATACGCTCCAGAAGAGCGACGAATTCGACGCCGACGCCGCGGTCGAGCTGCGCCTGGCCGACTTTGTCCTGGAGGGCCCCGCGGCCGTCGGCCTGAAGCGCACCGACCCGCCGAAGAGAATGTACACGGGGATATATCAGGATGGCGAGTACGACTCGGCCTCCGGCGCCAAGGAAAACGAGGAGGCCGCCGACGCAGCGGCCACGGGGCACTCGGCGTGAGCCGTCGATGATTAGCGCGAGCTTATATAACCTTAAATTGCACATTACTAACGGAACTTCAGAGCTCCCCACCGCCACCCCCGCGGGCCATCTCCCAGAACTCTTTCTCGCAGGCGATGGCCTCGAGGAACGCGGCCCGCGCCTCCGCGCGTTGTGTCGAGCTGAGCTCGAGCTTGTCGAGCTGGCCGCGCAGGTATGATATAACAGACGCGAAGTAGTCCCCGCGGTGCAAGTCGATCCATTCCAGGTGGAGCCAACTCAAATTCGCCGCCGGCTTGGCCGCCTCGCCCCAGGTCAGGTACGACCACTCGGCCACCACTAGTACGGCGAGCATCTCGTGGAGCTGGCCGCCCGCCGCGGCGGTGCGCATCAAAGCGTCGAAGCGCTTCGTCACCGGCGCCGGCGGCGCGTTTATCTCGGCCTTCGAGAGGCCCAACGCCTCGAACGACCGCAAAAAGTACGAGTTCTCGTCGCCGGCGATGAGTCCAAGAAACTTGGCGCCTGGCACGCGGTCGACGAGCGAGGGCGCGTGCGCGACCATGGATGCCAGCAACACCATGAAGGCGTCGACGAACTTGTGGTCCTGCACCAGGTACCTCGTGAGCGTTGCGTTGGTTATCGTGCCATCGGCGAGCTGCGATACGAAGGGGTCCGTGGTGATGCTGGTCCAATCGCTGCCGGCCTCGCTACGGAGCCACTCTGTCGTCGTCTGCGGTGCCGCAGCGATCAATGGCGCCAGTAGCAATGGAAGAAGCGTGCCTAACAGCATAGTGCTTAGAGAGCTGTCAGTATCGAGGAGGGAAAGAAACCCGCGCGCACGACCCTGGAGCTCGAGTAGTAGCGTGCAGTAGCGCGCGGGTGCCTGCGACACTGCTCCCACAGGTATCTACGATCGCATAGATCGCCAGAGAAGTGCCGCTCGCCGTGAGAGCACTGCTGCGATGGAGCACGCACCGCAATTCAACAAACAGGCCGTACGGCTGGAAAGCAGAGCGGTGCGCATGCTCCTCACGCAGCTGCGCGCCAAGGAAACGACGCAACAAGCGTTTGTTGCGGCGGCCGACCGGCTGTGCTCGATGCTGGCGGAGGAAGCCTTAGCGCTGCTCCCGGACGTACAGGTTGATGCGCTGATAACGACGCCGTGCGGCTCGATGTCGGCCGGCACGATCGTCTGCCCGCCCGACGGCGACATAGTTATTGTTGATATCGTCCGGAGCGGCGGTATTCTCCAGGAAGCAGTGCGACGCGTCTGTCCGGGAGCGGGGACGGCGAAGATCCTCGTCCAAAGGGACGAAGCGACAGCATTACCGAGCCTGCCCTACAGCAAGCTACCGCCGAACATCGCGTCGAAAAATATCGTCCTATGCGACCCAATGCTCGCCACCGGCGGCTCCGCGATGATGGCGCTTGGTGTGTTGCGCGCGGCGGGTCTCGAGGACGAGCGCGTGGTGTTCGCGAACGTCGTCTCGTGCCCAGAGGGCTTACGGCGACTGGCAACAGAAGCGCCGGGCGTGCAGATCGTCACGTGCGCCGTCGACGCGGGCCTGAATGAGCAGAGTTTCATCGTGCCCGGTCTGGGGGACTTCGGGGACCGCTACTTCGGCACGTATGGCTACGAGGAGGGGCTCTGGGGCTGTGACTAATAAAAGTCTGTAAACTTACTTCGCCTCCTGTCCCAGAAAACTCTCCATCGGTGTAGCCTTGATGGGGTCCGAGGCGTCGACGGCCGGCGCGGGCCGCGGCACGGCCAGAAAGGCAGCTGAGAGTGACAGCAGCGATGGCTTGAGCACGTGCTCCGCATAGAGGGCGTTCTCCGCGTCCAACACGTCACCACTGAGCTTGGGCGCCTTGGCCTGGCGCTCGCTCCGCCGCGACGCGAGGGAGAAGGCCGAGCCCGGCGCGCGCTCGTCCGTCGCCGCTTCGGCAACCAGGACGGGCTTCCCCCCGGCCGCGTTGTAGGCGTCGTAGCGCGCCTTGAGCTGCGCGACGTACGGCGACAAAGGCACGTGAACAGTGGCCTTTTTGGGCGGCCCCGGCGGCGGCGCGACCACCGCCACTGTTGCAGACGGCGGCGGCGGCCAGGGCGAGCGCGGCTCGGGCAACTTTTCGACGTAGTCGTTGGTCAACGTGCCGAAGGGCGTCTTCCTTTCTTTCTTAATCTGAGTGACCATCGGGAGCAACCCGCCGGCCGTCTGGCCTAATAATTCCCGGGCTTGCGACGTCAGGGGCTTGCCCGCCATCGCCGCTGCACGAGCAGCGGCAGCTTGTTGGGCCACGCGCGCGTTTTTGGGGCCTTGGCGCATCGAACCCCACGACAGCCGTACTTTATAACCGTTAATTCGAAGACCTTGTAAAGTCGAGATGGCGGCTTCCGCGTTCTTCCGGTGCACGAAGCCGACGAAGCCGCACCCTCGGCCCGGAGGAATGCGAATATAGGCGATGTCTCCTAATAGTCCAAAATGATGTCTCAACATGTCCGGAGAAACGCTCTCATCCAAGCCGCCCACAAAAACACAGGTGTTCTCGCCCTCCTCCGTGGCTCGAGGCGCGTGCACCCGAGAAGGATCATATTGTTGTTGAGTAGTGCGCATCGTATTTTCTCGCTCCCGCTCTTCCCGCGTCGTGGCCAGGGTGCACCTTATGGCTCTTTCCCCGACGTACTGGCCGTGCATCTCGTTCATGGCCTTGTCCCGGTCGGAACCGGAGGAGAACTTGATGAAGGCGAACCCTTTCGAGAGGCCCGTGGACATGTCCACGACCAATTTCGTGGACAATATACTTTGGTACTTCTTGGCGAAGGTGTTGTGCAGCGTCTCCTCCGTCACATTATAGTCCAAGTCGCCCACGAAAATGGAAAAGTCCGTCTGCGTCGGCGGCCCC
>Ga0114994_10000699_pt1 | contig 23011 bp, 20 predicted proteins | sample ArcticOcean_MG_C_9_FD_87043 | JGI IMG/M metagenome (GOLD analysis project Ga0114994, IMG submission 87043) | Marine microbial communities from western Arctic Ocean - ArcticOcean_MG_CB2_152 | ecosystem: Environmental > Aquatic > Marine > Oceanic | place: Arctic Ocean: Canada Basin | collected...
AGTCGGCATCGTCATCAGATGAATCGGGTTCGATGGATGGTGCAATGTCTTGCGGGTCTTCATCTCCGTGGTCAGCATCGTCAGATGAATCGTCATCAGCAAAGTCGGCATCGTCATCAGATGAATCGGCATCAGCAAAGTCGGCATCGTCATCAGATGAATCGGGTTCGATGGATGGTGCAATGTCTTGCGGGTCTTCATCTCCGTGGTCAGCATCGTCATCAGCATCGTCATCAGCATCATCAGATGAATCGTCATCAGCAAAGTCGGCATACGGAGTTGGGGTTGGGTTGTCAAATCCAATCCCCGAATCAATACCATCATCGGTTAATTCAATATCATTATCATCGGTTAACTGAATGTCATCATCAGTTAACTGAATGTCGCCACTATCATATACAGGGGTCGGGGTTGCACCATCATCGACAAACTGAATTCCACTTGTGGGAGTTGGTGCGAAATCACCGAAATCTTCCTCAATTGAAAATGGTGTTTCTTCATCACCCGCAGCGAATCCGATGTCTCCATCACACTCATCAAACTCACAATCGTTATCAACATTTCTGGTCAGTGTACTTCCGTCAGGACAAATCTTCACATCCTCGGGACATCCCATCACACCAGAAATCTTTGATTTATTTTTCATAATCACTGGGAACGTCCATGACTTATTCAGACTTTTATCCGAATCATCTCTGAACACATATAAGTGAGATGAAGACTCAATCTCGTCTGGATCAGGTATAAAGTCGTTTGTTTGACCCAAGGTTACCATGATATGATTATTATTTGTTTTATCAATCGAAAATTCAATATCAGAATATTCCCATGAAGAAGTGTTAAATTCATGTAAGTAGGCATCGTCCACATACAATGGTTTCCAATGACTTGAATTAATTTCCTTTGGATTGACCACTCTAGAACCATAAACCGTTCTCCATGACAAGTATTTGTCTTCGGTAGAACCACTCCACGGATTTATAGCATTTGCAACTTGAAGAGTTGAACGAGAACCACGGGTTAACCAACGGAATTTCAACTTAGGAATATCACTTACTGATTTTGGTGTTTCATCTGGTACATCTGGGCACTCTGGGAATCTGCAATTGTTATCAGGGTCACGTTTCAATAAAGTTCCGTCTGGACATTTCTTATAGTCTGATGGACATTTATTACCGTCAAAGGAAAGTTCTTCAAAGGCCGAGACGTGAAATCCAAGTTCCTCGTCTGCCATTTCTTGGATTCTGTCCACAAATGCACCTTTCATATACCCATATGTGTCATCGTATGTAGCAACGATAGAGAATGGATGCTTCTTAAGTTCGTTGGCAACCCAACGAAATAAACCCTCCACCGAAAGATACTTAAACGGCACAGGTGGTTTGTCGGATTCGGTTTCCGTACCTTCATTTTGACCAAGAGAAATTTCTTCACTAGTACCCACAGTTTCTATGTGGACAACCTTTCCATATTTAACAGTAATAGTGACTTGACGAGTTGCTATTTCTGTACAATAGCACGACCATGCGAAATTAAATTTATAGTAAGTTGGTTGTTTTAATTTCCATCGGGTAGATGCGTCCTTATAGTCTATCATGCTAAAGTTGCATGGTGGGAAGTGACACTCGTTTGCTCCATCGCGGGCAACACTAGATCCGTCTGGGCAAATACGCACATCTTTTGTACATGGTTTTATTGGAGTAGTAGTATCATCATCACAATCACATTCATTTTCATCGTCAGTAAACGATTTTGTATCCGTGACTCGCAAACCACAATCATTGGAGATCATGCCGAGGTTTTTGCCTTCAACTGAATGCTGACCTTGGATAAACTCGGGAATATCAACTGATGAAGTTCCTGGTTTCAGTACAATCCAATATGAATTGCCACACTTTAATTCATGGAAAGCTTGCATATATTGTGGTGCATTCGGGACATAGGTTCTGATACCGACACCATCTTCGGTGAATTGATATACCTTGGCAATGGTGGCAACTGACCCTAGATCAAATGCGATACACTCAGGTTGGCCGCATTTTCCATACCACCCAAGGAAAGTTGAATTATAGTTTTCGTTTTGTTTTAAAGTCGCCATTTTATTTTTTCCTTTTTTTCATCCCCACACATTATAAATATTATTTAATATGAATATTACCAAAATTATATAAAGTATTGTTAAATATTTCCATAATCATGCTCATAAATTAACAACATCAATAAATTCTACCCACGGGAAAACATCCCTATACTCGGAATCAACAACTTCAAATACAAAATGATTTCTGTTATTTTGTAAGTATATCGGAAGAAGTCCTGTGGGTATATCAAATGTTACATATCCCTTTGGTGGACGTGAGTTGACCACCTCGGAAACTGCCCAGTCACCCGGTATCGTAAGTTCGGTTGAGTTTCTTTTCTTATACTTCAATGACACTTTAGTTCCGTCTGAGAGGTCCCAGGTTTCGACTTTAACTTGTATCGTTTCCTCACGAAAGTAATCATTGTCAAAATCAAATCGGATAGGTTTTTTTGTGACCATGATCGGGGCCTTTTCCCTCGTAGCATAATCTTTAATTTGTGTAAGATTATCTCCGTTTTTTCTATAATACTCCACTTTATTTATTTTCCGATCCTTGCTACTTCCACGGAACTGAAATGTCGGTGGTACAACAAAATCCAAGTCAAACAACATTGACCCATGTTCTGTGCTTCTAATGTTATGAATTTTTATACCAGTTGGAGTTCCTTGATACGAAACACTACTTGGCATTGTATAAGGAGAAAACTCATCTCCAGGTTTAAAAAAGTCACTTTTATTATCCGATGTGTCAAATTCAATTGCACCCCAGTTGTTTTTTTCCTGAATTTGATACAACCCATCTTGTTGCTCAAGTGAAACTGTATATCCAGATTCACCACGGGGGTGGCATGGAATATAACTCGTCTGATCGGGAAGTATCGTTGGATATTCATGTACTATGCTCAACCCCGATTCTACAAGTTCTCTGTCGTAATCAATACAATGATTTGACAATGTATTTGATGCAGGAGACCTGTAATCTACATACCACACATCAGCGTGTGCAGGGTGTTTTATTCTAAGTATTTCATTTTTATGCACAGGAGAAAATACTTCAATATTCTTTGTTGGATATGAAATCTCTCGGACATTGGTTTTAAGTGTATTGAAGTCGGCCATTTTATATCGTGTATATCCACTCGTAAAATAAGGAAAGTATTTTCCAGACGAAACATTGGTATGACCCCAAAATCCGTATGCCATCACATCAACCTTGCCAAAACCTTGACCAGAACCGGAATATAAATCTTTTAAATCAAACGAGTGAATCAATTCATGTATAAACACACCAATCGGTTCAATACGATCTTGGTTTGTTCGGTCACGGATTGCGACAAAACTAACTCTGCGGTCACCACCAATACCTTGATATACCACATTTCTGGCACGAATTTCTGGGTCCGGATGTATTACAATTCCCATCGTTCGTGGGTTTTTGAACGCATCGGTTGTTGCATCCAAGTGTTTAGGAAATTCAGATGTAGTTTTTGTTCTCTCACGCATATCCTCGTATGCTTCCCCGAACCAAGTTTTAAGTTCACTACTATTACCTTTTTTTGAATTGGCATTGAATTGATAAGAACAATCATCCGGATCATTTTCATCTCCACCAATTCCGAAGTTAAAAATTTCAAACTCCAAATCAAGTTGTTCAAACGTAAGTGCTTTAAAGTAATCGGAAACCGAACCAGTTATTTTTTGTTCAAATCCAGGTTGCTTGGGGTATATGTAATTCTTTTTATTTAAAAGAGCATCTATATCACTTACCTTAAGTTTAGTTTTTATTTGGTTTCCCTCATCATCTGTTTCCCCAAGATAGTATTGATATTCTTCAAACTTTTTCTTATCGGACTTTGCAAGAAATACGAATACCTTGGTTTTTTTCCGTATCTTAAACAACGAACCACTTTCGGTTTTTTTAGTCGATGATGTTGATATAAAATTGTTTATTCGTATACTTCCTGCTCCGGGTTTCAGTACAATATAATACATATTACCCAGTTTCAACTTGGTAAAATCTTGGGCCCAAGCAGGTTCTGTTGAGTCGTAACTTTGTGACAGAACTCCGGTAGAAAACTTAAAAACTTTCTGAATATTTTCATTTGTGGTTAGGTCATATTCAGGTTCATCGCATTCGTTATTATTGATTGTGCCGTACCAACCGAGGTGTGAAGCAACTTGCACCTCTGATTGTTCCAAGTCAAACATTTCTGGATTCGGTTTTGAATTTATCATTCCAGTTGAATCTTCCAAAACTATATTCAAATCACCCGAACTACCTTCAACAAAGTTTGGTATATCAACATTTATATTTCCTGGTTTTAACACCACCGCATATCCATTACCGCACTTCATTTTGGTGAATGGTTGCACGAAACTAGGTGCATTGTGCAAATAACCAATCGCACCCAGTGAATCAATTTTATATACGGCGTGAATTTCAGGCCAAGTTTTTAGTTCAAACTCGTCTGTGTTTTCCGCGAAGATGCCATACCATCCGAGATAAATAGCATATGAGTTCTCAATTTGAGGTAAACTTGCCATCAAGAAGCCAACAACTTTAAGGTTTTACCACCACATAATCAATCCACGGGAAAGTATCGGCGTGATTTCCATCAAGAATTGAGTATCTAATGTGATTGGTTGTACCCTTACTGCTCTCACGGGTCAATGCATCAAGTTCACTTCCTTGGAAATTGATAACACATTCGTTGCCATTAACTTGGCCACTAAACGCAACATCACTAACAACTCCAGGATTAACTTGCATATTAATGGTCGTTCCATCGGGAATATTCTCCGTTTTAATGGTTGCCGACAAACTTCCATAATTACTACTCTCCGTCCAATTTGCACGATTTGAACTTGTAAGTGATTTGGAAGTATCTGCCCAACTATAATCAATGGATACAATTTTTCCAGAAGGTTCTGATATAAACTCCACATCAACCAACATACTTCCACGATTGGTTTTGCGGATGTTATGAATTGAAATTCCAGACGGCACACCAGAACGGGAAACACTGCTAGGAGTTGTATACGGACTAAACGCATGACCTTCTTGATACAGATCGTTTGAAATGTTTCTAGAACCCGCCTGTGTATCATATTTACCATCTCGTTGTTCAATGGAAATAAAATAACCCGACTCTCCCCTTCGGTGACTCGGTTGTTTATATTTGTTTGTTTTACTTCCACCCGTGGTTGATTCGTGTATGATCGCAAGACCGTTTTCACTTATGAGTTTATCAAAGTTTACAACTTTACCAATTGATTCACTTGTTCTATATTCAATCCACCAAACATCCGACTCCGTTGGGTGGTGGATCTTATATAATTTATTGACGTCGTTTGCTGGATAAATTTCAAGGTCAGACATGGACGATTCAATGTTCACAACTTCGGTGTCAAACAACTTCTTTTCGTTTGATAATAAATTTCGTGACCAAGAGATAGCAAAACTTGGTAATTGAGGAACACTTGATATTGCATTTCCGTAAGAACCACTCGACATCACGGCGACCTTGTTTATACCAGAACCCTTGTATGATGTATCATATAAGTCAGGTAACCCAAACGCATGTAAAGTTTCATGTATAATAACCCCAACTGGACTTATTGTTGCTCGGTCAAGGTCACCTCGGGACGTCATCTTCCCCAAGAACGGATTGATGTTATATAATTGTTGGCGGCCACTGAATTTAAATTGAAACTTGTGCGCCCAAATGAAATCGTTTCTGTTGTTTGATATACCAGATGCACTGAATCCTGCTTGTATAATTGTCAATGGCACTCCTGCCCAGAAGTCTTCATAAAAATCTCTACCCCGTTTTTTCAAATTTTCAAGCACCTGAGGAAATACGTTTTGTGCCAAGTATGATCTCAGTCTGTTGTAACTTCTGTTTGCCTTTCCGTGGCCACATTCTCGGTAATCCTCATCAATCAAATAAGCGAAATCATTCAAATTATTTGACGTTGGGTCTGGGTCGGTTCCTGCAGGAAGAACTTCAAACTCCAAGTCAAGTTGATTAAATGAAATTGATTTATAGTATTCATTTGCTGAACCGGTGGGTTTTGTGTTATCGGGTGCGTATGGCCATGAATAGTTACTTCCGTTAAACATAGCTTCTACATCAGACTTTGTTGCATACCTCTTGGACTCACCACCCATCAAAAGTGGATTTGATGTAAAATGCAAAGAAGTGTTGGTGTCACCTGTATCCCACCCAAGTAAAATTATCGGCAACTTCATCTTTTTGGCAGGACTCGATACAGGTGTCGGTGTGGGGTCGGATTGTTGCGGAGTCGGTGTTGGGTTTGGATTTGTCGTTCCATCGCCCGTGGAGCAGGCATTAATCAACAAACGGGTGGTGGAATCTGATATATTATCGGAGTCTTCGGCAACCGTGAAGTCAGGAATATCAACGTCACCTTCTCCTGGTTCAAGAACTATCCAATAACTCTTTCCACACTCAAGAGTTTTGACTGCATTCATAAAGTCAAGCACACCTTTTATATATGTCTTAAACCCACCATCGGGTGTGCTATATACCATGTAAATATGTGACTCGTCTTTTAATGAAAATTCTTGTTCACAATTTGTCTCACCGCATTTTCCATACCACCCTATATAAGTTGCATAGTCATTTTTCTTTTGTTTTAATATTGCCATTGTTTATCTCTCCAACTTATACCCACTTCACATAATCAATCCACGGAAATATTTCCGAGTCTCCTTCAGCAGAAAATCTAAAATAATTCGCATGGTACTTGGATTGGTCACCACCTATTTGCCGTAGTAGTGATCTAAGGTCTTGACCCGACCAAGTTATATCACATCTGTCTCCGTTAACTTGGTTGGACGTGAAAGTATCTTGATTATATCCCGGATTAACTTGCATATTAATGGTCGTTCCATCGGGAATATTTTCCGTTAGTATTGTTACCGACATATGATCATCGGATAAATCACTTGATCTAAGTGTTGCAGGTGATGTACCCGTATGTGACCAACTATAATCAATGGATATGATTTTTCCAGAAGGTTCTGATATAAACTCCACATCAACCAACATACTTCCGTTATTGGTTTTTCTTATATTGTGAAGTTTGATTCCAGACGGAACTCCTGAACGGGAAACACTACTTGGAACTGTATACGGACTAAACGCATGACCTTCTTGGAACATATCTGTTTTAGTCTGTTTGTTAGATCTAAGATTTTCTTTTATGTATTGACCATCTTGTTGTTCGCAACTAGCATAATATCCAGACTCCCCTCGTCGATGGTTAGGGAATTCATTGGCATTACCGGTTGAACCACCCGTGGTTGATATGTGTACAATTGACAATCCATTTTCGGGGAAGAATCTGTCAAAGTTTATCAAATCACCATATCCCTTCGATTCATCTGTTCTATATTCAACCCACCACTCATCGGAAGTTGACGGATGGTGAATTCTATATACTTTATTCTCATCAGTTGCAGGATAAATTTCAATGTCATTCATATCCGATGTGATGTCCACAACCTCTATATCGAACTGCTTCTTTGTGATACCAATGTAGTGACGGACGTACGAAGACATAAAGGCTGGATGTTCCTCACCTTGCTTCCTGTAACCTTCGTTGCCAGTTGCCATGAGCAACTGATATCCCGCACCTACCCCTCCTGTTGTGTTTGTATCATATAAATCACCAATGTCCCATGCATGACCGGTCTCATGAAGAAGTGTTCCAATTGGTGCGATGGTACACCTTCCTTTCATTTGTTTCAACCCCGTATTTCTTGGTTCGTCTGGATCCTCTGTTGCCGAACCCACAGCACGATATAAAAACGGTTGAACATGATATTTTCGGCCTCTTGTCTTGGTATATTCAAGGTCGGTGAACCAGGCGAAGTGGGAATGTATAAAACCTTCCCTCGGTGACTTTCTGAATCCGACCTGATTTGTGCCAAATTTGGCATCCAGGCCTGCGTGTATTAGCATAATTGGATCGTCCTTAGTAAACCAAGCAGGTTTGCCTGAATTTAGGTCCTTATCAAAAAGAATACCCCGGGATTTAAGATTTTTCTTTGCGGCCTCTAGCATTTTAGAAGCCGCACCTATACCATCCCCACCACCCTTTAGTACTTTCTGCTTTATACCCGTTCCACCGTATGGTCTAAAATCACCCTCAATTATATACGCATAGTCGTTTGGATTATTTGAGTCTGGGTTTGGATCAGTTCCTGCGGGAACAATTACAAACTCCACATCCAATTGGTCAAATGAAATTGATCTATAATAATCAGCCACCGATCCAGTTGGTTTTTGTCCGTGTTCGTCTTTCGCATATGGCCAACTATACAGAGATTTATTAAGCATATCGTAAATATCAGTCATCTCAGCAAGACGTCGTATCTGATCACCAGCACCCTCAGCGGACTCTCTGGACCATAACAGCTTATTTGATTGAAAGTGAACACTGTGTTCGGGGTTGCCATCGTTCCACCCAAATAAAATCACCGGTATCCTCCGTTTTTTCGTTGGAGTCGTTGTTGAAGGTTGGGGTGTTGGTGTAGGATCAGACGATTGAGGTGTTGGTGTTGCAGGTGTCACTCCATCAGAAACCCCACCCTCACAAGTCGTTGTTAATGTTTTAAAATTAGATGGGAATTCCGTTTCTACATCGGATATGGTAAACCCAGGAATATCTACTTCTCCGTCACCTGTGGACAATACAATCCAATATGCGTTTCCACATTCAAGTTTAGTAAAATTATTGAGAAATGCCGCGGCGGCCGAGATGGATGCGAGAAATGTCTTAACCCCTCCGTCTTCAGTAGTTTTATATACATATGCTATCCGAGAATCACTATATAAGTCAAATCCCTCTTCGCAATTCGTTTCACTACATTTTCCGTACCAACCCGCATAAAGGGGTTTTGAGGTTGCTGATTGTTTTAATATTGCCATTGTTTATTCCTGAATAAATACATTAATACCTTGCTCCGCGGTTTGTTCAAGAGTACCCACATAACAAACTCCAGTCTCGTCTTTTATATACCTGAATGAGGTGTCCGACATAGTTCCCTGTATAGTAACCAAAAATCCTCCGTTTGAATAGTCATCAGTATCCAATGATACTAGATATGACGGTGGTATGGGAACAAATCCCACGATGTCCGAAAAGCATAACTTCCCATGAGTACCAATTGCAGTTAATCCATCTTCGGAATCAACCGGAACATTAGATCCCGATTCTCTGACCACCACACTTTTATGATCTGCAATTTGACTACAACAATCTACATCGGGGGCAAAGTCCTCATTATCGTCATCCGGAATAAAACCGACGGACGTTGGAGTGGCAGTTGGAGTGGCAGTTGGAGTTTCGTCATCCGAGGAACCAGCAAAAGAACCGTCTTCAGAAACTTTATCAAATACGTTAACTGGACCTCCTCGATGAAGTAAATCACCTTCATAGCATATTCCCGTGTCAGTTTTAAATCTGAATAACGTTCCTCCCGTCAAATCGGCATTTACACCAATTGACAGACCACCCTTGGAGAAATCATCTACTTCAAATGACACTACAAATGGTGGTTGAATTCCACTTCCCGATGTTGCGTTCCAACACAAAGTTCCATTTGTTCCCGTTGCGGATACCGAGTTGACTGTGGGTGATCCACCGGCTCCCACAATTGTCGATTGGTCAAATCCATCACAACAATCTCCACTTTCAACTGGAGTCGGAGTTGGTGTTCTCTCTGGAGTCGGAGTTGGTGTTCTCTCTGGAGTTGGAGTCGGTGTTTTCTCTGGAGTTGGAGTCGGTGTTTTCTCTGGAGTTGGAGTCGGTGTTTTCTCTGGAGTCGGAGTCGGATCGGGAACGGCCGTCACTTCCCAACTAACTGTTGTAGCATTTGCTTCAGTTTGCCAATTTCCAGCGGCATCTCTACCCACCACCTTGAGGGTGTGCGTTCCGATAGACCAAACGTTGCCCAAGCTTGGGTCCATCGTGAAGTTCAATGCCGTGGCCACTGGAGTTTCGGCAGGGAAGGAATTACCCATAACAAAGGAATACTTGTAATGAGTCACGTCAGTTCCACCGATTGTCAATGAAATGTCTGTGTCCGGATAAATTGCCGAAGTTGGTGCGCCACTTATGGTTGCCGTTGGTGCAGTTGTATCTGGTACTGGTGTTGGAGTTCTTTCCGGAGTCGGAGTTGGAGTTCTTTCCGGAGTTGGTGTTCTCTCTGGAGTCGGAGTCGGTGTTTTCTCTGGAGTTGGAGTCGGTGTTTTCTCTGGAGTTGGAGTCGGAGTTCTTTCCGGAGTCGGAGTTGGAGTCTTTTCCGGAGTTGGTGTTCTCTCGGGAGTCGGAGTTGGTATAGTTGTACAATTGATATATGGATAAATCTCCATAATTTGCATATAAAACTTGTTATTATTATCAATTGCAAGCGTGTGACCAATTACCCTAATATATCTGGCATTGACATTTAAGATAAATTCTTCTCCGTTATTATTCGTAGGTGGAGAATAATCTGTATAGGTCACAACATCCGTCCAGTTGATGGTATCATTGCTGTGTTGAATACTGAGATCAACTGGGAATGCCATTGCGACTCCACTGGAAATCCGTGGAATTAAAACCAACCTCTCTACATCGTAAGAAGCACCCATATCCACATAGACCCATTCGTCTGCGGATGGACCTGGTTGAACCCTTGCAGATGACCACCCAAATGAATGACCCGAATCAATTGCTCGGGTCGCAGTCCAATCGGAATTTGCCTCTGAAGAAGCAACTGCGTGTACTCTTGGTGCTAATTGTTCACACGGTGTTGGAGTAGGGGTTGGTGTTCTCTCTGGAGTTGGTGTTCTCTCTGGAGTTGGTGTTCTCTCTGGAGTTGGTGTGCTTCCCGTCTCTACGAGTGTAATTTCCTTATCCGAGCCGATTTCACCAACATAATATTTGTAGGTGGTCGGACTTATGTAATAAATTTGATTATCGTCATTAACAATAAGTTTTCTTATTGTACCGATTACCGTTGTGGGGGCGTCATCCAAATGAACCCACCTTCTTAATTCTTGATCGTTATATTCAATTGGATCACTTGGTTCGAGATTTACGCACAATTTTCCACCCTCCTCAAATCCCTGATATTCAAATACAATTTCGTCTTCAGGACGATGCGAAGTTAAAGTTTGCGTACCATCAGTCGTAAGACTCGTACCCGAATCGTTTGGACATGAAGTATCTGGTTCAGAAGAAGTAGTAAAAGTAGCTACGTCTGTCCATATATGATACTTGTCTATATGATGCCAAGCATTTGGAGTTTCAATTATATCCAAACCTTCTTCGGTTTCCACTCGGAAAAATACAAATCTGTAAAAGTATTGCGTATCAAACTCCAAGTCTTCCAACGTTAGAGTTTCTTCATATCCCGTGTCGATGATGCCTTCGGCAAAGCCCGCATTCTGATCTCGATTCTCCCATCCAGTTATATCACCAAATGTCTCTGAGTTTCTTCCTCCGTCTGCTTTGCCATATACCACCGCAAATGCATTTGAAATAAAATTATTGTTTCGGTTGGTTAGTTTAACTTCAACGTTTGCCGTGGTTGGGAATTGCTGAATATCTGTCGTGGTCAATGAAAACTCTGGATAATCATTTGGATAAACGGGTGTTGGAGTTGCTTGAACTGGAGTTGGAGTTGCTTGAACTGGAGTTGGAGTTGCTTGAACTGGTGTTGGAGTTTTCTCTGGAGTTGGTTGTAAACTATATATTCTTGTGTGACCACTGTTGTTTCCATTGACGGTGGCATTGCTTGCTCCAATTGCAACAACTTTTCCATCGGCACTTAATGAAACACTATCTCCACTAAAATCACCTTCTGCTTCTCCGTCAAGATCTGCTCCGAGTTGATTCCAAGAAGTTCCGTTGAAACTATAAATTCTTGTGTGACCACTTCCATTTCCATTGTCATCATTGCCAATTGCTCCGATTGCAACAATTTTTCCATCAGCACTTAAAGAAACGCTGAATCCACTCCAGTTGCGGTTGGCTTCTCCGTCTATATCCGCACCAAGTTGAATCCACTCAGTTCCGTTGAAACTATAAATTCTTGTGTGACCACTTTCATCTCCGTTGCCATCATTTCTATCTGCACCAATTGCAACAATTTTTCCATCAGCACTCAATGAAACACTACCTCCACTATTATCATCTTCTGCTTCTCCGTCAATGTCTGATCCTACTTGAATCCACTCAGTTCCGTTGAAACTATAAATTCTTGTATGACCACTATATTGTCCGTTGTCGGAATTGTGAATTGCTCCGATTGCAACAACTTTTCCATCGGCACTTAATGAAACACTATATCCACTAAAATCATCTTCTGCTTCTCCGTCAATGTCTGATCCTACTTGAATCCACTCAGTTCCGTTGAAACTATAAATTCTTGTGTGACCACTGTTGTTTCCGTTGTCATCATTTTTATGTGCACCAATTGCAACAATTTTTCCATCAGCACTCAATGAAACACTATCTCCACTATAATCACCGTCTGCTTCTCCGTCAAGATCTGCTCCGAGTTGATTCCAAGAAGTTCCGTTGAAACTATAAATTCTTGTATGACCACTGTTGTTTCCATTGTCATCATTGCCAATTGCTCCGATTGCAACAATTTTTCCATCAGCACTTAAAGAAACCGGAACTCCACTATAATCATATTCTGCTTCTCCGTCAATGTCTGCACCAAGTTGAATCCACTCAGTTTCATTGAAATTATAAATTCTTGTATGTCCTCGTTCATTATCTACACCCCATGCACCAATTGCAACAAGTTTTCCATCAGCACTCAATGAAACACTACCTCCACTAAAATCATCTTCTGCTTCTCCGTCAATGTCTGCACCAAGTTGAATCCAAGATTTCGGACGTTCCGGAGTTGGGGTCGGAGTTGATTGAACTGGAGTCGGTGTGCGTTCTTCTGTACCCGAACACGCAGTTGTCAAACGATAGTCACTCGTTGAATCTACTCCAGATGAAACGAACTCGGGAATATCAACATACCCAGAACCCTTTTTCAATATAATCAAATACGACTGACCACACGTAAGTTTTTTAATTTGCTGAAAATTCTGCGTCATTCCGTCTGCGATGCTTCCGTTGTAGGATGCTTGACCCAACGAATCGGATCTAACTTGGTAAACGTTTTGTATCTGCGATTGCAACTTCCGTGCGTTCACACCAAGTCCTTCAATTAAATTAAAATCTCCGCAATTGGAACTATCCGAGTCGGGACATACACCATACCAACCTTGGTAGAATGTAGGATTTTCTGAATTTTGATGTAATCTTGCCATTTTTTTATACTTCTGTTAAAATTTGATGTTCATTTGTAGTATTTTGCAATACTCCACTATAACATATACCGGATGTAGTTTTGTACCTTATGTTGTAATCGTTGGGTTTAACGGACATAGTTATCAACCCACCGATAGTTTGATCGGCAGTTAACAACATACAACTCATAGACTCGGTAGTCTCCGTTAAGTTGCTCATGCAAAGAACTCCTCCTTCTTGGAATCCTGAAATTGTAATTCCGGCGGGTCCCGATGGATTTGAGGACTCTGCCATTTCTTTGGTTATTGCAATAGATACGTCCAGTTCCGAACAACACGTTGTCGTTGTTTGTGGAGTTGGAGTTGCAACTGGATCATCTCCTGCAATATTAAATACGTTAAGTTCCGTTGACAGTGTTCCTTGGTAGCAGACTCCGTCCAAAGTTTCAAATCTAAATATTTTATTATCAATGTTGCCGTAAGTAGAAATGCTTATACCACCATCTTCATAATTCGAACCACCAAATGAAACCGAATATTGTTGTGGTGATGATTCTTGAGTAATCTCATCCCAGCACAATATCCCATCCGGAGAACCCACAACCGATACGTAATTTTTGTCTTCAGCAACTCCGTCTACCAATCGTGTATACACACGGTCACCACAACAAACCGAATTAAATGGTGTCGGTGTTGGTGGTTCGGGAGTGGGAGTAGGTTCTGGTAATGTGCAATTTTGCAATCTCAACGGATGAACGGGAGCAAACGTATTCAATACGGCATGATCACTTACTGCACAATTTGGAATAGTTTCCGTTGTATTCTTTTCAAGACGAACCAAGTATCCGTTTCCGAATTGAAGTTTCGTAATCGTTGATTTGGTTAAATCGTTTGAAAAGTACATTCCGTTAAAAGAACTACCTTCATTGGAAAATTGATATACCTCTTTGACTTTTGGATAATCTACCAAGTTGCAATACGCAACCGAGTCATCATCACATACACCATACCAAATTAAATTGTATTCTCTTTCAAGTGCAGACGATATAAAATTAGATGTGTAATTACATTTAGAAACCCCAAGTTTTTCCGTTTCATTCGTGTCGGTGAGACCATCTGCGGTAAACGGGGTTGATTCCCCCGACTTAAACAGATAAAGTTTGCCCTCACTTATTTCCGAAAATGGTTGTGACACCGAAGCATGTACCTTGGAGCTCCATGAAACAAATGCTTGCGAATCAGAATGGGGTTTCCAAACAGATTCCAAATTTGACGCATGGTCGGCCAGGGTCAACGTATCACCATATTCATTTTCAGCTGCATCACACCTACCGTACCACATTAACCTAAATTTATTAGTTAAATCAACAAGACTGGATTCAAATTTATAGTTTGATGTACGTGTTTCCAAGTACACTCGGGATATATCTGGATTGTCGGCCAGATCACTGATCAAAAACGAATCCTGTGAGGCATCATATTCAAACGAAATTAAATCATCTCTCAGTATTTGAATATGTCTCATTGGAAACATATTTTTAATCCAGTTGGATTTTATTGAAAGTGTGGTTTCTGCAAAGTACCTCATATCTATAATAAATATAAGAACCCCGTAAAATAAAAATATTATTACAAGTTATTAGTCTTTTTGATTCGTTTCTTGAGATACCTAAAACACACGTTAAATGTGTATTTCCTCATTGCGACATCAGAAGCTCTGGTTTTTATCCCATATGCCCCGTATTTGTACAGGGCAACATCTTCGTTGTCTGGATCATACATCAAGTCAGTTACACTCTCAATCAAAGAATCAACATCAACATATTGTTCTGTATCAAACATCAAAACAATCTTGGTCTTGGCAGCGGTCAACAATTTCAACACCCCATCAATATCAGCAGAAGTTAAATCGGACAGGTCCGGTGATATTCTAGTAAAGTTTAATAGTTCCAACTCCAACATCACCTCATCTATTAACTCTTCAAAAAAAACTTTTTTCAAATAAATTTTTCCGTTCAGTCTCATTTCACCAAACATTCTTAACGGATGATCCCGAACCCACCCAGGCCTTTAGTTTTATCTTATCCCAATCGTGGGGATTCGTTTCACCATTGTTGCCCAAACTTAAAATAGCCATTGTCCTGTGCCAACCCTCTATCAACTTTAGTTCATTTCCACCATCCAACACAATTACTGGTTCATTTTTTCCAGGTTTGAGTTCTCTTGCGAGTTTACGTTGCAGTTTCACTCGTCGTTCTTCATCTGGAACTTTATCAGGATTTGCATTTCCGAACTTTCTTTTAATTATCGTATTCCTGTTCTTTTTAGTAAAGTCCGATAAATTTACGTCAAGGACAACAAGTTTCCATTTGATGTCAACCCAATCTTCAAACTGAAATGCAATATCGTCTTCGTCTGCATCTGGATCATCTTTCAATATTCGGTTTAATTCTTTTTGAAAAAATCCATTATCAGACATAACGAAATCATTAAACACATATTCCGGCATATTGTGAAATACATTTGACAAAATTTTAGTTATCTGTGTGTCTGATATTTCTTGAAGTATATTCCTGAGTAAAATCATATTATTCTCCAAGTGCAAGAATTACGTCATTACGCATCTCATTTGTAATTGGAGTTGGGATTTCATGTACACCAAAATAACCCCATTCCGAGTGTTCTTCATCAATAACAGGTTCTATTTCTTCTTCGAGTTCCGCAACATAATCGTAAAATACACCACCACCATGTGCTGGCCAAGAGGCAAGAAATTTAACAGCCGCAGGTTGCAACTCAATTTTAGTTTCTTCTAAAGTTTCACGAATAGCAGCTGCTTTGATATCTTCATCATCTTCAACATATCCGGCAGGCACACTCCAATACGCAGGAAGTGCAGTATTTGGAATATCTGCTCTTCGTTTACATAAAAGAACTTTTTTTCCACACTTTATAATTACTCCGGAAAATGCAGGATTCTTATCCTGCTCTCGGTTGTCGCATAAATTCATCGTTTTGCCGCTTCGTCAACCCTCTTTGTGGAAATCCTTCTTTTTGATCATGTAATCATCCTCACCACCCTCGGTTTTAAATTTCAACTGCTTATCGGCATCTGCATAATAAAAATGCTTATAAAACAAACGATAATCTCCACTAGTTACCAACTTCTCAACATTGTCGGCATATTCTGCCAAAGTGTATCCCGTGGTTTTTTCACACACATCTGCTTTATATGCCTTGTCCTTGGCATAATACTCGGGTCTTATAAAACCACTGCTACCTCTTCGTTTTCCGGATGCGGGTGATGTGTTCATAACAATAAATATATATTAAATATTTTTATTATTATTATATCTTTCTATTGCGTCTTTGACAATATCAATTGCCTTATCACGGGGTAACCAGTTACCAATCTTAACTTCCTTGCTTTCCAAATCTTTATAGTGCTGAAAGAAGTTCTTGGCCTGAGCTAAAAATGATTCATTGATATTATGAATGTCCATGATACTTTTTTTAGGAGACGTAGTTGGGCGGCCGATGATTTTCCAGTCCATTTCACCATCGTCTTCCATTTCAAGAACACCAACGACGTGGCATCGTACAACACACCCCATTGCCATTGGTGTCCAGTTGTATGTAAGCATATCAAGTGGGTCTCCATCCTCACCCAATGTAGATGGAATAAATCCATAATTGGCAGGATACCGCATTGCAGTATTCAATATTCTGTCCAAACGAAATGCACGAATCTCTGAGTCAAACTCATATTTTTGATTCGTGTCTCTTGGAATTTCGATTACACAGTTTACCGTTTCTGGTGCGTTCGTTCCGGCCGGTATTTTTTTATAGTCCATCAATTTCTTCCTTTCATAGATAAATATGAAAATTCAACAGAAATTTATGAATTATAATAATTGTTTTTGAAAAATGTTTCTACGAACACCTCGATTGCTCCGAGAGCATCATCAACTTCCCACGCAGGACCGTCATACCCATGTTCCGGTAAATAATTTTTATCACCTATCCCAAGGCATTCCACCTTATCCAGGTGGTCTGAAAATCGTTCTTGCATCCACGGCATATGCTCATCCTTGTTCATCAGAATAATCTTATCCGAAGATGCACAATCGTATTCATCCAGGATTTGGTTGGTTGGACCAATCAAACAAAAAGGAATCTTTCTAGAAACCATTCTGTCATATGTGGGAATTGCCAAGCGAACCGGAATCGTAAATGCTTCTCCGTGAGTATAATTCTCGGTTGGTTGGGCCCGAAATCCACGACTGAATGCTCTAATATCCGTTACATTATTTTGAATACACAGATAGTTAAAGCACGCCTCGGCATACTTGCTTCGGTACAGATTACCCGTACACACAAAGCAAATCTGTTTTATCGGTACTCTTTTTTCAGCAGCTTCCATCGTCCACTATCTAATCGTTTTTTACCTGAATCTATATCCTTGATGATGTCCACCACTTCTTCAATGCTATTGTAAATGTATTTGTGAGGAAACATTGCAAGCATCCACAACGGAGTCTTTGACTTACCACCTTCAATTGCTACGAACACAGGTTTTTGCTCACGAACCGCAGTTACGATTTCTTCAGCAGAACCCCAACTTGCAATTTCTGGTTGAAGATTTGCGATAATGAAATCACTTCTATCAACGAGGTTAAGATCATAATTACGAACTTTCTTCATTCTACGGGTAAGTTCATCATACTTTCCGTCTTCCATCATTTGAAGCATTTCAACTCTCGCAGGTTCATCTTCATCCACATCTTCCACAAATGGTTTGTGATATGGATCAAAAACGGTAATTCCCAGAGGAGTTAATTCTTCTGTAGCATATCCTCTCCAATCTCTACCACTTTTGTATTGCATATGACCAACCAAATATGTTTTGGTTTTCCATAGATTATTTTTTGTTTTTGTACTACTCATCTTAATGTATAAATATTATATTATAACATTTATTATAGTTTGTCAAGTATTTTTAACGAAAACATTCACGCAATAATTTCCATCGTTCACTGTCAATGGGAAGATTTCCTGAATTTATTTGTTGAAGTTTTTGTATAACATCATCAACCGAATTGTAAATATATTTGTGGGGAATTGTCCAAAACACCCACATTGGTGTTTTATTCTTTCCTCGGATATTTACAAAGAATATTGGTTTCTTCATACGATTAGCAGTAAAAAATTCTTCCCAACTTCCACAAGTTACAACTTCTGGATCATAAACAAATATAACGAAATCACTTCTATCAATCAAACTTAAATCGTAACTACGAATTTCTTTGTATGCGTCTACTTTTTCGTATTCTTCATTTTTCAATGCAAGACGAAGATCAGCGTGTGTTTCTTCATCTTCATTTACATCCATCAGAAATGGTTGTTTGTAATGATCAAACAACTTGATGTTCATTTGAGTTAACTGCTGATTGATGCCATCACGAATATCACGACCATTAGCATACTGCATATGACCAATCACCGTACACCGAGTGTCTGCAAGTAAATTCATTATACCACTTGAAATAGTGCGTTGTGACTATCCCACAAATCGTTTACGAGTTCTTGTTCTTTTACACCATTCATGCTATCACGAATCTTTTTATCTTTGGAAATGTCCACATACAAATAAACAACAAAATCAAACGCACTTGAATATACCAAACTTTGGCCAATACCTTCTCGTAGTGAACTTCCAGTTTCACCCTTTTTAACTTCAACTGCCACACTCAACTTATCAATCTTAACAACAAAATCAGGACGATGTTGAGTTCCAAAAAATGTAAAGTTGTTTACGGTGGTATTGACATCACCTTCCCATAACAAACAATTTTTTGCTTTTTCTTTAACAAGTTGTTTATCTGATGATTTACTTAACTCTAACTCCTCGTACAATGCTTCCAACTCTCGTATCAATGGTTGGTGCATATACTGCTTGATATAATCTTCGTTGCGATTGCGATAATCAATTGTATCAAAAATCGTTTTACTTGAAATTGCAGAAGCAATGCTTTCTACAATTTTTATTCTTCGTTTACTTTTTGTTGTTCCCATTTACTTGTTTACCAATTCTATTATTTCTGATGTTACTTCATTGACCATGTTCATAATTTCCAAACTTTTTCGTGGATCGTCCACAGTTGGTAAGTTCAATTTAAAGTGTGCACCGTCTCGTAACTTTGGATCATTGATGCGTTCGTGTTCGTTGGGTGGTTGAACATAATCCATTTTAATATTTCCTGTTTCATCTATAACTGCGGATGTTGATCGTTCATATCTACGCAGATGCACCAGTAACCCTTCATGTTCGTGTAACACCCAACCAAGTTCATCGTTGGGGTAGTGTGCATATCGCACATCACTAACCAGTGCAACGTCACCTGTGTATCTTGATAATGTGGTGTTCATAGTTTCCATCCAATATCGGCCGTTGGTTTGTTTGCGCTTTAAATCTCCGTACCACACAAGAAATTCACGAAACAATGTTTTTTGAGTTGTGTTGTCAGTATGCACATCCAAACCACACATAGTTTCTAAAAACTCTGAGCAATCTCGTTTGAGGGCATCTGCCAATGCAAACTGCTTTCCACTATAACCTTGCTTCGTTAATTCTTCAATTACCAAATCACAAAACAAATTCTTGCCACTACGAGCAACTCCACTTATTCCTACTACGAGCATAACTTTTTAACTTCCTTGGGTTCTTTGCCATATTTGGTACACAATTCTTCAAGTTCGGTTGTTCCTTCGGATGTTAACTTGAGCAAATCTATATACTCATCGGCATTTAATTTACTAACTTCAAAATGCTCTGAAATCAAGTTTACCAAGTCGGAATTGTTTTTTTGGTCTTTCGCAGACTTAATGTATTTGTGAAATGATCTTCCAGGTGGAACAACTTCTCGCAAGACACGATAATAATCCTTGGGTTTCAAACCAACCGAATGTTTTTGGAGTTGGTCGATTACCTCAACTAAATTGTAGTCCATTGACAAAAACCGATTTATCATATAGTTTACAAATGTCTTCTTATCTTCATCAGTCAAGGTGTCAAAATAATTCTCGGTCTGCTTTTCTCGGATGTGACCGAGATGGTCGAACAAAAGTTTCTTCTTCGGACCTAGGTTGTTTGACTTCTTTGTTTTGGTTTTTTTGGTTTTAGGCATTTAAAGTTATATAATACCTAACCAGTACGGATTTGTCAAAGGAAAATATTACTTTCCGAACTCATATCCGAAATACTCAATGTCCTTTGCGTATTTTTCCGCAACGATTTGACGAGTTTCGTCATCGTAATATTCGGTGTAGTGTTTGTGTTTTGTTTTGTTTCTGTGGGGAAGTTGCTGATGAGGGATTCCAATTTTGTCGCAGATTATATTGAAATCTTCTTGGAAGTTTTCAAATTTGCCGATGAAGTCTACGAGAACATCCTCTCCCTCTGTGTAATAAATTGAGTGGGTTACAACCGATGGACTTGATTCACGAATTCGGTTTAACAAAAAGGATTTAAACTCAGGGCCCCCGTCTATGGGAAGTGAGAGAGTCTTATTATGTTGAAAATATTTATATAAAGACACCAACATATCCCACGGATTTCTTACAAAGGTGAATTTAAAGTATCTATCCCAATCCCAGTTCCTTTCCCTAAAATGTTTTTTTAAGTCCGTTGCCTTAGTATGCCAATAATACGGAGAAGTTTTATCCCCAACCGAACGTATGTTGGAATATCCATCCAAGGATGTTCGGACAGATTCACTTCCCGTTTTGGGTATTGCAATGTAAACGAACTTATATTTGTGAGATATTCTCACCACTCACTCTCCGAAATCATAACCAAACATTGCAATATCCTTCGCGTATTTTTCCGCAACGATTTGACGGGTTTCATCGTCATAGTATTCGGTGTAGTGTTTGTGTTTTGTTTTGTTTGTCACAGGAAGTTGTTGACGATGCATTCCAAGTTTGTCACATAATTCGTTGAAATCTTCTTGGAAGTTTTCAAATTTACCAATGAAATGTGGTTTTGATCGAATAAAGTAATATTGCTCATCCCAGTGATGGTTGTCTATGTGATCTGTTAAGTTAACAAATTCTTTAAAACTTATTCTTTCTATGTCTTCAACTAAATGATTTTGATATGATTTAATTTTTCTGAGTGCGAATGGTGTTGTTGTAAACATCTTCCAATTTGAAACCATACGGTCATATGGATTTCGTACAAACGCAAACTTAAAATATTCACGATGATTTTTGGGTAATATATGAGACCATTCCAAATCAAGATTGGATTTAATTGTCGTAGATGCACACTTTGGATTATCAAACCACATCACCTTTGCACTTACATCTGTAAGAACAAACCGTCTCCAAGTTGGATATCCAAGTGCTTGAACTTGTTTTACGCACCCACATCTGGGTGTATTACATTTTATATCTCGTCTCATGACTCAATTCATACTTCGTTAATCAGAAACTTAGGCAACGTCGGAAAGTACCCAAGTGGGTTTTCGTATGTTATCTCATTTCCATTTTCAACAAGATTCACAAAGTCTTGATCAAACAAACTCACTCGGTGCATCATCTTCTGTACACAATACGATCTAATTGCCTTGATTGCGTCCTCTCTCGTTTCGTATACCCCAATAACAGTATCACCCAAAGTATCAATTACTTCATATTCCATCATTAATCTCCCTTTACAATAAATCACTATCAATCACCACTTCCAAATTTTCTGCGTGGTATAATCCCACAGGACTGATGTATGGTCTTCCTAAACCCACAAAGTCTTCTAAATTTGCTTCAATCAAATTGTTTTCATATGAAACATAAATCAACTCACTGCAATACAACGCAGATATACCCAACGAAAATTCTGTATCATATTTTGCATCTTTCATAGACTTGCACGTTTCAATTGCAGTTGATAGTTGTTTCTCTGTGATTTTCTTGCAACGCATTATCACCACACGATCCGACTCTTTACAAATATCAAAAAAGCAACTCTTGGTATAATCGGTGTGAGTCATTTCACTAACTTCCCAACGTTTGTCAAGACTTACGCACATAGCCGCATGAGAAAACTCTCCTGGTATCAACAACGTCGTAAGTTTCTTTTTGTCAATCGTGAGGATTACGTCACCAGCTTCCAACTTCTCGTACAAAGCATGGTACTTTTTTCCCCGAAGATTCGTATAATAAGTCGTGAAACGAATATACGGAATTACGTGTTTCAGCAAATACCGATACATCCGAGTCTGCATGACCCATCCTACAAATCTTCTATAAAGTTTATTCACCATCTTCCATCTATAAATAGAAGATGAATTAGTTTTTATAATAATTTAAAGTGACGAAAATGCTAAAGTGTGCGTTTTTGCAACTGCTTCACAGGTCATCTTGCCATTGTGTGTATTCACACCCAGTTTCAAAGCATCGTTATATTGATCAGGAGAAATCCCACTTGCAATTTCAAGACCATAACGAAGGGTCTGATTATTCAATGCAACGGTACTTGTTTGTGGAACGACACCTGACATATTTGCTACACAATAATGAACAATTCCATCTACAA
>Ga0114994_10000701_pt1 | contig 23005 bp, 16 predicted proteins | sample ArcticOcean_MG_C_9_FD_87043 | JGI IMG/M metagenome (GOLD analysis project Ga0114994, IMG submission 87043) | Marine microbial communities from western Arctic Ocean - ArcticOcean_MG_CB2_152 | ecosystem: Environmental > Aquatic > Marine > Oceanic | place: Arctic Ocean: Canada Basin | collected...
AAAATTCATAAAGGGCCGCGGCGGCAGGTGGTGCGCGGCCGCGACCGCGCCGAGCGCTCGCAAACCCACTCCCTGGTGGCGCCAGCCTTTTCGCACGCGCGCGACGACGGTGCCCGCGATCGTGTCGCCTGGCCTATATACGCGGTCGACGCGGTCGACACGTATGTGTAGACCGCTGTGCTCAAATGATGCCATTGAGTGCTGCAGCGCAGGTGCACACAAGCTATTCAACTCGGACTCTACCGTTTCGCGCGCGCCCAGCAATTGGTCCTGGGTTGTCTGTATCGGTATCTGATCTGAACGTCTTCAGAGGCGCTAGCGCATTTTTATTAGCTGTGCCTCCAAGCTCTCAGAGCAGTGCCTCATGCTCGGCAGCATAAATCCACATTCCTGCGGCGCGTCAGCGTGCCAGTGCGTTGGAGTCAATGACGTGTTTTAAGAGCGTTGAGTGAACAATGGTACGCGCCTGCTGCCTCTGCGCACTACTACCCATTCTGGTTAGCTCCTTGGCACCACCGAGGATCTACTTCGACGTTGCGACGAAGAACGCGGCGCTGGGCCGCATAGAATGTGAACTTACAGCCTACGACAGCCTTCCGCGCCTAGTTGAGAACTTCCGGCTCATCGCGGCCAACGAACGATCGCCGCGGTGCAGTTTCGACGGCGCGCGGTTCGCAGTCGCAGCACAGTACAAATGGTGCCACGAATTCGAGGGCGCAGGTAATCGGCCGGCAATAGATGCCGCCTTGCTGAAGACCGACGCGTCGCCGTCGTGTCGCCAAGATGTAGTTGGCGGGTCCTATTACGGATATCGATGGAATGATGATGCTGTCCTCCTCACGACCCCACGTGTGGGTCCGGGCGCGCACAAGGCGCGGTTCTCATTCGTGCGCGTGACATCCTCACCGCCTGCATGGCAGGACCGGCTGCTGGTGAACTCGTACGTTTTGGGCGTCGCCGCGCCCGGCGCCGACGAGTTGCTCCAGAGGCTCTGCGAGCTACCCGCCGACGCGGAGCCGCGTATTGAGCGCGCGGGACTCTTGGACGTGGCCGACGACTGCCTCGTGCCGGCGCCGGAAAATGTGCGTCACAGCGTCCGACCTCCCCCTCGCCGCGACCGTCGAACACGCAGGTCGACATCGAGGAGGACTGCCTCTGGGACGTCGGACAGGAGGCCGAGTGGCGCGAGCGGCGCTTCCTCGCAGTCGAGATGGAGGGGAACCGCGACCCCGCGCGCGGGAACAGCGGGACCGTCAGGTAGTTTTCAAGCCGCCGTGGTCCTCGATAGCGTTGCAAGTTTACTACGATGCGACTACTCCCCACTAGTAACTTTGTATTTGTTTAATTCTCGTAGTATTATGCGTAGGAGGCCTCGGTGCCCTCCGTGGCGTTGTAGTGCTTGGAGATGTCCGTGAATTCGGGCACGTCCTCCGCCGCGTGCGAGTGGCCCAGCAGGTCCTCGAGCTTCAGCCGCACCTCGGGGAATTTGGAGGGGCCGCACATGACCGTGGCTGCGTGGCCCTCGGCGCCCTGGAAGAACTGGACGCAGGGCAGCTTCTTGATGTCGAGCCGCCGGCAGAGGTCCTTGTTCGCGCTGAACTCGATCTCGTAGAAGGCTGCCTCCTCGCCGAACTCCTTGGCGAGGCGCTCGAAGCGCGGCGCGATCGTCTTGCACGCGCGGCACCAGCCCGCGTAGAACTTGATGGCCACAATTCCGTCGCCGGCGCTCTTGGCCATCGCCGCGATGAAGGTGTCCTCGTCGACGATCGCGGGGACGTATTTCGATGCTTTTTTGGTGAGCGCCTTGGCGTGGAGCGACGTCGTATACCGTGGTCGCGCCGCGGGCCTGAAGCCGTCCGCCAGGGTCAACACCGCCAAAATCCACGTGCAGGGCCGCATCGCGCCGTCTCTTTTAGGTGGTACGCGTCGGGGGTATTATAGATCAAGTACCAGCTTCTGTCGCAGGCCAACAAGCGGTACGACGAGCTGTTCAACAGGCACCAGCTGCCGCTGCAGAAGGTTCGGGTTCGCGGATGAGACGGGCCCGCGTACGGGTTGCCCTCCGGCGCTCCAGCCCTCCCGGGAAGGCATGCTCCGGCGCGGCAAGCGTGACGGTGGCACGACAAGACGCAACCCGCACTCAAAAGGCTTAAAAGGCGAAGCGCAGTCTTACATCGCAGCTTTGAAAGCCGCGGACTAGCACAGGTACGGCATAAAGGGCCGTGGACTGCTATTCCAACAGCGAGACCAGCTCACGAGACGCGCAACGCACACAGACGGCCTAAACCATGCCCAAAAATAAGGGCAAGGGCGGCAAGAATCGGCGGCGCGGCAAGAACGAGAACGAGGAGACGAAGCGGCAGCTCGAGTTCAAGGAGCCCGGCCAGGAGTACTCGCAGATCGTGCGGATGCTCGGCAACGGACGGTGCGAATGCTACTGCTTCGACGGCGTCACGCGGCTAGGCCACATTAGAGGAAAGATGCGCAAGAAAGTGTGGGTGAGCGCGGGCGACATCGTGCTCGTGGGCCTCCGCGAATACCAGGACGAAAAGGTGGATATTATCCACAAGTACAACGCCGACGAGGCGCGCAACCTGAAGCAGTACGGCGAACTGCCCGAGACGGCGCGGATTAACGAGACGGCCGTCGACATGGCCATGGAGGGCGACGGCATCAACGACGACATCGGTATCGACTTCGACGAGATCTAGGGTGTGCGCGCGCTTGCGGGGCCGGCGCGCGACTAGGAGCCGGCCATGTGATACAATACAAAAAGTTTCTTTCTCTTAGCAGTATCCGGGAGCGACGACGGCAGACCGATGCTGGATATCGTGCGGGTTTCGGTGAGTACACCTGTCCTTGTTTCAAAAAACCAGCCGAGCTGACCAAATGCAGCGGCACGAATTCAGAAATTGCGCGCAGTAGCGTATAGGCGTAAGACGGCCAGCCCAGCGAAGTTTTGAAGCGAACCATCCACCACAAGATGTTGTAAAAGTGAAAAAGACGCAGGACTAGGAGCAAAACGATGTCGCAGGATGACGGTCCGCCCGCGTACTCGTTAGCAATACACGGCGCCGAAGAGCTGCGCGCCGCTGGCCGCGAGCTCGCGCTGGCGGGCGACAACGAAGCCGCCCTCACCAAGTACACCGAGGCCGCCGCGGCGTTCGCGCGCGCGGGCTTCGCCAAGGGCGTCGGCGTGTGCCTGACGAACCGCGCGATCGTCGCCGGCAAAATGGGCCTCTGGGCCGAGGCCTACTGCGACGCGGCCCGCGGCGCGCGCGCCTTCCCCGGCCACGCCAAGGCCTGGTTCCGCGCGGCGGCCGCGCTCGAGGAGCTCGACAAGCCGCGCGCGGCCTCTAGCCTCTACTACCGCGCGGTCGAGGCCGACGAGAAGCTCTACGCGCAGTGCACGCCGCGCATCCAGCGCTGCCGCGAGGCGTCCGTGGCGCGGAAGCGGTCCGAGGAGTCGCGGGCCCTCGTCGCGGTCGAGGAGGCTGAGGAGCCGCCGATGGTTGAGCTGCTCCGGGCGCCTCCCGCGGCGGCGCCGGCCGGCAAGGTCTGGGTCGGCCTCGGCGCCGGGCGGTGCGGCCTCCACTCGCTGGCGCGGCTCGTGGGCCTCGGCGAGCGGTCGGCGGCCGCGTGCCTGTCGTGCGCGCCGGACGACCGGCCGCTGCTCTGGGCGCCGGGCGAGGCGCGCGAAGACGTCGCGGCGCGGCGCCTCGCCGCGCTGGGGCGCGTGCGCGGCGTCGACGTCGTGGGCGACGTGCACTGGGCCTGGCTGCCCTACGCGCGCGCGGTCCTGGCTCTCGCGCCGGCGACGCGCTTCGTCGTGCTGCGGCGCGAGCGGCGCGCCTGCGTCGAGTCGTGGTACTACTGGACCGAGGCCGGCGCGCGGCGGCGGACCCCGGCCGGCGACGCGCCGGGCTTCGGGGCCGCGAAGAACCTGTTCGTGGACCACGACGCCGCGGACTGGGCGTGGGACGAGTGGGACCTGACGCTGCCCAAGCACGCGGCGCCGACGAAGCGGGGCGCCATCCGGGCCTTCTACGACGCGTACTACGCCGCGTGCGCCGAGCTGCAGCGCGAGTTCCCGGCGAACGTGCGGTCCTACGACTGCGAGGCGCTCTTCGAGTCGGAAAAGGAGCAGCGCGACCTCTTCGCGTGGCTCGGCATCCGGGGCGACCCGCCCCAGGAGCGCGTCTGCGAGAACCAGCAGCGCTACCTCTACCTCGCGCCGGAGGGCGACGACGACGACTTCGTGGCCGGCGACTTCGCGGAGCTGCCCGACGACGACGAGACGACGGCGTCGAGCGACGACGACGACGCGCCGGCCGGCGCTTCGAAGAATCTGTCGAGGTCCGCGAGGTGTCCCAGCGCGGCCCGAACGGTGGACGCGTCCCGGATGCTCGCTGTCGTCGTGCCGGCGGGCAGCCGACCGAGGGACCGCCTCAATTTCTCCTTCCGCGGTATCGCGGTACACGCGACCGTTCCGGCCGGCTGCGTGCCAGGCGACAAATTTAAAGTCCCCGTGCCGGGGCGGCTGGACGACCCGGTGCAGATGCCCGCACCGCCACCGCCGCCGCCGCCGCCGCTCACGGCGGACGCCGCGGACGCGCTCGACTGATGAGCTACGCGCGGACTCGGATGCACCGCGGATGCACTCGGTTGATGAGCTACGCGCGGACTCGCATGCCTTGGCTGGCCGCACAGTCTTAGTTGAGCCGCGGTTGTTGAGGTCATTGTGTTACACATTAATCATTATTTTGTCCCCTCCTCCCCGCCGCGCGGCGAACTCCGGGGGTAGCACAGGTTCGCGCACAGGAGGTCCAGGCCCACGAGTGCGGCCCGCGTGTTGCTCTCGGACTGGAAGTACGTCTCCCACGTCTCGGGTTCGTTGACGATCTCGGGCCGCGACACGTCGATGGGCGCCGGCCGCGCCGCCGGCGCGGGGATGGACCGGATGTCCTTGAAGTGGGCGTCCGTGCCGGCCGACGCCGGCGACGGTGGGATCGGGGGCGCCGCGTCCCCAAACAGGAACGAGACCTCGCGCGTGGTGACGCCGTCGCGCGTCGTCACCGTCTCGGCGACGCCGCGCAGCGGCGCGCCGTAGCAGTCGCACATGCGGGTCGTGCCGCCCGCTTCGACGTCGATGCCGTTCGCCGCCGTCGAGTCCAGGACGCGGCCCTCGCTCGTGCCGAGCTTGAGCCGCCGCACCTGGCCATCCGACGTCAAGTAGAGCACGACGCGCGTGATGTGCTCGTCGGCCATGCAGCAGAGCGTGTCCCACGCGCTCTCGAACTCGCCCGACGCCTCGAAGCTCCCGTGCCAGTCGGCCTCGCTGTCGCGGTACTGGACCTGGATGGCGTCGACGCACGTGGCGGTCTGCGCGACGCGGACCGCCGAGACGCACGCGTTTAGCGGCGGCTCCGCGGCGGCTCCGCGGCGGCCACTGGCTCCTCTTGCCCCTCCTCGACCGGCGTGCTGTGCAGGAGGAAGGGGCCGTGGGCTTGCCTTATTTTGCGGTTCTCCTCAAATTTGATCTCCTCTATGGCTGCCATGGCTGCCGGCACACCTTCCCAGCAGCAATCGCAATGCTGCTGGAGGTCACTGCTGGTGGGCGCAGCGCTGTAATCTCTGCCATTTGTCTGCACGGGTTTTGGGGAACGGGTTTTGTGCACGGGTTTCGCCGCCTTCACCCTCAAGACCACCCTCACATATCGCTTGGAGCACGCCGCTCATTGACCAAAATGCCACGACCAATGGCGATCCTTGGGCTGGCAGTCATGATCTCAGGACTGCCATCAAATAGGCGAGCAGCAATCCACCACCGCGCGCTCGCCGTGCCGCGCGGCGGCGAGACCGCCGCCGCGGAGCCGGAGGTTGACGAGGAGGCCCAGGCGCGCCGCGTGTGGCTGGTCGAGCAGGTCCGGCGCCGGCAGGAGCGCGTCCTCGTGTTCAGCAAGGCGCTGGCGGAGCGCGGTCTGAACTTCGGCGACGGCACGACGGCGAACCCGCCGCCGCGGCAGATGGTCGAGGCGCCGGACTGGCTGGTCGCGCGCGCGAGCGAGGAGTCGCCGCGGAGCTGCCTCATCTGGGGCGACGCCATGGAGGACACGGCTGTGGTGCGGCCGCGGAAGGCGCGCGGCCAGTGGGTCTCGCTGAGCGCGCTCAACAACCTGCGGCGGCTGGAGATCGTCAAGGCGTCGAAGCTGTGGTACGACCGCTACGCGCTGGACCTGCGGCGGCTGAACGCGGAAAGCGGCCTGGCCGCGGTCCTCCTCGGTTCGGTCCTGGACTCGCGGCGCGCGTCGCGCGGCCTGACGCTGCTGACCGCCGCGCTCGTCTTCGCGCTCGCGCGGCCGCTCCTCGCCGTCGCGGCCGTCGCGGGCCTGACGTCGCGGAGCTGCTGGACGAACTACGCGCTCTGGTCGCCGCTCGTGCACGCGCCGCTGCCGCTGAAGCTGCTGGTCGTGCGCCAGTTCTACGTCTGGGGCGTGAACGGAATCCGGGCGCTCGAGCTGCTGCTGCGCAAGGCCCTCGTCGAGCTCGAGTCGCGCGCGCTCGAGGCCGGCGTCCGTGAGAGCATTCTCGAGGCGGAGGACGAGGAGTAACTTGAAATAGAAAGCTAACATATCCCGCCGACCGGCCGCTCGATGGCGTGGGGGCTGGAGTCCGGCAATTAGCCCGACGCCGCCGACGCGCCACGAACTACAAAAACACCCGTTATTCCTCCTCCTCCCCCTTCTCCGCCTCCTTCTTATCGCCGCCGTCCTCCTCCCCAGCACCGCTGTCCCGGAGGCAGGGGTCGGCCTGGTACACCGTCGGCTCGTCGATCTCGATGAATTCGTCGTCCTCCAGGTCGATCTCCTCGTCGGCCTCGTCCACGATGATCTTGGTCACGAGGAACTCCTGGCGCGCCTCCTGGAGCTCCACGTCCTCGGGCACATCGTCAATCACGCTCATGAGCACGATCTTGGCCCCGATCAAAATCCACTCCAGGACCACGAAGGCCACGAGCCGGTAGGACGACGGGACGTTCGTGAACGCGGGACTGGTCTGCGTGATCATGATCGAGTTCGTGATCGTGCCCAGGACGGCCACGACGGTCAGGACCGACTCCCAGGTGCCGATGTCCTCGGCGCCCTTGGGCCAGGGCCGCCGCGTGTTCTGGCACATCTTCCAGCCGTCGACCCTTATTTCAATAAAGGTGTTCACGCAGGCGAAGACCGGCGCCAGGGGGAAGGCCGACACGAAGAGCGTCGCGTAGCCGAACTGGACCACCAGCTCGCCGTAGTCGTCGAAGATGTCCAACGAACCGTAGTCGTCCTTCTCGAACTGCTCCTCGGCCGGCGAGACCTGGCGCTTCCGCGGGCTGAGGGCCGCGGGGTCCTCGTACTCGGCGTCGTCCTCGTCCGCGCCCTTGCGGCGCTCGATGTCCTTGCGCAGGCGCGCGAAGAAGGGCGAGACGACCTCGTTCCAGTTCCCGAGGACGACGCGCACGATGAAGATGGTCCCCAGTAGGTAGGAGACGTGCTCGAGGCAGAAGGGCGTGCAGTCGAAGCGGCTCGTCTTCCAGGGCTGCGCGTTGCCGATGCCGCGGGCGAGGGGCCCCTGCATCATCGCCACGTAGAAGAGGGCGCCGTTCGAGTTCACGAACTGGAAGAGGAAGACCTTGACGATGAGCTGGTCCTCGAACTCCGTCTCGGTGCGGTGGTTCTCGACCTTGGTCATGCGTGTCGCGAAGGGCATGAAAAACGCGTTCGTGGCTTGGATTAAGAGTGCCAAGGCTAGATTCGTGAGGACCGTGGGGATGCTGAAGGGCCCGTCGGCCAGGTGGTGCACGTCCACGAGGTTCCGGAGGGGGTACCGGCTGATGTAGGCGTGCACGTAGAAGATGCCCGCGTTCACGCAGGATACATAAAAAATGCACAGCGTGATCTGGAGATAGCTCCCGATGATCCGTTTCGTCTTCTCGAGCGGCGGGAAGTACGCGTCGGGCAGGCCCGTCACGGGGCTGTGGATCTCCCGGCCCTCGAACTCGGTGCGGTCCTCCTCCGTGTCCTCGAAGCCCGTCATGCCCCACTCGAGCTTGGCCCGGGCCTCCTCGCCGATCCAGCACTCGAGAAACAACGTCGTCCAGAGCGACATGCAGATGCCGCAGGCCGCCGTGGCCCACGTCGCCCACTGCCCGCCCAGCAACTCTAAGACGAAGGCCCCGGTGCCGATGCCCGCCGCGTACATGAGCCACGTCGCGTACGTGCCCAGGAAAAGGAAGTACATGCCCACCTTCTCGCCGAAGTAGTCCTTGACCATGACGATGGGCTGGGCCCAGGGCGGCTCGCAGTAGGTCAGCCACCGGTCCTGAATCGTCTGCAGTTCGTCGTCGTCGTGCAGGGGGTACATGGCGAGGCAGGCGCCCCGCGTCACGAGCTCCTTCATTTGTAAGTTGCAGCCCCGCTTCTTCGGGTCCGCCTCCATGATGCCCATGATCAGCTTCAAACGGTCCACGCTGCGGAAGATGCTGTTCGAGGCCGGGTACGTCACGTACACACTGGGGCTCTGGAGGTCCGGCCGCTTGTCGAACTTGCCGTAGATGAAGCGCTCGTAGGGGTAGTCCGACTGGTCCTCACTATCAACGATGGCGTTGTCCTGCGCCTTCTCCACGTACTGGCCGTCCTCGTTCTCGCCCGACAGGAGCCAGCCCGCCTTGCGCGGGTACCACTTCCAGTCCCCCGTGACAGGGTCCTTCTTGCCGCGCTCGATGCGCGAGACGACCTGCGTCTCGTCTAAGAGGAGGGGGTAGCAGACCTCGGCCGCCTGGTCCTTCAATCGGTCCGCGCCGCACCTTATCTTCAGGAAGACCTTGTCGTGGGAGTAGGACTTGTAGAGCTTCGTTTCTAAACCTCCCGATTCTAAACGCTCCACCACTCTTCGTAAGGTGAAGCGCCGCTGGTAGTCCGAGACGTACTCGTCGGGGCTCCGGACCTTGAACACCATGACCCAGTCCCAGGACCAGTTCTGGCCCTTGCCGAAGTCCGTGAAGAGCGGGTCGGGCTTGACGTACTTGGGCCGCGGCTGCATCTGGCTCCGCGCCATCCGGAGCAGGAGCTGCAAACTTGAGACGAGCATGCCCAGGACCGCGAGGTAGATCAGCACCTCCAGGTAGTTGCGGGTGGCGTCGTGGTTGCCGCCCTCGAACTTGGCGGTGCTCAGGCCGTAGTTGTGCGAGACCATGGTGCCGAGTGCTTGGTCTCACGAGCTTGTATTTGGAGTGGTGTCTGGGGGGGCTGCCCCCGCTGCGGGGCTGCCGGCCGCCTCCCGGCCGGTTTTTCGGGCCTACGTCGTGCTTTTTCCTTCCTGCTCAGCTCTCCCGCCGTGCTTCGTCTCCCAGCGGGACTCGAATTGCCAGCCTTGGGGCTGCTGCACGGCGGAGGCCTGGCCGCCGAACCCGACAGAAAACACCCTTGAGGCAACTATACACCACGGCGGGTAGTCTTCTAGTCGCGCTTCGGACTTATGGTTAAAAGGGTGCGGGTTTTGCCTCACGCCAAACTTGTGTCAGCTCGATCAAATCCAGCTGCTGTGCTACGAGCTGCGCATTGATGATGATACGGCGTCGGTCATTGATGATTGCATAGAACCGCTCTGATGTTGGCTTCGCATAGGAGGACGCACAGGACTCTGGCAGCGATCTGCTGCCTGCTGCCATTTGCATCCTGCTGGCTACCCGTCGACATCGTAACACCCAAGCGACTGGCGCCGCGGTACGGCGTTCGCGACGGCCTGACGCCGCGGTACGGCGTTCGCGACGGCCTGAGCGACAGCTGGTGTAGCGGTTGGGGCTCCGAAGGCGACAACCAAGACGAGACGTACGACACCGACGGATCACCGACCGACGAGGCCGTGCCCAATTTTTACGACGCCGACGAGGACGCGGAGCGGGCCGTGGCGCTCTTCGCGTCGGCGCTCGACGACGACCAGCTCGACGATCTGCAGGTGCGCGACGTCGAGGAGCCCGCGCGGGTCATCGGCCTCGACGGCAAACCGATCGACGACGACGACGCGGTCGACGACGCGCTCGCGGCGCTGAACTGCGAGCCCGACGACGACGGCTGCGACCCCGACGACGCGCGGTCCGCGGGCGCGGAGGCCGCGCTCGACCTGCTGTCGTACGACGAGCGGGAGCGCCAGGACGAGGCGGACGTGGACGAGCGTTTGGGCGTGGTCATGTCCCACGAATTGGTAGAGGTGGACGCCGACGGGGACCCCGTGACGACGGCGACGCGGCACGTCTTCGTGGACGAGGTCACGTGCATCGGGTGCACGTCGTGCGCGACGATCGCGCCCCTCACGTTTTTTATGGAGGACGCCTTCGGGCGCGCGCGGAGCTTCAACCAGGAGGGCGACGACGACGAGACCGTGGCCGAGGCCATCGCCACCTGCCCCGTGGACTGCATCCACTACCTGCCCTGGGACGAGTTGGTCGCGCTCGAGCGCGAGCGCGAGGGCGTCATGGCCACCTACAACTTCAAGGGCCGCCTTGTGGGCAACGAGGGCCTCACGTCCACAGCGGGCGCCGGCTCGGCCCTCCTGGACATCTCCACGAACCACGCCATGCGCTGCCAGAACTGCCCGACGAACAAGTGCCCGGACTGCCCCATGTTTGCCGTGTCCACGGACCGGCGCAAGACGCGCTGCGGCAACTGCCCCTCGAACGGGTGCGCGAACTGCCCCATCGCGAACAAGTACCCCGAGTTCCAGAAGCGCCGCGCGCGGCGCGAGCGCAAGCGGAAGGAGCGCGTCAAGGCGCAGAAGGCCGAGGCGGCCGAGAACCTCTTCCTGGACGGCGGATCGCGCGAGCTGTAGTAGTATAAGTATGATTAAATTTACGTGGCGTTCAAGGCCGCCTTGCTTCGGCACTTGTTCACCTAGCCTACGTGACTTTGGGAGACCCCGCATTGGGGTCTCTCGGCCCAATTCCCGGCCCCCCGGTCGCCGGCGCTTGAATTGGGTATTGGCCGTCCCCTGTGTGTATTGCATCCACACCCAATACACGTGATATTGCACGCTCCCATAGCTCTGTATAAGAGGCAAAGAGGCTAAGCCCCTGGGAGGCTAAAAAGGACTAAACTGCATAAAACGGGTTTTATTAAACCTTTTTTATATTCAGCACGCGCCAGAGCTGCGCAGTCATCGACTACCGGGTCTACGGGCAGCACAAACACGCTTCACCACGGTGTGAAGGCAGCAAGGCGCTGCTTGGGCAATCATGGGGCGCAGCACTAAATTGCTGAGCCTGGTCGCGCCCATTCTTGCCCAGCGCGGTGGCAACGGCGGAATGCAAGGGAACCCGCACTTCGACTGTCCAGAAGACGGTGCCTTTGGAGGCGACTCGGATTATATCGGCGCGGGGCTTAAACCGATCACGTTACGGGGCAATGTTGGCTGCGTCGACGCGGTTCCGCTCGCAACCAGGCCTACGATCAAGAACAGCAGGGGCGGCGCGTCGCGCCCCGCGACCAATATTTACAGTCCGATGGAGGCCGGCTTCACGAGCGATAATCACGAGTGCCTCGGCGATCTTGTCGTTCCCGCCGGCATGGACACGCAACTCGCGGAGGCCATGTTACATGCCATCGACGGCTGCGAGGGCCGGGAGATTTTGGACTACTGCGGCGGCCATGCCATGCCCTATCAATACCACGAGAAGCTAAATTGTTTGTACGCGGACGACGCGACGACAGGTCACTCGACGCGGATAGGCACTGCTCTCGACGGCCACGGCATCTACGGCAAGCACGTTGACGGTGGCCTAGATCCGATTGATCTGGACGCCTGCGGAGGGCGGGTAGGTGTGACGCCGGACAGTGCGGGAGAGCCGGTGTTCTACTACCCTGTGACCGATACACCACCGTTCACGATGGGCTGCTTCGGCGACGAGTCGGCGTATCCGGTGACGGTGGACCAGTGCCGAAGTCTTTACGACGGCTGTCGAAGCGCGCCGACGGTCGTCACGACCGCGCACGGCTCTGGTCAGTTTACCCTGGAATGTCCCTGTTGGGACTCGCACGGCTCGAACGTCAAACGTCAAGGCATGCCGTGCTTTCTCGTGAACGAGGGCAACTGCACCGGCGCCCTGTCCGGGGCCTCGCGGAGTGAGGGTGCCGTCAGCACAGCAATGATCGGCTGCGTGGCTGCGGCGGTGCTCTTTGTTTGATCACTCCTTGTGTGTGTGTATGCGCGGCACCGCCTAGCTTGTGCCCGTTTAAGTTTGTACTGGATTACGGACCCGCCGGCAAATCAGCGAGCTCGAAGCTGTCTCCGCCCTTCATCTCGAGGCGGCGCGCGTGGAAGTCGACGAGGCTCGGCCGGTGGCCCACGGAGACGTAGGTCAGGCCCGGCACCGCGCCGAGCGCGGCGTACATGGCCGCTTCATTCGTCAGGTCGAGCGCCGACGTCGCCTCGTCAAGGACGCAGAGCACCGGCCGCGCGACGAGGACGCGCGCAAACGCGAGGCGCTGCTGCTCGCCGAGCGAGAGCTCGTCCCCCCAGTCGCGCACCGTGTCCAGGTCCGACGCCGCCAGGCGGTCGAGGCGGCACGTCTCCAGCGCGGCGCGCAGGTCCTCGTCGCGCGCGGCCGCCTCGGTCACCGTCTTGGGGTAGACGAGCTGCTGCCGCAGGGAGCCGAGCGTGGCGTAGGGCCGCTGCGGCAGGAACACCGTCTCGTTCCGCGGGGGCCGCACGACGGAGCCCTCGCCGCGGTCCCAAAGGCCCGCGACGGCGCGCAGCAGCGACGACTTGCCGGCGCCCGACGCGCCCGTCACGAGCAGGTGGTCGCCGCTCAGGACCTCGAGCGAGAGGCCCTCGAAGAGCTCGCGGTTGCCGTCGGGCGTCTCGAGGCGGAGACCCTGGATCGCGAGCACGGCGTCCTGGTTGCTCGCCTCGGTCGCCTCGACGCGGCGCGCCGGCGCGGACCGCGGCCCGTCCCGCAGGGCGAAGGTCGCGTTTGTCTCCGTCGCGCACTCGCTTGCGTCGCAGTAGCTCTCCATGCGCTCGACGAACGTCCCGAGGCGGCCGAGGCCCGCCGAGAAGGAGGAGAGGCTCTCGAACTGGTTCACGATCAGACTGAGGTCGTTCAGCACGTGGTTGAAGGCGCCCGCCGACTGGGTCACGACACCGAGCTCGATCGTGCCCGCGAAGTACAGGGGCGAGACGACGAGCACGGGCAGGATCTGCACGAGGTACGAGTACGCCGTCGTGAAGAACTCGAGGTTCCGCTGCGTGCCCAGGATCTCGCGCTTGTTCTCCACGGCGCCATCGAGGCGCGCGCCGACCTCCTCGGCCTCGCGCGCCTCGCCGCCGTAGAACGCGATGGACTCCGCGTTCTCCCGCAGGCGCACGAGACTGTAGCGCAGGTCCGCCTCCTTCAGCAGCTGCTGCGCGTTCTGGCCGACGACTGCGCGGGGGATCAACGCGTGGCGACGGCGTCTCTCGGGCCGCGCCTTGGTTCGAAGACCACCACCACGCCATCGCTGCGCGAAACCCCCTCTCGCGAAAAAGACGCCGGAAATGAACGCGTCCGGCCCAGGTACACGGTGGTGAGCGACCCGAAGGTCGCGTAGGCGAAGATGGCGTAGAAGAGGCTCGGGTAGATGGAGTAGAGGATGCCCGAGAAGCTCGCGAGGTCGATGACCGCGGTCAGCACCGATATAAAGAAGTCCAACGAGACCTTGGTAAAGGCGGCCACGTCATCCGTGAGGCGCTGGTCGGGATTGTCGATGTCGCGGTCCAGCTCGACGCGGTAGTAGGCGCGGTCCTGGTAGTACTGCTTCGCGAGCTCGGCCGTCATCCACTGGCGCCAGCTCAGGGCCAGGCGCTGGCGCTGGAACTTGTAGAGCACCGTCAGCGGCGTCGCGACCGCGAGGCCCACGGCGTAGTTCGCCGTCTTCTCCTGGAAAACCGGCAGGTCCTTGGCGGACAGGGCGGAGTAGAAGTCGCGGCCCACGAAACTGAAAATCACCGAGACACCGCTCTGGCACAGCACGAGGATCAGCAGGAGGCCGAACTGCAGCTTCGCGCCCTCCGCCTGCTGAAAGTAGGGCACGGCGAGCCTCCTGAACAGATCGAAGCGCTCGGCCAGCGGTATGTCGACGCCGAGCGCGTCGTCGTCGAATGCTACGGTAGTGGTGTCGCTTGTTGGTTCAGCACGGAGTGCAGTCTTAAAACTGCATTTACTGCTGATGAGCTGGCTTTGTCTAGCCAGGCGTCGCACCGGTGGTCGAAAGGCAGTCGAGGCTGCTGCGAGCAGCACTACTGTGCGTATGCCATGCATATTGCTAGACTATCGCAAGTTGCAGCTACATGTGCGTGGAATCACGTGATCACCGTGATGGATGATACGGGTTTATGGTGCGGGTTTTACGACGGGAGTAAAGCAGGCGTCCAGATGCACGGTGGAGCGTTGCGCGCACGTGCGACAGGTGGCGGTGGTCGAAAGTAAATAGCGCGACGCGCTGTCGAATACCAGTACTTTCGATAACCCAAAAAAAAGCAATAATATTTTCCATCTCTTTTAATATTATATAAGATTTTTATTCTTATACTCTTTTTACAAAAGGTATCGTTTTACCACATGTATCATTTTTAAATATTTATAAAAAATATTAATTGATGGTTCAAAAAAAAAGTTAACAAAGAACGTTCAACTTTGCTGTGCAAAGTGTTAAACTGGCTAACGCCAGTTCAACATTCCGTTCGGCGAATCGAATGCTTCGCACCTAACTCACAAAAAATATTAAAACATTTTCAAAAAACCCGAGCAACCCGAGCAACCCGAAATTGAGTTCGAAGAACGAAATCGGGGTGCGAGGAAAAATAAAAAAACACTCGTAGGGAGTCAGTTTGAAATTTTTGAGCCGGAGGCGATGAAAATGAGAAATGACCCCTAATTGTGTTTTTATATTTTTTACACGTTTGCCCTCCACGACTATGAGACGGCGGCCACGCTCGACAACATGATCGAGGCCGAGGCGACGTATGTGAAATTAGAGCAAATCTTTGCGCGGAGGTTCGGCGATTCGCACCATGAGACTCTCAGCATCCGGGGCGAAATCACGAAAGTGAGAGAGTACATTGCGCGCGTCCGCGAGTGTGCGACGTGCGAGGGCCCATCGTGTCAGTGGGCCCAATATGCCCGGCGTAACTTCTAAGTTATATTCCCCGAACTTCGTGGCAAGTTGAACCGTTGTGACTTTGAACTCAGGTCTTAACACCTAAGCAAGAGACCACCCTGAGGAGCGGCCCCGGGTCCAGCATCATATTCACTCCCGCTGCCTCGCGGACTCAGACTTCTCAGACGTCGTCGCGAGGAGCTTCTCCTGGAGCGCGGCGACGATGAGCTCGCGCTCCTCCTCGTTGCCGAATTTCACGTCCACGACGAGGGCCTCGGCGGCGCGCGCGAGGCGGTCGCGCGCGAGCGTGTCGGCGGCGGTGGCGTCCGCGGACGCGGCCGCCACCTTGTCGTCAAGGGGCCGGAGCGGCGCGACGGGCGGCCGCTTCGGCGCGCGCACCGACGGCGCGGGCAGCCGCCGGTCGCGCTCCGCGCGCAGCGCGTCCGTGCGCGTCCGGAGCGAGTCCGCGACGGCCTGCGCCGTCGCCGGGTCCGCGAGCGCGGTCCCGTCGCCGAAGTACTCGCCGTCCGGCAGCGCGAGGATCGTCCGCGCCGTGAGCAGCGCCTCGCGCTCGACCGTCGCCGCGGTCTCCTCGAGCTTAAAGTCCTGGCGCTTGAGGTCGTCGTCGCGCTGCTGCCGGAGCGCCTCGCGCGCGGCGACCGCGGCCGACTTCTCGGCGGCCTCGCGAGCAGCCGCCGCCGAGAACGACGCCGTCGCGTTGGACCTGGGATAAGCACGTATGCCGGGGCGCGCGCGCGACGCTCTCGTTCGACCGCGGCGCGGGCGCCCCGGGATTGCTCTCCGTCGGCTTAAAATCGGTACGGGCGTGAGAAGACGGCCCGCCTCGGAACGACCGACGGTTGAAGGGAAGACGCCGGCGGACGCGCAGCGTCGTCGTCACCGTCTTCTTCGCGAGCGGCGGGAGCTCGGCCGCGACCTTCCGCGAGGCCTGTTGCACGACCGTCGCGAAGCGCGCGCCCACGTCGTCCTCGGCGAGGCCCGCGAAAATGTCCTCGGGCTCCTGCGCCGTGAACTGGGTCCGGCGCGCGGCCGCCGTCTCCCGCACGCCGAAGTCGTAGTGCGACGCCACGGACACGTCGCAGGCCGCGCGCCACTCCGCCAGCGTCGGCGGCGGCGCCGGCATGTCGACGGTGGCCTCCTTGGCCTCCGCGGCGACCTCCGCGGCGCCGACGGCGGCGACGTGTGCGGCCGCGCCGCGCAGCAGCGTCGCCGCGGCGCGGCCGGCCGTCGTCGTCGCGTCCCGGACGCGGTCCGGCGCGCCCACGACGGCGTCGGTGACCGCCGCGACGCGGGCCTTGACGTCGTCGACGCGCGCCGTCGCCTCGCGCTCGAGGTCGTCCTTCCGCTGCCGCGCGCTCTCCTGCGCCTCGGCGCTCGCCTTGGAGGCCGCGGCGTCGGCCGCCGCTCGCGCGGCGGCGGCCTCGGCCTTGAGGCGCGCGGCGGCCTCGCCCGGCGCCGCTGCCGCCTTCTGCGCCGCCACCTCGGCCGCGCGGACCGGGGCCGTCGCGACGCTGAACGCGGCGTCGCCCACGGCCTTGGCGGGCCGGACGAGGGTCACGTCCACGACGCCCTTGCCGACCGCGATGGTCCCGGCCTTGACGCCCTCGACGGCGCCCGTCGCGGCGGCCACCGCGGCGCCCTTGGCGCCCTCGACCGCGGCGCCCGCCGCGGCGCCCGCCGCGCCCGCGAGGCCCCGCCCCACGAAGCCCGCGAAGCCGCCGACGGCGCCCGTCACCGCCCGGGCCGCGGCCTTCGTCTGCGCCTTGGCCTTGGCCTCCCGCTCGGCCGCCCGCGTCGCCTCGCGCTCCTTCTCGTCGACCTCCTTGCGCTTCGCCGCGGCCAAGGTGGTCGCGTACTCGTCGATTTCGTCCTTGCTGATGAGCCCCTGGTTGAAGAGGGCGTTGGCTTTGCGCAGGCCGTCGAGCTCGGGCGTCAGGCCCTCCATCGCCGTCGGAAGCTTGCCGACGACCTCGACCGTCTCGACGAGCTTGACCGCGTCCTCCGCGTTCACCTTCTTGCCGCCGCCGAAGTCAAAGGGTCCGAACGCGCGACGCGTCGCGAGCTTGGTCGCCGGAAGGGGTGCAAAGGCTGCGCCCAAGGCCGCGACCGAGGCCAGCAGTCGCATGGTCTCCCTTCGCTGCTTCTGTTGTTGGTGCAGGCGTTCGCACACACGAATGCAGCGTGTATTTCCTACTCCCCTGCGATCTGCAGGTATCAGTCACGCGCGGCGACACAGAAATCTAGCTCGCCTGCCAGGGATTTTTTTGCGTGTGGGTTCCTTCTTGCCCAGTCCTATTCGGTCGTTGGCGTTGAGTACTCCTCTGGGAGCTCTCGTCGACGCCAAAGAAGCCAACCACTCACGTCCGACTACCGCACGGGTTTTGCAGCCTGTCGGCTATTTTTGTCTTTACCACCGTGCCTTAGTGCTGTGACGTGCTGTGTATCGCTGTTACCGCTGCCAACCGCGTGCGTACGGCACCTGCAGCCGTTTTTAGCGTGTTATAATTGTAGCCACACGCTTGCTGCGCCCACAATGCACCGCACCAGCGGCCGGCGTCGACGCCCGGCCCGCATTCGGAGTTGCGTCCTCTGCTTCCTACTGACCGCCGTGTTTGGGCTCGCGCTCCTCCACGTCGCGGCCCTCCGCGCCACGCACCAGCCGCGCGCGCCGGCGGCGACACTCGCGGAGCAAGCGCCCTACCAGCTCGCCGCGGGCGAGACCGAGGTCCACCTCATCTTCAGCACGGACTGCTCGCCGTACCAGCACTGGCAGTCGATCAACGTCTGGTACTCGGCGCGGGCGGTGGGGCAGCGCGGGCCGGTCACGCGCATCGCGAGCGGCTGCACGGCGGAGGAGGCGCGCAAGGTCTCGGCGGAGTGGCTCGAGATCGATCCCTCCGGGACGTTTCGGGCGCACTTCGCGCCGGCGGGCGCCCTGCGCGGCGGCACGTACAAGTACAGCAACAAGCCGTCGGGCCTGTACCACTGGCTCACGACGGCCCGCCCGCCGCCGTTCGTGGACTCGAGTCGCGGCGTCGTCGTGCTGATCGACCCCGACCAGCTGCTTCTGCGGCCCATCACCGCGGCGCTCGGGGCGGGCATGCGGCCCTCGTCGCGCAAGGGCGAGCTCGTGGACGCGGACGGCGTCCCACGCGTCCTCGGCCACAACTTGGACGGCCTCGCGGCGCGCGTGGCGCCGGGCGTCGCCGTCGGGCAGGAGTACGGCCTGGGCGGCGCCTGGGGCGACGCGGGCAAGCCCACCGCGGGCAAGTCGTGGCGGGGCTTCGACCGCGCGCGGGTCTGCGGTGACGGCCCCTGCGCGCGCACGACGGCCAGGGAGGCGGGGCAGCACTACGCCGTCGGGCCGCCCTACGTGATCCACGCGCGGGACGCGGTGCCGCTCGCGCGGGCGTGGCTGCAGGCCGTGCCCGACGTGCACGCGCAGTACCCCTACCTGCTGGCCGAGATGTACGCGTATTCGATGGCGGCGGCGAACCTGACGCTGCCGCACGCCCAAGTGCACCATCTCATGATATCGAACGTGCAGGCGGGGGGCGAGGGCTGGGACTGGATCGACGACGTGCCGCGGGAGCAGATCTGCGGCGGCGCGGGGGACGGTCTACCACCGCTCGCGACGCGCTTCGACGCGTCGCGGCCCTTTTTCAACGACAACCACCCGCCGGGTCCAGCAGCGCCCGCCGTGGTGCACTTCTGCCAGCGCTACGCAGCGGGCGGCCAGAAGTTCGGCAAGCACTCCGTGCCGCACAACGCGTTCTCGTGCGAGGGCGGCGTCTTCGCCTTCGACGCGGGCAAGGCCCAGGCCGCGGCGCTCAGCGCCGGGGGGCGGGAGGCCGTCCGCAACGCGTACGTCCTCTGCAACGTCCTGCCGCGGCTGCAGGCCGCGCAGCTCGCCTACAAGCGGGACGTCTGCCCGAAGCGCGGCCTGGCGACGTGGAACGAGGCGCGGACGATGAAGTCGTAGTTGGTAGTGTGTAAGCTTGTGTTACCGTGCGCCGGTCGTCGTCGATCGACGACCCGGTGAATGTGCAATCCCCCTCTGTAAGCGAAAGCAGGCCCGGGCCAATTCCGGGGCCCGGGAGAAAGACTGGGAGAAAGTAAGAGAACACGGTGCCTTATCACACATGCACAGGGGGCGCGCTAGTTCCACTCATCCTCGCCCACGTCGCTCGACTCGGCCGCGCCCGTCTCGCCGGTGCCGTTGACGCTCTTGAAGCCGTACGCGGCCGGCGCCGGAGCGTTGTACTTGACGACGTGCTCACTGTCGTCGTTGAACGTCGTGGCATGCTTGGGCGCGACGCAGGCGTGGACCGCGTGGGCTCGGACGTCAGCGACAGGCGCGTGGCGCCCGAGAGCTCCGCCTGCCAGAGGGCCGCGACGAAGAGGAGGATCATCTTCGGCTTTACTTCCACGATGTCGTCGGGCGTGCAGAAGACGCGCGCGCCGACCTTGCGCGCGATGGAGAGCGCGTACTTGGCGTTGAGGGCGCGGTCCTCGGCGGAGGCGCCGGGCGTCACGAGGTCCCAGTCGACGCAGTCGCCGCCGACGGCGGCGCAGAGCTCGATGCAGAAGCGGCCCGTCGCGAGGCGCTCGTCGTTGAGGGAGCGCATGGGCGGCTGCGTCGACGCCGGGAAGGCCGCGACCTTGGCGTTGGCCCACGTCACCAGGTCCGCCTCGACGACCGCCGTGCCGTCGCCCTTGAGCTGCTTGAGCATGTCGATGGTCTGCTGGCGCATGAGCTGCCAGACCACGGCCAGGATCAGCTTCCGGTTGCCGTCGGCGATGTCGACGCCGCCGATGTTGACCAGGACCAGCTCGAGCTCCCGGCCGACGGAGACGACGCGGTTGCCGTTCTCGATGACGTGGTGCCGGTTCTTCGGCGCCAGCTTGACCTTCTTCCAGGGCACGCAGCCCGGCTTGATGGCGTCCATCGTCGCGAGCAGCGGCACGCCGTCACAACACTCCACGAAGAGGTCCCGGATCTGCACCGCGTCCGTCGCGTCCGGCCCGGCCCAGGCCTCGAGCGAGTTCATCCAGAGCTTGAAGGTGCGCGCCTCCCGCGTGTCGCCCTCGTCGTCTAGGTCGAGCCCGGCGAGCTCGCGCTCGATGGCCTCGTCCGCGACGCCTTCTAAACCTGGGCGGTCGTTGAAGAGCTGCGCCACGAAGGCCAGGTTCAGCTTGGCGTTGCCCGCCGCGACGTCCCGCGGCTTGATGAACGGGTCCACGCCGACCGCCGAAGCGTTCGCGAGCACCCGGGCCGCGCGCGCTTCCAGATCCTGTGTGGTCAGGTCCACGGGCTGGGATTCGTCGCCGTAGAGCTGGCTCATGACGAGGGCGTAGACCTCCGAGTCCCGCAAGTCCTTGCCGAAGCCCTTGACGCGGCGCGCGGACCCGGCCCGCGCGAGGTGGTAGTTGAGCCACCGCACCAGAATGCGCTCCGGCGGCAGCGCCAGCAGTTGCTGGAGCGTCTCGTCGCCCTCCATCAAATGGACGAGGCCGGGGTGCTCCTTCAGGCTGATCTTGGCCGTCAGCAGCAGCCGGATCGCCTGCCAGAGCAGCCCCAGGACCAGGTGGGGCCGCGCCGTCATGATGTCGCGCGGGCCGATGTTCGTCACGCGGCAGCCCACGTCCTTGGCGGCATTGATGGCCAGGTTGCAGTTCTCGATGACCTTGAACGTGGCCTTGCGGTCGTTCGCGAGGCCGAGGGCGCCGAGGTTCACGGCCCGCAGGTCCACGGCGTCCGCGTCGATGAGGCTCACGAGCTTGCACAGGAGCACGCCGTCGGCGCAGGCCGCGAAGAGGGGCGGGTCCGCCGCGTCCTGGGCCAGCGGCAGGACCGCGGCGAGCGCCGCGTCGCCGCCAAGGCGCGAGTTCAGGACCTCCGTGAAGGCCTCGGCCTCCTCGGAGCTGAAGCTGTGCTGCGAGTTGCCCGCGCCCGCGCGCACGTGCAGCTTGGCGTCGGCCATCGTTTTGTTTGTTGTTGGAACAGGGTCAGCTGGGTCTGCTCCCTACGTCGCGCGGTTACAAAAACGAGCGCTTTGCTGGGATCTTGGCTGGCGCAGCGCAGGTGCGTCAACGACACGGTGGCGCAATGCGGCGCGGAAGCCACAGAGATTAGGCTGGGCGCGCCTCGCAAGTTCCGGGTTTCATGCCTCCGCGCTTCAGGGATCTCCTCGGAGTTCCGGTGGGTACATTCGAGAGCCGTCCCGGCGACAGCGGACAAGACGGTTGCTGTCGATTTTTTTCCGCGCGGGTTTTCGTCAGCTCTGATCTGAGATCGAAAAACGGGCTGGCTAGAGCAATGCAGAATCGGTAACAGCATTCATGAACATGCGAAAGCTACTGCGTACATTACTGCTTGCATGCGCACTCGCGCTCCAGCCGACTCGAACGACGCGTAGCAGCTCAAGCAAAAGCGCCCGGCCCGCGACGCTGACGGACGCGGAGGACGTGCTGCCGCTGGACGTCGAGGAGCGGCAGGCGCTGAGCGTCACGGAGCGCCTGGGCCGCAGCTTCACGTTCTACTCGCGCGTGCTGCCGATCCTCGCGCGGTACAAGCTGGCGGAGTACGACCTCGAGCAGCGCTGCGCCGACGAGGAGGAGTGCTCGCTGGAGTACTCGGAGCTCGACGAGTGGGGCAGCGACAAGCTGCGCGACGCCATCCTGGAGCTGCAGGGCTTCTACGTCAAGAGCGGCCAGGTGCTCTCGACGCGCGTGGACCTCTTCGCGAAGCCCTACTGCGACAAGCTGCAGGTGCTGCAGGAGGGCCTGGCGCCGATCCCGACGGACGCGGTGAAGGAGGTCGTGCGGCGGGAGCTCTGCGGCGACGGCGGCCTCGGCGAGCTCTTCGCGGACTTCGAGGAGGCGCCGCTCGGCTGCGCGTCCATCGCCCAGGTGCACGGCGCGACGCTCTTGGACGGGCGGCGGGTCGCGGTCAAGGTGCAGCGGCCCGGCGCCAAGCCCCTGCTGCGCGCCGACGTCCAGAACCTGAAGCGCTTCAGCAAGCTGCTGGCCGACGCGCTGCCCGTGGACTACTACGTCGTCTTCTCGGAGCTGGGCGACGTGCTCGAGGGCGAGCTCGACTTCCTGCAGGAGGCGCAGGCCATGGAGAAGCTGCACGCGGCGGTCCGGTTCCGGCCCGACGGCCGCGCGGCCGAGGCGCCGCTCCGCGTGCCGCGGGCCGTGCCCGGCCTCGCGACGACGAAGGTCCTGGTCATGGAGTTCGTCGAGGGCGTGTCCCTCAACAACCTCGTGGCCGAGGCGGCGAAGAAGGGCATCGCGCCGGGCTCGCCCGAGGCCAAGATCCTCGGGAGCCGGATCGTGCGGGCCCTGGGCGAGGCCTACGCGCGCATGATCTTCGGCGCCGGCTTCGTGCACGGCGACCCGCACCCGGGCAACATCTTCGTGCAGCCCAGCGGCGAGGTGGCGCTGATCGACTGCGGCGCGACGAAGCAGCTGTCGGCCGCGGACGTCGAGCGCCTCGGGACCGTGATCACGCGGCTCCAGGCCTACCGCGCGGCGCCCGCGGACCGCGGGGCGCTCGGCGCGCTGGGCGACGCGGTCCGCGCGTACGGCGTCGAGCTGCGGCCGCGCGACCTCGACGAGCTCTACGCGCCGACCGCGGAGGCGGCGGCCCTCGACGACGACGCGTGCCTCGCCGCCATCGCGGTCACGCTCTTCGGCGACAAGTCCGTGGACGAGATCCCGGGCGGCTACTCGGCCGACGAGCTCTCGGCGGACTCGCCCCTGAAGCGGCTCAAGTCGTTCCCCCAGGCGCTGGTGCTCATGGGCCGCGC
>Ga0114994_10000703_pt1 | contig 22950 bp, 18 predicted proteins | sample ArcticOcean_MG_C_9_FD_87043 | JGI IMG/M metagenome (GOLD analysis project Ga0114994, IMG submission 87043) | Marine microbial communities from western Arctic Ocean - ArcticOcean_MG_CB2_152 | ecosystem: Environmental > Aquatic > Marine > Oceanic | place: Arctic Ocean: Canada Basin | collected...
CGCGCACGGCGCCGCTCACGGCCGACTCGGCGTCGTAGGGCACGCAGCAGATGTTGTTGCACTCGAGGAAGACGTGCGTCACGCCGCACCGCGCGTCGCCGAAACAATCGCGGAGCCGCCCGAGCTCCCGGGGCCCGAAGCTGAGCTCGCCCAGATTCACGGACCAGACGCGTGGGGCGCAGCGCTCGGCCGGCGGCGCCGCGCGCTGCGCGTCGTCGGCCGCCGCGAGGCCCGCCGCGAGCGCCGCGGCCGCCGCGTGCTCGACGTCCGCCTCGTAGAGGTCCGCGCGGACGCCGAGCGCCGCGTCGTCGAAACGCGCGCGGAAGAGCGGCACGTAGGGCCCGTGCGGATCGAGGCGGACCTTGGTCTCGGCCGGCGGCCGGTAGCCTTCGACCGTCGCCGCGACCGGCGCCGCGCCGTCCGCCGGCTCGAGGACGACGCGCCGGCCGAGCCACGACGACCCCGTCCGTCGCCAGGCGACCTGCTCCTTTTTCCGCGCGCCGCCGCCGCCGCCGCCCCGGCCGCCGCCGCACCCCGCCGCCGCCGCGAAGCCGCCGTCGCCGCGGGGGCCGCGGAGCGCGTCGAGCAGCTTCTCGAAGCACGCGCCGGCCTGGAGCGGGATGGCGCCCTGGAAGAACGCGATCTGGACGGGCGGCAGCGGCTGCGCGAGCACCTTGTCGAGCACGTATTCGACCTGCGGGCGCAAAGCGAGTGAAAAACGAATGCGCGGTCTTCTGCGCCGGCGGCGCACCTGCTCGCGGCTCTTCTTGTCGACGAGGTCGTCGAGCCGCAGCACGGCGACGCGCGCCGCGTAGGCGTCGTCGGCCTCGTCGTCGCGCGCGAAGAAGCTGTCGACGCGCTCGCGCCACTTTGTCAGCTTCTTCTCGTAGTGCTCGCCCGCGTGGGAGCCAAGCCGGCAGTCGGCCCGCGCGACGGCGCGCCCAGAGCTGCCACCGATCGAGTACTTGACGCGGAGCGTGCCGTCGTCGTTGATCGCGCGGACGACGCCGACGCCGCCGTCGCCGTCGCCGCGGGTCTCTTTGACGGTCACGATGTCGCCGACCTGGATCTCCTTCGCGCAGGCTTTATCGATGCACGCCATCCGAAACTCTTATTTTTGCTGCGCTATGCAGAAAACCGCGGTGACGAGGTGCGCTGCGAGAGGAGCGGTGTGTTGCGATGCGCAATGCAATCGCTGCGGCGCTCTGCGAGCCGTGCGTTTTTGGGCGCGGGCCTGGCAAATCCCAAAGAGACCCCGCACGAAGCTTTATCCGGTCGTACACATCGCTCGCATGGTTCGTTCTGTACGCGTCGGTTCGCCAAAACTAGGTTTAGGGACGCTTGGGAGACAACCCGAACCCGCACTTTTTACAGGTATGTCTAGATATCTCTGCTCTCGACCACCCGGCTACCATGAGTGCAATGCCTCTGGTACACTCGTTTATTGAGCATCGATGCGGCGGGTGCCCTTGAGTGAGTTGAGTTGCGGCCATGCGCGTCTTCACGATGGCCTGCGTCGTCGTGTCCTGCGCGGCGCTCGCGGCTACACGACCGGCGCGTGGCGGCGGCGGCGGATTCGCGCAGCTGCCGCCCGCGGATGATCGACGCGCGCGGCGGCTCGCCCGCGTGTGGCCAAGGACGCCGTCGACGCGCCCACAGCACCGACGTGGGAAGAGCTCGCTCGGCGGTGCGGTGACGCTGTGGACGTACGCGCTAATGCAGCAGAAGAAAAAGCCGTCGTCTTCTGGCGCGACGCAGCGTATTGGTGCCCGTATTGCCAATCGGTCGAGATTGTCCTCAGCGAGCGAAGCATTGACCACGTGGTTCGTCTCGCACCGCTGCGATGCTACGGCGAAAAGCCGGCCGAATTCGTCGCCGTCGCGGGCGTCGACGCCACGCTTCCGGTCCTGATCGTCGACGGCCGCGTCTACGACTCGTCACAAGCCGCTCTACGTGCGTTGTGCGACGAAGTGCGGTTTCCATCGCCGAAGCACCCGCCAGTCAGCTTCGACAGTGCCTTCTCTGCGATCGAACGCGAGTTGGCCACGGCGTACGGCGTCTGGCTCGTCGACGGTCGGCGCCGTGGCATACGTGAGCGTTTTCTCGCGGCACTCGATGCGCTCGAGGCGACTCTTAGCGACGGGAGGCTTTTTTTCGGCGGCGCGCAACCGTCGTGCGAAGACGCGACGATGGCGCCGACGCTTGAGCGCGCGGCGGCGGTGGCTGCTTATTTCAAGGGTGATGCGACGATCGCTGGTGGTCGCGTGCGCCCCAACGACGAGCTCGCTGTTCGAGCCATCGATGCAGCACCGAGGCATCCGTTGGTGCAGGCGTGGGCGGAGCGCTTCGCGGAGCGTGGGCACTGGCGCCGAGCCGACTGGTATACGCACGCGCACTCGCTCCCGGTTCAGCTAGGCGGCCAGAGCTTCGATTCGTTTGAAGTTCGCGACCTCGTCGACGGTGTGGCGGACGATGCGTGGGACTTCGATGACGGGCACGGAGACTCTACAGATCGACGTCGCCAAGCCGCGGCACTACTCGCGCGCAATACCGATGACATAGTGCGCTTTGCGGCGCGCGGCTGCCGGGCGCCGACGAAGCGCATGCGTGACCGCACGATGGCACCGCTCGCCGACGCGGATGTCGTCGACGTGCCCGAGGCAGCTCTTCCCGCGGTCGACGCGCTGCTTCGGCTCGTCGCGGCACGGTTGCTCGCCGACGACGACGCGACGCGCGCTTCAGTCGACGACGCGGCGGCCGCCGCAGCTCGCTCTATCCCGGTGGCCCCTGCTGCCGCAGCGATGGCGTATCTGCGGGACCGTGTGGGTGTGCCGCGCGATGCCAACCATCCGGTGGCGCATGAGTTGCGGTGTTGTTTGAATTGGATGTTTAAGGTGTTGTCTATTTCAAATAAATAACAAGGGCGGCTAGGTAGCCTAGCTCTAAGCAAAGGCAACTAGATAATTTACTGCCTTTGGGCGGCGTCTATTCGCTTACTCCCCGATAGCGTCTTATAATTTTACTAATTTTACTTGAAAATAAACAAGAACCGTGCAAGAGGTCTCCAAACCGCCGTCAGGGATCATTTGTTTGGCTTCCAGAAACGATGTTGCCTCGCGAGGTGGGCGTTTGCCCTTCCAGTACCGCGCTTGCGCACCTTCAGCGGGGGAGTCGTAACACTTTTCGTCACGGCGGTTGCATTCTTCAGCCCTCCGCCGCCACCGCCCAACTCCTGGCAGGTGACGAGTGCGTAGAGCTTGAACCGAGCGATTGCGGTGTTTGGCGGGAGACGGATGAAGAACGCGATCTTGTGTAAGCCGACAGCGAAATTTCGCACGTGGAATCTGTTAGGACGGGGCTTCCTTGACTGGCTGTTGACGTTGATGGCTGTGCCAAAGGCGAAGGTCGTCGTGGCGCGCTGCGTGGACCGGTCGGGCCAGTGCGCAGAGAGCGCCTCCTCGTTTAGCCGACCCCCATCCACGGAGACAGCAACCGTTCCGTTCCAGTCGTAGGACTGGAGGTGCTCGACGGCGAGCACTCCCGCCGTTGAGAAATTGAGCGAGAACTCCAGTTTGGCATCGGCCAAAGATAGACCAGGGGTCGCGGTTCCGAGCCAACCGAACTTGTCCGCTCGTCCGCCTGCGTCGTCCGCGGTGTAGCGCCTGAGTGGGTAACAACCAGTGACGCGAGTGAACGTGACTCACGATTCCAACACGGTGCACTCGCCACGCGCTTCCGACCGTCGATGCCGCCGTCCCGAGCGATGGCTCGCCGGGCGGCAGCGACGCATAGTAGTCGAGGGGGGCAGAGCACGTCACGAACATTGACCTCTCCGCGACGGACGCGAGCGGCGCCGGCAAGGGGGTTTCGACGCGCGTCGTGTGGGAGCAGTCTGTGGGACGCGCCGCGAGGAACCACCAGACCAAATCCCCGAGGGCGTGATGCACCGTCGGGGGCGGGTGAGCTTGGTTTGCCTTCCACGAGCAATTGTGGCGCAGCGGGGCGGGCACGCGCGCCGTCATCTTGTGATACGCGAGGATGTCGAGGTCGTAGTGCTCCGCCGCGGCGGCGTGCGGCGTCACGAGCCCAGAACCCTCGATGACGACGACTGCAGGCGGCGGAACCCGGGAGAGGAGCCCGCGCAGGAAGACGTCCGCCGCAGCGCGCCGCAAATCTTTGAACCGACCCTGGCGATAGACGGCCTTGTGACTGTCGGCGTCGTTTACCCCATAATCCCAGAGCACGACGCTCACGTTCGGCACGTTCATATCCAAACGCAGGGGGAGTGACGCGGTAACGCAACCAGTGCACGTCCCCGACACGGCGAGGTTGTGGATGCGGATTCGCGCTCCGCTGTCCCTGGCGACGGCCGCGCGCGCCGCGAGTCGGGCTGGCCACGGACACCCGGCAATGCGACCGCAGCCCGTGCCCTTTGTCATGGACCCGCCGATCGCCACCACCTCGAGCGGCGGGCCGCCCGCGGCGGCCGCGCATCGCAGCTCCTCGAGGCGGCTCGACGTCGAGCGTCGTCTCCACGCGAGCGCGCCGCCGGCTTGGCTGAGGTATTGGACGAATGACACGTTGCCCGCGTCCGTGGCGGCGATAGCCGTAGATACTGCTGCGGCGACGCACCACCATACCCTCATCTCTCAACTACGTATATACGTCGACGAAATGCAGATAGAAATGCAGACGGACGTTTCTTAAAAAATCACCATTACAATCAATCCGCTCAGACGACTAGGAAGGACTGGCTGCGCTTAGCCCGTCTCTCTCCAGGGTAGCCAGCATCATGCTTGCTTTGCTTGCTACCGTCTCCCCGTCTCCCCGGCTCCCCTAGCCTAAACGTGCTGCCCTCTGCAGGCTGCCCATCTCATTCTCTCTTGCTCATTACGCAACCCGCACGCGGCCCCCTCCCCAAATGCGAAACCCGTTTATAGATAGTCAGATTAAAAATTCTTTTTATATACGGGTTTCAAAGCGGCCAATTTGAGATCAACTCGTGATCCTGCGCCCGGCAGCGACTAGTTTGACGGGTTTCGAGATCCCTCGTGTTAGAATGATGCTTCGCTGCGCCCTGCTAGCACTATGGTCAATCGTAAGCTGTGCCGGGATCAACACCCGCAGCCTTCCGCGCTCCGCGCACGCGGTGCGATATGATGCGGACACGCGGCGCATCACTACCGCTGCAAAAACGTGGCGATCGCAGCGCGAAAACAGCTGTCGCAGCGCAACGCATCTGACGCATCAACGCTGCTCTACCGCGGCCTTAGCGGCGTCCGCATGGTCGCCGAAGCAGTGCGATACCGCGACGCGGCGCCGTTGTTCAATCGCAATTGCAGCGGCGCTCGCGTGGACGCCACGCGGCGCTTTTGCGTTCGACGTCACTGTCGGCCCCGCGACTGGCGACGTGCTTTATCCGGCGTCGCTCGTCGGTGAATGGCGCTGTGCGCGCGTTCTCGCGGCTGTCGACGGCTACTCGGTTGCTGCTGAAGGCGCCTGGCGCTCTCTCGGAGGCGGAGCGGCACCGTTTGTTGCTGGACGAACCGAGGCATATTCAACTCGATTCGTGGCACCTGCAACGCCCACGACGTACACGTTCGAGGGGCGCGCTATTGAAGGTGTTGTACTGGACCGCGCATTTGAGCTCGACCGACGGCGCCGTGGAGGAGCGGCCACCTGGGATCCGCGCGCGCCTAGCATTGTGCGCGATGGCGACGCTACGTTGACGGTGGTCTCGCGGACGAGTGAGATATCTGAAGCAGGCTTCGGCTTTGACGAGCTAATTCGCGTCGATGCTGCAGCCGGTGGCCTGATAGGCGGTGCTGCGCGCGTGAGTCGTCTCATTCGTTGCAAGCGTCGCTACCGACGCGCCTTTGCTGAGGACGGCCGTCGGGTGGTTGAAGGCCTCGAGATTGTAAAGACGTACCGAGTTCTAGACGGCGTTGCGGAGGCGGATCTGCCGACGTCTTCGGCGAAGTACACGTTGCGGCTTGAACGGGGCCTTTAACTATGTGGTAGTGTCCATGTGCGCTAGCTAAAGTGTCGCCCTTGGGAGCCTGGGGGCGCGGGGCAAGGCCGCAAGCGGCGGTGAAATCTGCGGAGTTATCTGCGGCACCTGTGGACCTCTACTGTGGACCCGAGTCGGACCAATAAATAAATACACTGGCACATTATTTCTTCAATGAGACTTCATGAGCGCCACGATAATGTCGCGGTCCTCGGACGCGAAGAGGAGCGTCCAGGACCGGCCGTCCCCCGGCTCGCGCGCGGCGACGCGGAACGCGTCGTCGCCCGCGGCCGCCGCGACGCCGTCGACGCGCCACGCGTCGCGCCACTCGAGCTTGCCGGACCGCCGCCGCCCTGCCGTCGCGCGCACCAGCAGCGCGCCGCGCGGGCCCGAGAAGAACCAGAGAAACGCGTCGCGGCGCGCGCCGTCGGCCGCGCCGTCGGCGCGCCCGCTGGGCGCCTCGCCGAGGCACGTCGCCGGACCCTTGAAGCGCAGCTTCCACTCGGCGCCACGGCGGCCCAGCGCGCCGGCGAGCTTGGCCTTCCACTCGACGAGCGCCGCGCGGTCGCCGCCGAGCGAGTAGACGTGGCCGCGGCTCCAGTTGAGCGGGTCCGCGCAGACGACGCGCAGCAGGAGCGCACGGTTGAGGATCTCGTCGCCCTGCGACGCCGTCAGCGACCGGCGCTTCGCGAAGACGAGCTTCTTCGCGTCGATGCCGCCGAGCGCCGCGTCGCCGCCGCCGTCCAGCACCTCGACGTCCTCGACGTGCAGCACGCGGAGGAAGCGCCGGAAGGCGAGGCGGCCGCGCACGTCGGGCGCGGACGCGTGCAGGAGCTCCGTCCCGGTGCCCGTCTCGAAGAGCGCAAAGTAGTCGGGCCGCACCGTCGCGTTGCCGACCTTGGCGAGCTCGCCCTCGTGCACGAGGCGCCGCCCCGGTGCCGCGACGGTGCAGGCCGGCGGCGCGCCGTCGATCAGCCGCGCCAAGGCCTCGGCGCGGCGGCGCGCCGCGTGCGCCCCGGCGACGGCGTCGCACGCGTCGAGCGTCGCGAGCCACCGCTTCTCGGCGCGCGCCAGCGCGGCCGCGTCGACGTGCCGCGCGTCCGTCGCGCCGCGCAGCCGCTTCAGGAAGAGGAGCTGCCGCGCGAGCCGCTGCGTCGGCGCGATGAGCAGCGTCTCCGCACCTGCGCGGCAAATTTGAGATGAGTGAGCGGCCCCCGCACCGTCGACGCGAATTTCCGACGCGGACCACCGGTTGAGTGCCACACGGGGCCGCGCGGCCGTCGCCGCACCGCGCGTCGGCCTCGGCGCGCCGCACGAATGCGCGCGCGCCCGCCGACGCCTCCGTGAGGCGCCGCAGCTCCGAGGCCGCGCGCTCGTGCCAGTCGTACCACGAGCACATGGCCTCGAGCACCTTGGGCGCCGCGGCCTCGAAGACCTCGCCGACGCGCTCCGTGCCGCCGTCGGCCGTCCGCGCCGCGAGCTGCGCGATGAGCGCGTCCGAGATGGCCAGCAGCGTCGCGGCGGGCAGCGGGTCCAGCGCCGCGTGGAGCGCGCGCGCGTCTTCGGCGCCCAGCAGCGCGCGCGCGTCCGCGGCGTCGGGCGGCGCCGGCCCGCCCGCGCACGCCCACGCCAGCGGGCCCTGGAGCCGCTCGACGACGCACGCGAGCTGGTTCCTGTAGATGCGCTCCGTCGCCAGCAGCTCCTTCAGGCTGTGCGTGCGCTCGCGCCGCCGCTTCGCCGCGCCGGCGCCGTCGCTCGCCGACGAAGCGTTGTCCGGTGCGCCCGCGCCGAGCAGGAGCCCGAAGTTCAGGTCCGCGTCCGCCGCCGTCCAGGCGTCCGCCAGCCCGCCCGGCGCGAAGGGATTGCCCGGCCGCCGCGGCGCCGGCGCGCCGAGCCTCGGGTCGGGGTCGGCGCCCGGGAACGGATTGCCCGGCCGCCACCGCGCTATGGGCGACGGCGGCACGAGCGTCGCGAGCGTCGGTGGCGCAACGATCGACGGCGGCGCGACAATAGGCGACGCCAGTATCGGTGTCGGCGCCAGCATCGCGGGCGGCGGGGCCCGCAGCGGCGGCGGGTAGCCGGTCGACGACGCATACACGGGCGCCGGCGCCGGTGCGCGCGCGCGCATCGGGGCGGCGGCGCGCATCGGGGCCGCCGTGCGCATGGGCGGGGCAAAGGGATTCGCCGGCAGCGGCGCATGCGCCGCCGGCCGCGCGGGCGGAGCCGGCAGCGCCTCGTAGAGCGAGTCGGCGTCGGCGAACGGGTCCGCGGGGCGCGCGGCGCCGTTGTTGCTTGCGAACGGGTCCGCGGGGCGCACAGCGCCGTTGTTGCTCGCGAACGGGTCCGCGGGGCGCGCGCTGCTGCCCGCGCGGTACGGGTTCGGGTCTGCGCCCGCCGCCGGCGCAGTCATCGACGCCGGCCGCGCCTCCGCGAACGCGTCGGCGACGAGCGTCGAAAACGCGTCAGGCGCTGCGCGCGCCCGCGAGCGCGCGCCGCTTCGATGCTGCTGCTGCTGCTGCTGCTGCTGCTGCGGCGGCCTCCGCGGCTGAGCAGATGCGCCAAACGCTGCCAGAGCGTCGCTGTTCTGACTCCAGGCGTTGTCAGACATTGCCAAGCCCGTTGTTCTGCCCTCCAGCCCACTGCTGGCAAAGAGCCAAGAGCTGTACAGCTTTACGCAGCATAGCATTTCTTGAATCGTGCGGGTTTCTTCAGTTAGCGCGCGCCGTGATCGTATGCCTCGGAATAAGCACGCTCCGAGCGGTCAGCTGCGGGGTGGCATTCCCCCAACGCGCGCAGGGGCATTGGACCGCACCCAAACGCGCCGCATCCGAGGTTTGCCACTTGACAGCGCAATTATGTTTCCGACGCTACTTAAGTATCCCTCGTCCGGGATGACCCCTCGACAGGACGGCGAGCGGAGAGTGAGGCTTCATGCTGATGGTCCAGAGCGCTTAAAACAGACCGCCGCCTGTGCCGGTGCCAGCGGCGATCGAAATTGGTAGTGGTTCTAAGCGGTCACGCAAGCTTTGGAGGCGGCGCCGGTTCAACAAATGACCCGTACCGTTAACGGTACGGGTCACACAGGTCCTAGTAGGATTTGCGCCACTAGCCCCTAGTGTGTTTTGCGCCGCTCGCCAGAACGCTGTTCTTCGCCGCTCGCCTCTTCGCCACACCTAAAAATGTTACCTGTGTGACCCGTACCGTTAACGGTACGGGTCACAAACCGCTCGCTCTAAACGTAACTCTGAAGATCCTCAATCTCCCGCTCCGATTCAGGACCAGTTGCGGCGGCTCGGACATAAAACAAGGGCCTCATGTTCCGGCGCCGGCAAACACCGGCGTCGCCGGTGCAAATAGTGACTCCGACCGCGCTATCCCGCAAGATTGAGCGGTTCGCGCCCGCCGCGACGCCCCAGGCGACGCCGGTCACACCTCAATCAGCGCCGGCCTCGCCGGCGCCGCGCCGCTGGGGCGTCAAGCGGTGCGCAACTCAAATTTCACGGGCGCCTTAGACTGCTCGACGGCGTGGCGGTGCGGGTAGAAGACCTTCTCACCGCTCGACGCCCAACGGGTCGACTCACAGGCCTCAAGCCGCGCAAGCTCCCGAAGCTCCGCCTCAAGAAGCGACAGACGCCGGCCGCCTCTCCCGGACCGCGCGTCCGCCAGGTCTCGATCGGAGACGACGACGCGCCGGCGCCGCTGCAGCCCTCGCCGTTCCTGGCGGCGTCTGCGCCGATGCCGATCCCCGGCCGCAGCGATGCCGACAATTCGATGGACTCCGAGGACGGAGGCGACGAGTGGGGCCACTTCTCCTTCGAAGACGGCGCGCCCCCGTCAAGCCTCGAGCACCACATGTGGAACTGATCAACGGCTCCCATGCCGCCCCTCGCTTTTTGTCTTTGCCTGTCCTCCTAAATATTTTATTAGATATCGATTTCTACTACTAATTTGGCCGTCTTACTCCTCGATAGCGTCTTAATTTATAGATTTATTTATTTGCCTTTGCTTGGAGTTAGGCTACCTAGCCACGGCCCGGTGCGGGGCCTGCGTGTGACCGTACGCCCGACCCTCCGCCCTCATACACCGCCACCCCGAGGATTAGCTCGGAGGCGACGTCGGCATCTAAGAGTGGGCTCTGTGGGTCTAGTCCCCAGCCTCAGGGCGTGTCTAGTCGCCTTTACCACTAAATACCGGTGTGAACCCACCCGGGTGGTCTGGCAGGCATACAAGAGCGCAGTTTCCGCCGCCGCCGCGCGCCGAGAACCTGGAGGCTGAAGCACCCCCGAGCACCTAGCCGACTTTCCTTTCCGAGCCTGTATTTACATCCTTCTAAGAAGCGCGCGCCGCGCGCCCGCCGAGGCGCCCTAGAAGAACTGCGCGAGCCACCGGAAGCCGTCCGCGTAGCCCATCTTGCGGATGACCGAGCACATGAAGAGCTCGATGGGCCTGATTTTGTTGTCGCCTTCGTCGGGCCGGCGCCCCGTGTCCTTGCCGTAGGTCTCGAAGAGGCCCAGCGCGTAGCGCAGGTCGTCCTCGCTCGCGGCGGAGTGCGCGTCGATCTTGTTGCCCAGCACGAGGAACGGCACCGAGGCGAGCTCGTCGCAGGTCAGCAGGTAGTCGAGCTCCCGCTTCGCCTCGGAGAAGCGCTCCTTGTCGAGCGCGTCGACCATGTACACGACGCCGTCGACGGTCGTGAAGTAGTCCTTCCACAGCCGCCGCGCCGTCTCGTGGCCCCCCAGGTCGAAGGTCTTGAACCGGATGTTGCCGATGATCAGCTCGTCCTGGTTCGGGTGCAGCGTCGGCTGGTGGATCTGCACGCGGTTCTCCTTGAGCATGTGCAGCAGCGTCGTCTTGCCCGCGTTGTCCAGGCCCAGGAAGAGGATCTTGGCGGACTTGTGGTACAGGCCCAGGTTCGCCAGCACATTAAACACCCAGTCGAAGAGCCACATGGTCGCCTGGCTGCTCCGGACCGTGACGCGTGGTTATTTTTTGGGGGGTCGGCCGGACGCGTGCGTGCAGCAGCGGCCTCGTGTGGGTGGCGCGAGAGGATCAACTGATACGACGACGCTGAACCTCGGCCGCTAGCGCTTGTATAGGTAACGCAGCAGATGATGGATGGTTTTTTGCGAGGCCCCGAAGACCCGTTTTCTTTTATATGCCGCCGGCGTCCGGCGTCACGAATACCTCGAGGTGACGGCCCCGGGTGAGTAGAGCGCTAGGAGGGGCGCAAAACTCTAATTGTGTTGTATTGAGCCACCACCCACCAGTGGACCAGGTGCCCGTGGACCACCACAGTCCACAGTGACAGTAAAGCCGACAGTTATATGAACCCGACAGTTAAGCCTCCAGACACCCGACGCACGCTCCGCTGACGCTTCCCTGGGCCGGAAGGGGCTTGCGAAATTTTCCCCCTCGCGCTTAGCGGTGGGCTCCAGGGGGGGAGGGCAATACTCGTGCAATACCCGGGCCGGGGCCGGAGGCTCTCCGCCATAACCGCGCAAGATAACGTAGGAGAAGATCTGGAGTATCACTGTTGACGGTGTACCTTCAGGAAAGCAAACTTACAGATACTTACTAGCCCTCTCTGCCGGGTGCAGCATACCGGCGCGGTTGGCGTCCAGGCTTGGACGGGGCGGGACGCGCACCTCACTGGGAGTCACGCCAGACGCGTGTCGTAGCCGTGACGAAGACGACGCTGTTTGGGGCTGCCCTTACCGGCTGCAGAGTAAACACCCAAGCTGAGGCCAGCCACCACAAATTAAAAAATGGCTGCCCAGCAGGCCAACTTCCGCATGGAACCCGGGAGCGACGCCATGAAGCAGCGCATGCAGGCGATGATGCGCTACAACCGGCTGCGCCAGGAGACGCGCGCCTCGAACGCGGTGCTCCAGGTCAAGCGCAAGCACCAGCGGCGGGAGCCCGTCGACCCGCGCCGCGAGGAGGACTCGCTCGAGCAGCGGCAGACGCAGGACCGGTCGTACTACGAGTACGGCTGCGTGACCGACGGCCTGCGCGCGGACCTGGGCCTCGCGCGCTACCACGACGACGTGACGAACATGTCCGCGAGCGTGCAGGAGTCGGCCGCGCGGCCGATCGAGGAGGACGTGGACGAGGGCGGCGAGGACGACGACGAGCGGCGGCACGAGAAGGCGCAGCGGCGGCGCAAGGCGGGCATGCGCGATATCCGCGTGCACCCCTTCGACGTCGACGAGCTCGACCACCGGTGCTGCCGCGGCCAGATGCCGGGCTGGGACCCGTACCGCTACTCGCAGCAGATGCTCGAGGCCGAGGCCGAGAACATGCGCCAGCTGCGCATGTCGGTCGCGGACAACAAGCAGACCAAGAAGCTCACGGGCACGTCGAAGATCACGCTCGACCTCCAGCGGCCCGGGCCGACGACGCTCACGCCCGTCGACTTCGCCAAGCACCTCGCGCGCTGCGAGGGGCTCACGCTCGCCGAGTGGTGCAAGGAGCAGGACGTGCGCACGGAGCGCGCGCTGCAGCGCGAGCGCTTCAAAATCCAAGAGCGCGTCAAGCGCGCGGAGAAGGAGGCCGAGGACCCGCGGCCCGACCAAAAGCACTTTCGCGACGGCGCGGTCGCGCTCGTCGCCAAGCGCTGCGGCGTCGGCGCGCTGCGCAAGGCCCGCATCCGGGCGGGCAAGAGCATGGGGCCGTCGCGGCGCGCGCGCGACGCCGGCTCGGTGCTCGGCATGATGATGCTCCGCTCCCAGGGCTTCGGCATGGTGCACCCGGAGCAGGACGCCGTCTGGATCGAGCACGAGCTCCTCATGGCCAAGGAGCGCGTCGAGGCGCGCCGGGAACGGCTCGTCGAGCTCGGCATCACGCACGTGCTCAAGGTTCGCCCCCGCGCGCAAATCACCCGTCGCGGCGCCTTCGCTTCGACGATCGAGTGCGTCACGGGTTGTTTCGCACATAGGTCGGCCCGATGAATCCGAACCAGCACCCCCAGGACTTCATCTACTGCCGCATCTACGTCTCGGACAAGGAGACGGCGCGCCAGGACGACATCCGCCGCGAGTTCGCCATGGGTCTGGAGTTCGCGTCGGAGGCCTTGGACCTCGGCGGCCGCGTGCTCATCTGCTGCCCGACGGGCTGCCGCCTCGCCGTCGCGGCGATGGTCGCGCTGCTCATGCAGAAGCGCGGCATGCGGCTCTCGACGGCCTACAGCCTCGTGAAGCTCCACGAGCCGGCGCTGCAGCTCTCGCGCGCGCTCTCCCTCTGGCTCAGCCTCTACGAGATCGAGCTGCACCACGAGTCGTCCATGACGCGCGACCGCACGTTCACGAACCCGTCGCTCAAGCAGCTCGTCGACGACCTCGGGCTCGAACCGGCGCTCCCGTGGTCGTTGCCCGTCTACTTCCTCGCCGGCTCGGCGGTCCTGCCGGACCCTTACGCGTTCTGGAACGGCCGGCCGCGGACTGATTTCCGGCCCTGGCGCCGGCGGTACTGTCATCACCAGCGCTGAAATGGCGATCGTCTTATTCGAGCTCAGATTCGGTTTCCACGCAGGCTACTACTGCTGCTGCTACTGCCTCAACGCGGGCGCCGTCTGCCGCGCCGCGTCGGCGCTGGCGCGCCGGCTCCGAACGAAGAAGCCCGCGGACGACGCTGTGTCGCACGCGTCCGTCGCGTCCGTCGACTTCGACGTCGGCACCTTCGCCTCGACCTCGGCCGTGTCGGCGCTGTCGGTCCCCGGGTCCGCGAGCGTCCCCGCCGTCGCCGACGCGCCGCGGTCGCCGAAGACCGACCGCAAGGGCCGCCGCGGCCGCCGGTCGAAGGCGCGCTTCGTCGCCGTCGCCGCCGCGCCCGCGCCCGCGGCGGCCGACGACGCGTCTGTGGCGTCCGAGCTCACCGTCGAAACCTCCAGCTCGTTCGCGACGCACGGCTCCGCGATCTCCCTGCGGTCCGCGCGGCCGCCCGCCGAAGGGCCCGCGGCGCCCGAGAAGCCAGGTTTCCTCGCGCGCGCGCGCCGGCTCTTCCGGAAGGCCTGATGTAATGGGATAGCTTTTTTTAGTGATGAACCTGGCGGTATCCGTCGTTCGTCTTCGCACGCGCCCAGCCCCAGGTCGAAGCCCCAGGCTCCCGAGGGCGACACTTCAGCGGCGGGGGTGGCTCTGGACGACTTGCGACGTGGGGGCTGTAGTCCCTAGCTCTTAGCATAAGCTTCCCCCAGCGAGGGCATGGAGCTAGAAGTTTGCGGGCAGCGTCCCGCCGTGACGCCGCCCCCTCCCCGACCGACTAGGCGGCGATATGATGCCCACGATTCCCCACATGAATAACCATGAAACGCAAGAATTCTTGTTTGATATAAAGCTGCACGGATCGTCAAAGTTCGCGCGACGGAGCCTTCGTCTGGAGCCTCCGAACGTCAGTCGCGATATGGACCTCTAGAAAAATTACAAAACTCTAGGGTGTCGGCGGCGCCAGCGGGTACAAGTCCGGCGGCGGGCCATTGGTGCGGAAAGGCGAGTTCGGCAGGTCCTTCGCGCTCTCGAGTATACTGTTGGTCTCGCTTTCCTCGGACGTCGGGAGGCCACGCCGTCGCTGGCGCTGGTCGAACATGCACTTGCGGATGCCGGCCTGAGTCTTCTCGTCGTACTCGTCCATTCGCTTCGTCGAGTCGACCTTCTGAGCGTCGATCTGGTCTACCTTCGGCGCGTCCTTGAAGACGGAGCGCCACCAGGTTTCCTGCGTCTTCTCGAGCGTCAGCACGAGACACGCGCGGTCGCGCGTGGGCCTATCGAGCGTCCAGCACGACGCGCCCGCGTCGATGACGTCGTACCAGTTGCCCTCGAGCGACACCGCGCCGCCGGCGATGTCCAGCGTCAGCCCCCGCGTGGTGATTTTGCACGCTACGTCGCGCGCCTTCACGCCGGCCGGGGCGTCGATCGTGACCGTCGTCTCGTAGAGCGTCTGCGTCCAGGAGTGGGTCGCGGCGATGCCGCCGTTCCCCACGGGTATCTGGGCGCCTTCGTCGTTGTAGCGCACGCCGTCGTAGTGGCCATCGGGGCCAGGCGCGGCCGGCGCCGGCGCCGGAGCCGGCGCGCGCGTCTTCCTGTCGCGCGCGCGCTCGACGAGCGTCGCCTCGCAGCCGGCGCGGTGCGCCGCCGCGGACCGCTCCACGTTGCTGCCCTCGAGTGGCCGCGTCGCGTGCGCCGTGAATGCCGCGCGGACCATGGCCTCCGCTTGTCCGGGTGCGAAGCCCGCGTCGTACGCATTGCCCTTGACGCCGCTGTGCTCGACGTAGAAGTCCGTGCGCCGGTGCAGGAAGCCGAAGAACGACGTCAGCAGGGGCTGGATGCCGCCGGCACGCTCAGCCGCGGCGAGGAAAATCTGGTCGAGCTCCTGCTCTGTCGGCATCTGGGATGTCTGGCCCGCACGAGCACGAGCACGCACGACCACTGCTGCCGAGTTCTTGCTTTCCGCTCGCGTACTACTCTCTGCACTTCTTCGTGCGCTTCCAATAAGAGGAGTAGTCTAGATGGGCGGTCCGCAAAGAGTTGCTATCTGTATACAAGTTGCTATGAGTTGTTAGATGGAATGCTTACCCGCCAAAACCCGCACCTATTCTCTATCTCCCCGGACTGCTCCAAAGCGCCTACCACGTCTGGTGACGAACACAATGCAATTAACGTGTCTTGACTGGTATCATTATTGAGAGAGCCCCTGCTTTAAGTTGCTAAAGTGTGGCAGCGCCCACCACCGGAGAGCAAACAAGACCACCCTGGCAGGACACCGGAGCCCTGCCCGGCAGCTTTTAGTTCGACACCCTCTCTCCAGGGAGCTGGGCAGCCGCTGCAGGCATTAACCAAACCCTGCCACCCTCTCGAAACGATGGGTTCCTTCGCACGGCCCAAGGGCGGCGATCCCGAGGCCGGCAAGAAGCCCTTGCCGGAGCTCCGGCCCGCCGCGGTGGCGAGGCCGCCAACGAAGGGCAGCGCGGAGAAGCGCGCCAGGCTCGAAGCGCTCCGCCGGAAGTGCCTCGAGCCCGAGAAAGTCGCGCGCGAGATCGCGGCGGCGCAGCGTGCCGCCGCCATGTCCAGGCGTCGGCTGCCGCAGACGGCGCCCGCGCCCGTGCCCGCGGCCGGCGGCTCGCGGCCGCCGTCGGGCGACGAGCCGCCCCTGGACTGGCGCCTCCTCTCCGCCTGCAAGGCCGTTGCCGACGCCGAGAACGACGACCGGCGCAAGGCGGAGAACAAGCGCAAGGCCGTGGACGCGGCGCGCATAATTTCTGTACAACTGGACGAAAACGCGCGGTACCGCGAGCAGGAGCGCCGGCGCCGCGAGGAGGTGAAGCGCGAGGCGCAGGCCGACGCGCGGCGGGCGGCGGCCGCCGAGCTCGCCGAGAAGGTCTCTGCGCGCGAGAAGAAGATCCGCGACCGCAAGATGTTCGACGAGCAGGCGAAGGCGTACGCCGCCCAGCAGGCGCGCCAGCGCGCCGCCGAGGAGGCCGCCGAGCAGGTCGAGGTCGACGCCGCGAAGCAGTCGCTCCTCGCGGAGGACCGGAAGAATGCGCGGCTCAAGAAGAGCTTCCAGGCCGAGCAGGAGCGGCTCGCGCAGGAGATCGTCGTCTCGCGCAAACACAAGGAGCAGCAGAAGCTCGCCGATTGGCGCGAGAACGCGCGCATCGACCGCGAGGCGCGCGAGACGCAGGACGAGAGGGAGCGGCGGCGCGCGCTCGTCAAGGCGCAGCGGAACGCGCGGATCGAGCGGTTCCGGTCCCGGGTGGAAATTGAGAGCTTTCACTTCGACACTTTCCCGTTCCACTCATCTACTGGCCGAGAGAAGTGCCGCGTGTGACCGCGACGTCGGCGAAATCAAAATCCTACCATCACCCGCGGCCGAGAGAAGTGCCGCGTGCCGACGTCGCGGCGACCGGTCGGTCGTTTTCCCGTTCCACTCATCGACGAGGTGTCCAACGGCTTGGGTTCGACGCAGGTTCCAGTCGAACTTCGCGCAGGGCGCCGGCAAGGAGCAGGCCAACGCGGCCGCCGCCGAGGACGCCATGATTCGGCGCTACCTCGAGAAGCAGGCCCGGGCGACCGAGGCGCGCCACCTCTCGGACCTCGCAAAGATCAAGGACACGAACGCCAAGATCAAGGCCGAGAACGACTCGCAGCTCGCACGCAAGGCGCGGGACCGCTCCGCCGCCGCGGCCGAGCGCCGCCGCGACTTCGAGCGCGTCCAGGCCGCCCAGCAGCGGCTCCGCGAGGAGGTCGCGGCGGCCGAGCGCGAGCGGCTCGCCGGGCAGCGGCGCTACGTCGGCGTCCTCCAGGAGCAGAGCCGCGCCGTGACGAAGCGGCGCGCGGCGGCGAAGGTCGCCATGACGGCGGCCGAGCGCTCGCTGAACGGGTCGATCATCGACGAGTTCGCGAAGGCGTCGTCGGAGCGAAAAGCGCAGATCCGGGAGATGATCTGAGGCGGTTTCTCCCCGTAGTAGCTACCGTGGGAGATATATTAAATCATGATGAATAAATACAAAACCCAAGTCCCTCGGGCGGCTGCTCACGTACATCGCTCTTAAGCCGGATCCTGGGGACCTCGCAGCGTCAAAGAGCACACTGCCCCAATAATAATTATAAGAGCAATCACTAGCTTCAGCACATTCCTGGGTGCCCGGAACACTAGCTCGGCAACTCGTTAAAGCCCGAGTAGCCTGAGCACATTCCTGGGTGCCCGCCCGGAACACTAGCTCGACAACTCGTCAAAATCCAAGTTAAGGAACTTGAAGATAGTAGACTTAGTCACTCAGGCTTGAAGATAGACGCGAGAGAACCATTTAACATGCCCCGAGCCGCCTACCGCTAGATCTCGCCCGCGCCGCAGGGCGCCGTCGAGAGCACGGGCACCGGCTCCCGGCCGTTCTTCGAGGCGGTGTAGACGCAGTCCGTGCCCGGCTCGTCCGCGTCGCGCGGGCAGTCAGTAACGCCGCGGTAGCCGGTCTCGACGGGGTGCGACGACAGGTCACCGATGTACCAAAAGGGACCGTGCGCGAAGATGCTCTTGCCCTGCGCGTTCGTCCACGTGGGCTTGTTGGCGTGCGTGTCATCGTCGAGGTCGTAGCGGCCCGGGAACGCCTCGTCGCCGACGTCGTTACACACGTAAAACGTCTGCGTGACCGCTGAAGCGCACGCCAGCAGCCCGGCGAAGCGCAACATTACTGCTCGACCGGCCAGCACAGTCCTAGGATTGTGTGTGTAGCTTATGGGCAGCCCTCGTGCGTCGTCGGTTTTAGCTGTACTGTGCAGCCTAGTGTGATAGGGCAGCCCCTCGTGCCTCTCCTTCCGTTCTCCTATTACGCAACCCGCACGCTAGCCTCGTTCGAAAGTTAGAAAGTCATAATCTACTCATACCCACCTCAGTGTCGGACCGCACTCAGGCTTATACTGGGGGCGGCGGTGGGGGCGGAGGAGGTGGAATCGGCATGCCGTAAGCGCCTGGGGGAGGCGGCGGCGGCGGAGGAAATCCTGCGGCGTACATCGGCGGCGGCGGTGGAGGCATGCCTGGCGGCATGCCGGGATACCCGCTCGGAGGCGGCGGCGGGGGCGGAGGCATCGCTCCAAAGGCCCCGCTCGGCGGCGGCATCGCTCCAAAGGATCCGGCCGGGGGCACTCCCATCGCCGAGAACTGTGGCATCGGCGGCTGCGCGGCGTAGGCCCCGGCGACGGGCGCCCCGGTGCCGAACATGGTGTGCGGCTGGACCGACGCCGGATTATTAGCGGCGAGGAGTCTTTCTGCCTGAGAACCGTGCCTATCCGTCCGAGAATCGCGCTTGTACGCGTACCCGACTTGTACCTGTTTATTGCAGAGGAATTGGCCGTTCATGCACTCGATCGCGAGGTCCGAGGCTTCGAAGCTGTCGTAACTCACAAAACCGTAGCCCTTCGAGCCGCCCGTGTCGGGATCCCGCATGACCTTGGGCGTCTCGGAAATGGTGCCAAAGGCCGAAAAGGTGTCGTAGAGCAGCTTCTCGTCCACGTCTCCGTCGAGGCCGCCGACGAAGAGGTTCGCGCCGACCTCGACGGCGCGGCGGTCCTGCGACGCCTTGTTCACGCGCAGCGGCTTGCCGAAGAGCTTTACCATGTTCATGACCTTGAGCGCGTAGTCCGCGTCCTCCTCGCTCCGGAACTCGACGAAGCCGTAGCCCTGGTGCGAGCCCGTCACCTTGTCGCGCGGCAGGTGCACGTTCGACACGGGGCCCGCCTGCAGCATCATCTCCCAGAGCAGCTCCTCGGTGAGCTGCTCGTCGAGATTGCCCACGTAGCACGTCGCGTCCTGGTTCCGCTGCTCGACGGGGCCCGTGGCCATGGTCCCCGCTGTCGGCGCTAGTGTTAGCGCTTGCAGGTCCTCGCTGTCGGCGCGCGTAGCGTTTAGCGCTTGCAGGTCCTCGCTGTCGGCGCGCGCAAAGGTTGAGCGCTTGCTGCTTGCTCGCCCGCGAGCGGCAGGCAGCGCGTAATAAGCGGATGTATAAGCGGCGGCGGCGAGAATTATTACCCAAGGTTCGAAAAACACGCCATCAAAAATCGTGCTTGCCAAAGCTCGAAGAGCCGAGGACTGCACGAGCGGTGAGCGTTATTTGAGCAGCATGAAGTAGCCTAAAACCCCGCAAGAAAGACGTGCGTCCATCGCCGCGACGAGAGGAGACCTACAGCTCAACATGGCAGGGCAAGATGAGGTGAACAGCATCGCTGCCGCCCTGGCAACAGACCCGCGCGCGCTCGAGGCCTACAACAGCGCGTCGCCGGCCCACCTCTTGGATCTGCTCGCGCGCGCTGTCCACGCTGGCCGTGCCGACGTATCAGTCTTTGCGTCCTCCGCCCTCCTCGCCGCGGCCCGGCGAGGCGCGCTCCCGCACGAGCACTGGGAGACGGTGCTTTCCGTCTGCGCGGCGCCGAACTGTGCGGAGGCCGCGCTGTCGCAGTGCGCGCGCGCACTCGCGGCGGCGGCGGCGCGCTCTCCGACGGTTGACGACGCGTTGGCGCTCGGACAGCGCGGCGGTATTGCCTGCTGGACGGCGCTCGCGACGGAGTGTCCGCACCGCGGCGGCGACGGCGCGGCGCGCTGGGCTAGCGTGGCGGCGGCGGCCCTCGACGCGGCTGCCCAGGCCGGCGACACGATCGAGGCCGTCAAGTGCGCGGCGCGCTGGCTCGAGACGGGTGCGTGCTTGCGGCGCGGCGGCACGCGCGAGCGGCCGGGCGCGTCGCCACTCGGCGCCGGCCAGGGCGCCCTGGCGCGCTCGGTCGGCGCCGCGGCCGCGTCCGGAGACGCGAGAGCGGCTCGCGCCGCCTGCGAGGTACTCGAGGCCGCAGCGTCAGCTGGCGCGCTGCGTCCGGGGGACGACGCGGAACTGGAGGCGTTGGGGGCAGCGCACGCCCAGGCACTAGCCCGAGCAGGCTCCGACGCCGCGGCGACGCGCGCGCGACGGCGGTTCGCGGCGTGTCTAGCCCGCGTCGACGCCGTCGCCACAGGCCGCTGCGCTCGTCCCTGGGACGCTGGCGTCCTCGCCGAGGTCGCAGAGGGCTGCGTTGGAACGGACGCCGCCGCGGCCGAAGCTTGCTGCGCGGCGTGGTCGGCTCTCGTTCTCACGGGCGGCGGCGCCAGGCGGCTCGCCGACCGGCGACCCGCGCTGCTCGAGCGGACGCGCGACCTCGCGCCGCGGCTCGTGTCGCGCGTCGTGTGGCCGCGCGGCGGCCTCGCCGACGCGCCGGAGCCGCTCGACGAGGCGGACGACGACGCGAACGTGGCGCTCCACGGCGACGACGCGACGGCGCTCCCTGAGAACGCCGGCGCCTGGACCGAGAGCTTGGAGTGGGACGCGTACCGGCGGCTCCGCGAAGCGTTCCTCGGCGAATGTTTGCGGTCAACGTCCGACGCGCTCGGGGCCGCCCGGTACGTCGAGGCGGTCCTCGCAGGGGCGCGGCGCATCGACACAACGGACGTTGACGTGCTCGCCGCGGCGGCTCGCTGCCTCTCGTGGGCCGGCCCGCTACTAGGCCGTGGAGCGGCGGAAGATCCGACGGCGTCTGACGCGCTCGCGAGCGCGGTGCGCGCGTGCGTCGGTGGCAGTGCGCGACTCAAAGTTTCACGGCGCCCGGTGATTTTCGGACCCGATTCCACTGGTTGATTTGCACACAGGTTGGCGCCGCCGCCGCCGCGCCGCCGGGTCCGCGCCAGGCGCGCCTCGTCGCCGCGACGGCGCTGCTTCTCGGCGGCGTGCACAAGTGGGTCTGCGACGACGACGCGCGGCTCACCGAGGCGCTCCAGTTCTTGGCGTACAGCACGCACGTCGTGGGTGGCGCGGGCCACGCCTGCCGCGCGGCCCGCGCCGTGATCCAGCGCTGCTACGCGGCGGCCGTCGTGCGCACGCGCGGCGGCGCCGCCCGGCTCGTCGCAGACGCGGCGCTGCCGGCGCTCGCCGAGGCCGCCGAGGCCAGCACGGCGCCGCCCGACGGCGCGCGCGCCGCCTTCTACCGCGCGCTCGGCGCCGCAGCGCTCTGGCCGGGCCGCGAGGGCGCCGACGCCGACACGCGCGCGGCGGCCGTCGTCGCGCTCGCGGCGCCGGCCGCGGCGCGGCTCGGCGGCGCGGGCGCGGCGCAGGGCCGCGACTTCCGCGTCGTCGCGGCGCTTGTCCGCGAGGCGACGCGGCACGGCGCCCAGCGCGCCGAGGCGGCCGTCGCCGACGCGACGCTCGGCGCCGTTCGGGCACGCTGGCACGCGGCGGCCGGCGCCGGCGACGAGCCCGGCGGCGCTCTCGAGGACTGCGCCGCGGCGTTCGCCGCCGCCGCGGCGCCGCACGTCGTGCTGGGCGTGCTCGAAATCCTCGCGACGGCGCCGTACTGCGACGGCCGCGCGCTGCGGGTCGTCAGCGAGGTGACGGATCGCTGGGGCGCGCGCGCCGAGGCGGCGCTCGCCGGAAACGGCAGCGGCGGCGGCGCGGACGGCGGCGCGGCCGTCGAGCGCCTCGCCCGCGGCCTCGCCGTCGCCGTGCCGGCCGTCATCGCCGCCGCGCCGGCGGGCGACGAGGCGGGGCGCGCGCTGCTGACCCTCGCGGCCGCGGCCGCGGCGCACTGTCCCTCCGTCCTCGCCGACGGCGGCGCCGCGCTGCCGGCCGCGCTCGCCGCTGCCGCGCGCGAGCTTCCCCGGCACCGCGAGTCGCCGGCGGCGACTAGTGCTGCGTGCGCGCTCCTCACGGCTTTGGGCGCCTTTGCGCCCGACGGCGAGGCCGAAGCCGAGACCATGGCCGGGGCCGACGGGAATACTGGCGCGTCCGCCTCGGCCATGGCCGCAAAGTCAGCCGCCGTTCGTCGCGCTCGCGCCGCGCCGGCCGTGCGCGCGGCCCTAGGCCCCGTGGGCCCCTTGCTCGTCGAGCACTGCGTCGCGCCGGCGTTCGAGGCGAGCCCACCTCTCTTGCCGCGCGATCGCGGGTCCGCGTTGCTCGCGCTCCATGCGCTCGCGCCTGACGACGTCGCCGCGCTCGCGGCGACGATCGCCGGTCGGCTGAGGCCCGACCTCGCGCCCGAGCTCGCCGCCGCGCTCGCGCTTGCCCGCGAGAAGGGCCGCTCCGCCGCGCGCCGCCAACTGATCGCCGTCTTCTCCAAAGCGGCGCTCGACGTACCGCCGCCGCCGCCGTCCTGACGTTGTTGCGTTGTGTTCGCGGCCTTAATTTAACTACTAGTACTATACCTCTAGATTCGGGGCGGTGGGACGCCGCCGCGCGAATTTCCGGCGCCATGCCCTAGCTGGAGTGTGACCGAGTGTCGCCCTTGGGAGCCTGAGGGCGCGGGGCAAAGAAAGCTAAACCGATGTGGACCTTTGGGCCTTTGCGTCCTCCTCCGTCCTCGATTTCTAATCGTTTTCTGTTTTAAACTTAGTAAGTGCGGCGTACTATGCCGTCCTTGGGGAGCCGGGGGGCGCGGGGC
>Ga0114994_10000705_pt1 | contig 22920 bp, 10 predicted proteins | sample ArcticOcean_MG_C_9_FD_87043 | JGI IMG/M metagenome (GOLD analysis project Ga0114994, IMG submission 87043) | Marine microbial communities from western Arctic Ocean - ArcticOcean_MG_CB2_152 | ecosystem: Environmental > Aquatic > Marine > Oceanic | place: Arctic Ocean: Canada Basin | collected...
CCGGTCGTGAATAATGGCGTGGCGCCCGCTCTCGGCCGGGGCCGCGGCGTCACGAACCTGCCCGCGTGGATGACCGCGGGCGTTCCGACGCCCGCGGAGCCGGCGGCGCCGGAGCCGCCTGCACCACCTGCCGAGCCCGCAGTCCTCAACGGCGGCGCACCGCCGGTCCTCGTGGGTCGCGGCCGCGGCGTGAGCAACCTGTCGGCCTGGATGGCCGGGGACGCGCCCAGGGAAAAGCGCGGCCGCGACGGCGACGCGGAGCTGCCCGACGCGAAACGACCCGCGCTGGCCGCCCACGGCGAGCTCCACGCGTCGATGCTGCGCGTCGCACGCGCGGACCCGGACGCTTTCGACTCGCTCGTCGCCGATGTCTGGGGGAAAATAGGTAAGTAAGTGCTGTTTTGTTAGAAGATAGCGAACTTTGCGACGAGTGCGTCCAGTTTGCCCTCCTCCACGGGCGCCAGCGCCGGCGCCGGCTCGGGCTCGGGCTCCGGCATGAAGCTTTCCAGCGCGCCGGCCGCCGTCGGCATGGCGAAGAACCGGTGCATCACGTCCCGCCGCTCGAGCGACGTCCACCGGTCAAGCTCGATGGGCACGATGAGCGCCACGTCCGGGTCGCCCGTTGCGGGGTCCGCGGCGGGCGCGCCGTGCGTCCGGTCGTCGACGCCCAGCCGCGCGTCCTTTTCCCTGCTCACCGCGAGCACCGCCTCCAGGAACTCCGTTTGTAAGAGCGCGCTCTCCCGCGTGGGCGGCCGCATCTGACTCCGGTGGTCCTCGAGCTGCGCCTCGTAGCGCTGGCATTCGTGCAACTTTGATGCCACCTGGTGGGCCACCTGCACCTTCTGCCGCTGGCGCTTCGTTATTTCGGCGGCCTCCTCTTGGTCGCGGCGCCGCCGTTCCCGCGGCGACAAGACAATAAGCGGCGGCTCGTCGTCGTCCTCCTCCTCCTCCTCCGCATCGACGGCCGGCGCCGGCGTTGATGAGCGGGCCTCGTCGTCCGCGAGCTTCTTATTTAACAATTCGGTTGTTGTTTGTGTCCGCGCCAACTCAGTCAGCAACCAAGTCCGGTCGCGCTCCGATTCGTCGAGCTGCGTCTTCAAGCCATGTAACTCCTGGGTTATTTTCGTGCCCTCCGCGTCCAGTTTGAGGGCCTCCTTGCGGAACCAGGCGCAGTCCTCGCGCAGCCGCCGCACCTTCTCGTCCTTGCGCTGCGAGGACTGCTCCGCTTTTACTTTCGCCCTTAACTCCTGGAGCTCGTCCTGGATCTTGAAGGAGTGCGCGCGGTAGGCCGCGAGGAACTCCTTGCGTTCTCGGAGGAGGAGTTCCCTTGTTTTAGAGTTCAGGCTGCCCACGACGTGCTCCAGCTTCTCGTACTGCTCCTGGACGATGCGCATGCCGCGGACGGGCTCCGCGAGCGTGGGTGGTGCGGTCATCGTGGGCTGCTGCGACGTCGGCCGTAGGAGCTCCAATGCGCGCTGCGGGCAAAAACCCGTTGAGGCAGCCTCGTACCAGACGCTTCTGCAATATACTTTCACGCAACTCTGCGAGGGCTCCTCTATAGCCACTCGGGCGCACAGAACCCGCACATGTTGACGGGTTTTTCATTTTGCTCTTCCACCTCAAATTTGAGCTGGCGCGTCCAGTTTACGCACGTACGCTAAGAAACTCAATTGAAGTGGTTGCTGATTGCTGCTCAAAAGTTGCACGGTCGATTGATTGCAAACGGCCGACTTCTGCACCACAGCAGGCCCCGCCAGCGCAGTGCGCCGCAGCAGCGGATGCACGGCATCCACTTCCTCAGGCTCACCACGCTGGCGGCCTTCCGCACCGACACAACAAGGGCGCTTCGCATGAGTACGTCCATCGAAGGCGCCGTGCCGTGGCGCGACCGCATCGAGGCGTCAATCGCGAAATCGCGCGAGGTGCGCGGCGGCAACTACGTGCAGCTGGCGACCGTCGACGCGGCCAACGCGCCGAAAGTTCGCACGGTCGTCTTCCGCGGGTTCGCGCCGGACGGGCGGCTCAAGATCATCACGGACCGGCGGTCGGCCAAGTTCGGCGAATCGCGGCGCGTCGAGGTCTGCTGGTGGTTTGGGAAGTCGTCGGAGCAGTACCGCGTCACGGGCGACATGACGTACGTCGGGAGCGACGGGTCCGAGGAGGACCTCACGCTGCGCAAGCAGCAGTGGGGCAACCTGTCCGACAAGGCGCGCGAGCAGTTCTTCTGGGCGCACCCGCCGGCCGGATCCTTCGACGAGGCGCCGGAGGCCGTGCCGGAGGGCGGCCGCGGGGCGGACGGGAGCGTCCTCCCGACGCCCGACGTGTTTTTGTTGGGGCTCCTCGCGCCGGACGCCGTCGACTACTTGCGCCTGACGGACAACTTCCGGCAGGTCGACCGTTCTGTTGACGGCGCGTGGACGTGCGGACGCGTAAATCCGTAGTGAGTGTGTACGCGACCACGGGGGGGGTCGGCACGCGCGCACCCGAGCCCAGCTCTGGCTCGATTTTGATCTTGTAATAATCGGCCGCGGGCGCTACGTAAACTCAGGTCCCGACAGCAGCTGCCGCGTTCTCTGTATACGCTCTACGGCCACTCGGCGCGGGGCAGCCCGCGAGCTGCGCGGCGGAGGCAGCACACATCAACTGTGGCTCCCTAGGAGTGCTCGATAGGAGTGCTCGAGGAGTGCTGGAACTAGAGCGTGCCGCCGTGGACGAAGCCGATCGATCCGCAAGACCGCTAAAGCAGTGAAGCCAATGATCGTCGTCATTTTGCTGTGGCTGGGCGCCGTGCTGTGCGGCACCGGTATCGGGGGCGGCGCCGGCATCAGCTGCAGCTCCAAGGAGGCGAAGGCGTCCTTTGAGCGCAAGGACCACTCGTGCCGGAAGTTCGATCGCAACTACCCGACCGTGTCGATGCTCATGCTGCACCGACCGAGCAAGCTGGCCATGCGCGGTTTGGTGATTCCGGGCATCCTGGTGAACGGCGCCGCGGACCTCGGCCTCGCTTTCAAAGTGAGTGACCGCTACCAGGGCACCGGCGCCACGTGCGCCAACGTCGCGGCGACGTTCTTCGCGGTGCTCTCGCTGGTGGCCATCTTAGTCGGCATGGGCACGAACCCGCGGAGTGACATCCACGTCAATGCCTGCGTGACGTGGGCCTTCCTTCGCATGGTCTGGGGCTGGCTCTTACTTTGTGTGACATTTACGTCGTGCGGTTGCGGGCCCGCGCAGCTCGCGTACGCGTGCGCGCGCACGGCCTACGGCGGCGTCTTGACGTTCCTCGGCCTGCAACTCGCGACGCAGGCCCACGGGGGCAACCTCCCGGGTCACATCGAGATGATGGTCGTCATCGGCGTGCTGGTCTTCCAGGTCTCCCTCACGCCCGAGGCCGCGGGCTGGTGGGAGCCCGAGGCGGTTGGGGCGCCGGACGACGTGGACGTCGCGGCGTAAGGAACCTCTAGAACGTAGGTCCCACCTAGTGCCATGAACATAGCGTGCGGGTCGAGCCCAAAAAGCGCAATTTGCGATAACCATTAAGTTTGCAATTCATCGCGGCTGTGAAAAGCATTGCCGCGCTCGTCTAGCAGCGGTAACGGTCTCGGCCGGTCCACTCGCGAAAGGGCAGCCTGGCGGGACGCGGGCTGCGGTCGAGCTGTTCTTCCACCTTGCCAAGCCAGCATGCCCGTGAGCCCCTCGCTCTTCAACCGGCCCGGCCGCGTCGGCGTTGGAAACACGCCGGAAAAGCGGCCGGAGGACGCGCGCCGCGCGGCCGCCGAGGCGCCGCAAGAAAAGAAGGTCGACGCGCTGCACCGAGCCGGACGCGAAGTGAGCCAGCTGGGCAAGTCCGGCTCCGAGGCGGTGCTGAGCATGGCGCACTTCACACACGAGCAGCTTAGAGGTAGAGCGGGCCACGTGAGCCCCGTGGGCCGCCGGGCGCTGGGCCAGCGCACGGACGGGATGACGCGTAAAGAGGGCGCCTGGGACAACGAGCTCGCGGGGACGCCGTCGCGCCACCCCGCGCGCATGCTAATCCAGCACCACGACCTGCCCAACCCCTGGAACCGCAAGACGCAAAAACGCCATTGTCTAAGCGTCGCAGACGAGAAGAGCGAGGAGGCCGAGGATTTATTACACAACGACACGCACTGCTGCCACGTCATGGACCCGGAGAACACGCACTGGCGCATGCGGTGGAACATTTTTGTGTTGATTTTGATCATCTACGTGATTATTGTCGTGCCCTTCGAGATCGCGTTCTCGGTAGAAACTTCAGGTCTAACGGCGGTGAACTACGTCGTGGACGTCTTCTTCTTCGTGGACATCTGTTTGGAGTTCAACACGGCTTATTTTGACGAAGAGCGACAACGGTGGATTTTAGATAGAAAGAAGATCGCCCGGCACTATTGTCAATGCTGGTTCTGGGTGGACGTCGCCTCGGTCTTCCCCTTCGCCCTGTTCCTGGGGGACGACACGAAGTGGGTGCGCATGGTGCGGGCGTTCAAGGCGCTGAAGTTGTTAAGGGTGTGCCGTTCATTTAGAATGTTGGCGCATATGGCCAAGCATGTGGCGGTGAGCACCAAGGGGTTGGTTTTAACACGGTACGTCATCCTACTGCTCTTCTGCATCCACTGGGCCGCCTGCGGCTTAAGACTGAGCCACGCGGCGAACCCGGAGAAGACCACGGTCCTAAGCGAGGACCGCATGGGCAACTTGGGCGGAGAAAACACGGGTCGCAGGATCTGGGGCGAGTACATCCTGTGCTGTTTGTGGGCCTTCGCGACGATGAACGGCGAGTACAATGTCTATACAGACTATGAATATGTCCTAAGTTTGGCACTGATGCTCATCGGGTGCTTCGCTTTAGCTTTTTTGGTAGGAGAGCTGACGAACACGGTGTCCAACTTTGATCCGGTGGCGAACGATTTTAGGCTCCGACTGGACAATTTGAACGACTATATGGCCAAGTCCAACTTTCCGGACGAGCTCCGCACTAAACTAAGGGAGTACATCATGGAGAGCGAGTCCATTTTTGAAGATAACTACTACAAGGAGGTCATTGAGCAGCTGAGTCCCTCGCTCCAAGCGCACGTGGCCAACCAGAATTTCGGAGATGTCGTGAGTAGAATCCCCTTCGTCGCGTATACAGTGCAAGCGGTGTGTGGGGTGAAAGTAGGGACGGTGGTTTCTTTGCACGGACCGCAATGGACGCCCGACCTGGGCCTGACCATCGGCGATGGCCTGCGCCACCACAAGCACCGGCGGAAGCCGGCTCAAACAAGACACGCGCGCGTCGTGAGCATCCCGCGCTACCTGAGCTACGACGTGATTTACCTGGACAACGGCGAGCGGGAGGACGAGGTGGACAACGCGCGTGTTTGTAGAGTGTTTTCTCATGCGAGAGGTGGGCGCATGGACCGGCACTTTTTGCTGCACTACGAGTACGCGGAGTTCACGGTCGAGATCGCTAAATTATTGCACTCCACGCTCCACCTGGGCAAGGACACGATCATCCACCGCTACCTATCCATGAACGATGCGCTGTATGTGATAAGTAAAGGCCAGGTGCGGCTCTTTGGGCGGAAGTCTCATCTATTGTACGACGTGGAGACGCGGCACGCGTCGGACTTTTTTGGCGACGACATTTCCATGGTCGTGGCGACGGGCGAGGAGTTCAAGCCGTTACTAAGGCATTACACGGCTCGGGCGGTACGCGTCACGCAGCTTTTGAAGTTAGATGCGGCGGCCTTGCACACGATCCTGCAAAAGCCCTGCTTCGAGCGCTTCAGCCACCACATCCACAACTACGGGCGGTGGATGCGCCTGAAGGTGGCCATGATTATGTCCATCCGAAAGCGTCTGACGGACGTCGAGCACCTCGCGAAGCCGCCGCGGATCGTCACGGAGGTTCCGCTCGACGCGGAGGACGACGCGTCCGCCTTCGACTCGGGGTCGGACGACGACGGTCAGAAGCGCCAGGCCGCGTACGTGGTCGAACAGCTGGCCGGCGTGCTCGCGCGGCCGACGCCGCTCTCCGTGGACGTGGCCGCGAAGCTCGACGCGCTCGCGGTCGCGCTCGCGGCCGCGCCGCCGCCGCCGCCGTCGCCAACCCCCTTAGCGCCGTCGACCATGCGGCCCGCCGCGGCACTGGGCGCGACGCCGCCGCTCGCGCGGCCCAGGCGGAGCGACTCGACGTCCCTCGACGACGAATGACGTATCCCGCCCGAGTCGACGGGATATGCTATACGCCACTAGCCGGCTTCCCGGGAGTGGCATACTTAATACTATAACTTGAAACTTAATTAGCCGCTATGATTGATCGTTTTGTGTCAGTAAGGAACGTAGAGGACGCGTCGTCGGGCGAGCCGTCACTCCAGTCGTCGCCAAGCGAGACCTCATCCCCCAGGAACGAGTCGTCATCTAGCAACGCCGTGGCGACGCGATCGATCTGAGATTCGTCAGGTAGCGATGACAACCGCCGCGCCAACTGCCTTCGCCGCGCCCGGAGGTCTTTCAGCACTAAGCCCTCCACGACCACGTCCCACGAATCCCCGAGGTCCTCGCCCGTATACAGGCGCATCGTCGGCCACTCGAACTCGCCCTCGTCCTCGACGACCGCCGTCATCGCACTCAGCAACGCTTTGGCGTTGGTCGCCTTGGGAAGCAAGCGCTCCGCCTTCATCCGCTCGATGTTTTTCACGTGGCAGCGGCGCTTCCTCTTCAGGGCGGCGTCGATCGTTTGGTTGATCTCCTTCTTGCCCAGGACATATAAAAGACTCGCGTCGGTGTTGTTGCACGCGCACTGCTCCCTCACTATCGAATCGACGACGGGCAGCGCCTTCCTGGGCGCCCGCCGGTTGACCTCTTGCACGGCCCAGACCGCGTCCATGCGCGCGAAGCACGACGCCGAGCCACTCAACTGCTTGCGGTGCGCGCGCAGCTGGCGCTTCGTCGCGAAGGTGGGCGCGGGCGTGGGCCGATGCGCGGGCGCCCGCTGGGTCGCACGCTTGCGCGCGACGTTCCGGCGGATCGTGGCGTCGATCTGCCGGCGGCACTCCCGCTTGTTGCGCTGCAGGGCGCGGTCCGCGAGGTGCCGCCTCGCTCCGACCTCGAGCGCGGACCACCGCGACAGGCACGCCCGCCGCCGCACGGCCCAGCACGCCACGAAGGCTCGAATAGCGTGCTGCACGCGCCGCGTCGCCCAGAGGAAGCGCCGCACGGCGAAGGACGGCGTCACGCGCTGCGCTTTAATCTCGCGCAGGTGTGTCCGCAGGCACAACGCGGATTTCAGAATGCGGCGCTTGCGCACAAAGTAGCGCAGCGCGTAGCCGTACTTGAGGCACCGCCGCAGCCACGGCGCGCGCTGCCACACGAAGTGGCTCCGCCACCGCCGCGCGATGAGGTTCGCCGCCTCGACCCACCGTTTCCGGTCGTCGTCCGTGGCGCGCAGGAGCCAGATCCGCTGCCGGAGCTGCGCGGCGTAGCGGGCGCCCTGGACGAAGACGAGGAAGGGCCGGCACCGCGCGGCCTTCCGCCGTGAAATGCGCTCCGCCTGCAAGAGTAGGTCCTTCTCCCGTTGCGCAATGGCCAGCCGCTGACCCCAGTCGCTCGCTTCGACCAATTCCCGCTTGCGGCGGCGCGCCCGGACGCCCTTGGCCGCGTCGCGCGCGCGCGTGTTCTCCCGCAGCGTCCGCGCGAAGGCCGGCGTGTAGTGCGGATTCCATCTTGTATTGAGGTGGGCCCGCGGCCGGGCGCGGTGCCGGGACGGCGCGCTGCGGCCGCGCGGCGCCGCGGCCTCAATAATCTCGGGCGCGAACTGCGCTCGTAATTCCGCGACGACGGCCTCGTCGAAGGCGTCGGGGTCCGCCGCGAGGACGCGCCGCTTCTGGTTGTCGCTGAGCATCGTCCGGAACGCCTGGTCGGCGTTGAAGTCGGGCCGCTCCCACGCGGGCGCCGGCGCGGGGGCCTCCACCGGCGCAGGTGGTAAGGGCGCCGTGCGCAGGCGGCGCATGCGGGGCTGGGGCGGCTTGATGCGGTCCAGGAAGTCCACCAGCTCGGGCGAGTCGGGCCGCTGCCACAGGTATAACGCTTCCTCGACCGTCTCATCGTCGGGCGCGGGGAAGGGCGTCCAGGGTCGGACGATATCGAAGTCGCGCCGCGTCGCGTCGTCCTCCAACAGGCCCGGGCGGCGGCGCCGCGTCCCGTCGAGCGTGCCGTAGGCCGTCGTCGGCCGCCAGATCTCCGGCGTCGGGCGCTTGCAGGTGCGCGCCGTGGAACACCGGCCGAGCGGCCGCGGCCACGGGCTCTCCGGGCGCGCCGTCGGCGCCGCGCCGCGCAGGAACAGGTCCCAGGTGTCCAAGTCGACGCCAGTCACCGACGTGGACTTCATGAGTTGTTCATCGGCCAAACCCTTGTACTCGAGCGCGCTTCTTAACTCGGCGTAGGCGCCGCCCCGGTCCTTCCGCATGGCGCTCTCCGCCGCGAAGCGCAAGGTGGGCCGCACCTTGCCCGTCATTCTACGCCGGAGGTGGGACGAGTACGCGTCCCGGCGCGCCTTGATGCGCTCGTCGGGCGCCGGCACGCGGACCCGCCGAACCCGCTTCGCCTCCTTGGCCGCAGTCGCCGCGCGCTTCATCAGCAGGCAGTCCTCGCCGACCCAGGCGGGCTCCGCGAGCGTGGCCGGCATGGTGGAGCTTGGTGGACCTGCGTCTCCTCTTCGGTAAGGTCCCCGGCCGCAGCTGGTGGGGCTTTGCTCCTCCTGGGCAAATGGTCTCGGGGGCTACGCCCGGGGCCGTCTACTGGCGACTGCCGTCTCGGGCAGCCAAAATGACTCGGCGACGGTCGCGCTGTGCGCGTTGAGCAAGCTAGCTCGGGGCAGGCTGTGCAGCAGGGGCAGGCTGTGCAGCAGCGGCAGGCACAGCGCCCTTTGCGTTTGGGAGCTGTTTGGGAGAGCTTTTACGCCCGTTCCCAAAGTCGAGTGCAGGCCCCAGCTAGAAGGATAGCACACTGCGTTTGTACCTATCTCCCGCTCGGCGATTATAATTTAGCGGCCGGGTTTTTTTCTGATCTTGCAACTCAGCTGCGCTGGCTACTGCGGTCGCTCTGCATTGTTAGAGGGTGGGTACACCTGCTAAACAACCGCATTGCTCATATACGAAGCGAATTTTCACAGATGGTGCGCTGCGCATTGCTATGCGCCGTGCTTGCGCCAGCAGCATCGCTTGACATGAATTCTAGACTAGTGCAGCGAGCGGTGCGACGGCACGTCGGCGGTGGCTTTGCTGCGGCCGCCGCGGCCGCGGCCGCCGCTTCTGCACCGGCGTTCGCTCTCGAGTTCTCCGTCGCACCGGAACCTCCGGCCGCGGCAACCGCGTCGGGAGGGTTCTCCTTGCCGTCGCTCTCGCTGCCGTCGCTACCCTCGTTCCCCGCGGCGCCCGCTGCGCCGGCGGCCGCCCCGGCGGCGGGCGGCGGGCTCGGCCTGCCGCCCCTGGGGCCGTTCTTCGCGCCCGGGACAAAGCCCTCGCTGCCCTCGTTTCCCGTCCTGCCGCCCAGCAAAGACGAACCCGCCCCGCCGGTGCGGGAGGAACCCGCGCCGGCGGTGCGGGAGGAACCTGCGCCGGCGGCGCGGGATGAACCCGCGCCGGTGGAGCCGGACCGCGCCGCCGCCGCATCCGACCGCGCCGCCGCCGCTCGCGAGCGCTCAGAGCTCAAGGCGGCACAGGCCGCGGCGGCCGAGGACGCCGCGCCGGCGGACGCCCCGGCGGCGCTGCCGTTCTCGCTGCCGTCGCCGGCCAACCTGCCGTCCGTCGCCGGCGCGGGGGGGCTCTGGAACTCGCTGAACAAGGACGACGCGCCGAAGGCCGAGGCGGCGCCCAAGGCCGACGGCCCGGCGTTCGCGCTGCCTAAACTATCGCTGCCGTCGCTCTCGCTCCCGGCCGCGCCGGACGCCCCTTCGTCGCCGCCGGCGGACGCGCCGACGTCGCGTGTGGGCAACCCCAACGCCCTTCCGACACCGGGCATGCCGTCGCTGCCGTCGCTGCCCGCGCTCGGCAGCGTCGAGATCAACCCCATCGCCCGGATTGACGTCGAACGGAAGGAAGTGCCGGACAAGGCGTCGCCGATCGAGTTCGACGATCTGTGCAAAAAGGCGCGCCTGGGCGAGGTGGCCAAGGTCGAGTTTCTGACGGCGAACGGCGACGTGGCCGTCGCGACCATGAGCGACGGCGCGCTGCGCTCCATCAAGGTTGTGGACGACAAATCGGGCAGCTACAAGCTCGCCGCGAAGATGCGCGACTTCGGCGTGCCCTACACGTACTCCTTCGACCTGGGGAAGTATAACGAACTGGCCAAGCGCACGGCGAGTCGCGCGAAGAACCAGAACGTGCTGGACGCCGAGGCGCGCGGGCGCGAGGACGACGGCCGCCGCGCCGCGATCGACAAGCGCCTCGCGGACCAGACGCGCATGGGCCAGACGCCACTCGGGCCGTCGGCCGCGTTCGAGTAACTTCGCTGTGGTGTATCCGTCGCCTCCTGTTTTTTTTGGCGCGGAAACCCCCTTGTCTCCTAGATCCTGCCCCAAGCAGCTTTAATGACGCGCGGGTGCCCTCCTGAACTGGGCTCGCGCAAAACGGGTTTCACGGGTTTTGTTTTTGGCAACTAGGGCACCAAAGTGGCTTGTGCAGCTTAGCAGGAGCAGCTAGCAGCTCACGCACGGTTTCTTAAAACGATGCAGTGAATGTTTGGACTCGGTTTGCACTAATCCGATGCAGCAATGCTACGCATGGCTGCTTGCTGGCAGTGCACTGCTTGCTGGCAGTGCACACGCGATAGCTGTCCGTCCGCTAGACGTGACGATACGCGGCATCAACAATGCTCCCGTGCGCATATATGAGGTCGCGTCGCAAGACGCGGCCCTTGACGCCGCGATCGAGACGGACAGCGACCCCTTCGGCGCGGTCTGTTGGCCCGCGGCCGTGGTCGCCGCGCGCACGCTGGCGCAGCGCGACAGCTTGGCCGGGCTCCGCGTGCTCGAGCTGGGCGCGGGCACGGGTCTGGCGTCGGCTGCCGCCGCGAGGCTCGGCGCCGACGTCGTCGCGACCGACGTCTCCGACCTCTCGCTCGAGCTGCTGCGGCGCGCGGCGGCAGACGCCCCCTTCGACGTGCGACGGCTCGATTTCACTGATCGCGACGCCGTGGCCGCGCTCGGCGATTTTGACATAATCGTTGCGGCTGATACGTTGTACGAGGAGGCCATCGCCGCGGCCACGGCCAGGGTCGTCCACGCCGCCCGAGGCGCATGTATCGTGGTCGACCCGGGGCGGCCCGAGGGGCGACGGGTGTTCCTGGACGAACTCGCGCAACTGGATGGTGGCCCCGTGGGGCGCTTCGAGCCGGCGGCGGTCTCGTCCGACGAGCTCAGCTCGTTCCAGCTCGGCGCCGGCCTGCAAATGGAGTCCCTCGGCGTCTTCGAGCGGTGATGTGTTTGTTTGTGTAACAGTATCAGCATTTTAAATTAATTCAAGAACGCCCGCGCGACGGCGCGCGCGGCGTCGAGCGTCGTCACGGCGAGGAGGTCACGCGCGAGCGCCGCGACGTCTGGGTCCGGCGCGCGCGGTCCCTTCGGTTTCTTTGAGATGCCCATGAAGTAGGCCATCTCCACGTCCTCCAGGCGCAGGCACGCGGCGCAGGGCCGGTACGCGGGGAGCCGGTGGTCGCAGGTGCACGCGGACGCCTCGTCGATTTTCGGCGGGCTGGCCTGCGTAGAACTCACATTTCAATGCTCAATGGCGCGGAGGTTCCACGCCATCGGTTCCACGCCATCGAAGCGACGTTGATTTCCACACTGCCATCGACGTCCTGCCGCAGCGCGAGCGCGTCGATGGCGGCGCGCCATCGATCGACGAGGCGCGGCGCGGCCAAGTGCGCGTCGTAGAACGCGCGCGCGCCGGTGCGCAAGCGCGCCTGGCGCGCCGGGTCAGCCTCGATGGCCGCGACGACGTCCGCGATGGAGGTCGCATCCACAACAACGTAATGCACGTCGTTTCGTAGATGGCGGTAGTAGAACTCTGTGGCCGTTTGGTTCCACATGAGCACGATGGACCCGTGCGTCCAGAGGTACCTGCGCGGCGCGCGATGAATGTTGGAGGGAGCCGCCACGCCGTCGCGACCGTCGCAAGTAGGACGCCGCACCACTGACTGCAGGTTCCGCGAGTAGGAGCCGGTGGCCGCCCCGGGCAGGTGGAGGAGGTAGCGGTACTGCGAGTAGTTCGTCTGCGCGACGTGCGGCGCCCTCCGCGCCGCCCCCGCCTCGACGCGGAGCCCGTGCTTCTTCGCCAACGCGTCGACGCAGGCCTGGATCGACGGGAAGCCGTCAACGCCCGTGAAGCCCACGTCCAGGAGCTCGCTCGCCGCCCCGACGTTCATGAGCTCGAGGCGCGCCCGCGCCCCCGGCCCGCAGGCGCCCCGGTACAGCACGCGCGGCGCCCGGGTCGCCCAGCGCCGTTTAGCGCTTGCGGCGATCGTCATCAGGTTGTGCCGCGCCCACCAGGAGGGGGCCCCAAAAAAGGGGTTCGGCATCAGCAAGCCCGGCCGGTGGGGCTCGCGCTTGCCGATGGCGAAGGTGGGCCAGGGCCGCGGCTTCGTCGGGCCCGCGGCCGTGTAGACCATGTTCCAGCTGAGCCAGCGGTTCGCGGGCAGCGAGGGGAGCAGGGCCGCCGACACCGCCCGCAGCTGCAAATCTGAGAGCATCTGCTTCGAGCTGCCCGCGTTCTTGGCGAGGCTCATGTCCCGCGCGTGCAGAATGCCGCCGTTGGCACTGACGTAGACGCAGGAGCCCTGCATCAGGGGCGCGCAGTGCGGCACGGCGCGGCGCCAGCCCCTGAAATAGGCGGCGACGTCGGCGTGGGCATCGCCCGCGGTTGTGGCGGCCGGCCGGCGGGCGTGGAAGGTACGCTGCGGCGGCTGCGCCAGCGTGCGCTGCGGCCGCTGCGCCGGCGTGGGGCTGCCGCCGGCGCTTTTTTTATACTTGGCAACGAGGGCAGCCACCGCTTCGTTTTGGGCAGCCGCGACGGTCGCGGTCACGAGTCCTGCCCATATACATCGCATCGTTGAAGCGCTGCTACGGAACTACCATGTCAGCTGCGCATTAGATGAGCGAAATTAGTTGACAGCTTCTCGTGTGCGGGTTTTATTGCACGGGTTTCATGCAGCCTCCATATGCATTGAAATGAGCACAGCGAGCGTAGCTATTGCACCAACGTATTCGTTTATCCATCACGCGCATAGATCCCTGTCATCGGTGCACACGTAAGCGCATCGCTGCGAGTCGCTGCACCACAACCTTTGATCGTCACTGTCGCCGAGACTGCATTGCTGTGATTGCGCTGTCTGCATCAATACACGTTGCGCAACATCAATACGCGCTGTCTGCTGCATCAATACGCGCTACGCAACATCAATACACGCTGCGCGCAACGACAGCATGGAGCTCAACGTCGGCAAATCCGACAAGAAGCAGTACAGATTGATCACGCTCGCCAACGGCCTCGAGTGCCTGCTCATCCACGAGGAGACGTGCGCGGAGGACGACGACGACGAGAGCGAGAGCGCGACCGGCAGCGGGAGCGGCAGCGAGAGCGGCAGCGAGAGCGGCAGCGATGACGACGACGACGACGACGACGGCGCAAAGACGCAGAGGGCGGCGTGCGCGGTGGTCGTCGGCGTGGGCTCGTGGGCCGACCCCGCGGGCACGCCGGGCGCCGCCCACTTCCTCGAGCATTTACTGTTCCTGGGCTCGGCGAAGTACCCCGCGGAGAACCAGTACGACGGCTTCCTCAGCAAGCACGGCGGCAGCTCGAACGCGCAGACCGACGTGGAGCATACGAGTTATTATTTTGACGTCCTGCCGGGCGCCTTCCGGGAGGCCCTGGACGTCTTCGCCCAGTTCTTCGTGGAGCCGACCTTCGCGCCGGGCATGGTGGCACGAGAGGTCAAGGCCATCGACAACGAGTTCAACGAGACAAAAAGGGACGACGCGGCGCGCCTCGACGAGCTCATGTACGTCGCCGGCGCGGAACAGGGCCACCCCTTCGCCACCTTCACCTGGGGCCACGCCGAGTCCCTGCGCCACGGCGACGCGAGCGCCGTTCAAGCCGTCAAGGACCTGTACCGGGACCACTACCACGCATCGAACATGAAGATTTGTTTGGTGGCGCCGGCCTCCTTGGACGAGACCGAGGCCTGGTGCCGCGCGAGCTTCGACAAGGTGAAGGCGAGCCCCGCCACTATGCCCGCGGGCCGCTGGCGCCGGACGAGCTGGGACGCGCCGCCCGCGCCGCTAAAGGCGCCATTCTCCGGCGAACACGGCGCGTCGGCACTCTGTAGAGTGGCGCCGGCCCGGGACGCGGCCCGGGACTTGCGGTTGGTCTGGCCCCTCCCGGGCGTCCGGGGGAAGTGGCGGACGCGGCCCGGCGACCTGGCCGCGCACTGCCTCGGCCACGAGGGGCCGACGTCCGCGCTGGCGCAGCTGCGCCGGAGCGGCCTGGCCTCAGGCCTGGTGGCGGGCATCTCCGGCGACGGCGTGTCCGACTCGGTCGCGTGCAGGGCGCTGTTTGCCGTGTCCGTGGACCTGACCGAAGCCGGCGTGGCGCGCTGGGCCGAGGTCGTCGGCTGCGTCTTCGCGCACGCGCGGGCGTGTTTAGCGGCGCTGTCGGGGGATGCGTTGGCGCGGCTCTCGACAGAGCTGCAGACGGTCGAACGGCTGAACTTCGACTTTGAGGAGGAGGGCGAGGTCGACGATTTGGTGGAAGGCCTCGCGGCGCTGATGCTGCCCGCCGACGGGGTCGAACGCAAGCATTTGCTGGAGGTGGCCGGCGGGGTCCTGCTGGCGCCGTTCGACGGCGACGCGATGGACGTGCTGGGCGTGCTGGCCGACCCCGCCCAGTGCCGCGTCGAGCTCTCGACGGCCGCCTTCCGGAGCGCCGACGCCAAGCCGGAGGCGCCGTGCGCGCCGGGCTGCCCGCGGTGTAATGGCCACGGTGGCTTCCACGCCGCCCTGGCGAAGCTCATGCCGTCGCTGCCGCCGCCGCCGGCGGCCTCCGGCGACATCCCGGCGAAGTGGGCACCCTTCGCCGGGCTGGCGACGCGGCGGCCCGAAGGAACGCCCCAGGTCGAGGCGCGCTTCGGCACCGAGCACTGGACGGACACGCCGGCTCCTCCGACTTTGATCGAGGCGTGGCGCGCGTGCGACGACTGGCCCGCGCTCGGGCTCCCAGCGCCGAACACCTTCGTCGTCAAATCGCCGACGCTCAAGCCCGGCAGCGCCCGGGCGCGGCTCGTGCCGACGGCCGGCGAAGTGTCTGAGGCCGCGACCGCGGAGGAGGCGTGCAAAGCCTTCGCAGACGCGTGGCGGCGCCGGGCCGGCGGCCCGGCGAAGAAGCGGCGCAAGGGCAAGCCGTCGGCGGCCGACATCGCCCTGGCGAAGCTGGTCGAGGGCTTCCCGGGCGCGCCCGATGCCACGGACACGGCGCCCGCGCGCGTGGGAGACGTCTGGGTGCTTGCTAGGCCCGACCGCTTTGAAATCCCCACTCTCTACGTGCGCGCGCGATTGACAGGCGCGGCGGCGCCCACCGCGAAGGACGCCGTCCTGCTGCAGCTCGCCGCGGCTTTGATCGCGGACGATATTTCCGAGGACCTGTATCCCGCCACGGTCGCCGGCCTCGACTACACGATCGCGGCTGTATTGGACGCGGACGCCCTGGCGCTCTCTCTGAAGTGCGGCGGCTTCGACGAGAAAGTACCGGCGCTCTTCGATTCGCTGCTGCGAGGCGTGTGGCGCGCGGCCGACATGGCGTGTGAGCCATGGGCCTTCGCCGCGGCGAAAAGTGAGGTTACGCTCAGCTTGGAGAATGCCTGGCACGACGCGGACAGCCACGCGCGGCGATTGCGCCTGTGCTGCCTGGCGCCCGGGCGGCGGTTCTCGCCGGCGCAACGCCTGGCGGCGCTGCAAAACGTAGACGCGGCCACGTGCCAACACTGGCTCCGCAATTTCCTCGGCGGCTGCTCGCGGGCCGCTTTGGTGAGCGGCAACGGCGCGGCCGACGCAGCTCAGTCCATAGACGCGTCGCTGCGCACCGTGTCGACCGTTGTGACCTCGCGGACGTGCGGCCCCGTGGCCAAGCTTCCGAGGTGCCACGCGTACCACGTCGACGCCTTGGGGGAGGATGCCGAGGGCAAGGCTTGCGCGCTCGAGTGCTACTGGCAGCTCGGGCCGGATTCGCCCGCGTCGCGGCTGCTGGCGGATCTGTTGGAGGCCGTATTAGACGAGCCTCTTTATGATCAGCTGCGCACGAAGGAGCAGCTCGGCTACAGCGTCTCGTGCGGCTCGCGCTGGACCGATGGGATCGTCGGCTTTGGCATTTCGGTGACGTCGAAAGAGGCCCACCCGGACTACGTCGCGGGGCGCGTCGACGACTTTCTGCGCAAGTTTAGGAAGGAAGTCATGGCACCGAGCTTCGCCAAAGACTTGGTCGAGCACGGCGCGGCGCTAGCCCTACGGCGCGGCGAAAAGCACCGGAGCCCCTACGAGCTGGCGGACCACGCCTGGGAATCCTTGGCCGACGGTCGGCCGGACCTCTTCGATTCACATATCGTCGAAGCAATTGCGTGCGGGCGGGTCGCGCCGTCGGCCGTGCGCGCAATTTATGATCGAACGTTTGGATTCGGCGCCTGCGCGCCCGCCGACGGGGCGACCTGCTGCGCGGGCAAACTCGTCGTGCGCATCGTCGGCCGCGCGGCGACTTTTTCGGAGGGCCGCGGGCCCGACGGTTCGCGCACACCGGGGTGTCGCGTGGCGCGCAGCGCTGCCGCAGCGGGGCTCGGCGTGTCCGGGGACCTTGTCGAGGTTGGTGAGGTGCTATCAGAGTTCTGGGGGACGACAGAAGAGTGTTGTTTGGCGGGGTTTGATATGTAGTGTAAGATGTCAGAATACCACAGAATATACTAGTCAAGCACCATCGGCTCCGGGAACGTCCCGCGTACCTGGTTGGACAGGTGCCCCGGCGGCCGGTGCTGGTCCTCGCCCAGGTACCGGGGCGTCTTCTCGGGCGGCGGCGGGGTCGGCGAGGGGGTCGGCGGGCGGGGCGTCGGCCCGGGCACGGGGAACGCGACCGCGTTTGAGAGAACAGGCGTCGGGTCCACGTAGTCCAGGACGCGCGCGTCGAAGCCGTGGGCCTCGTCCGGTCGCAGGGCCAGGAACAGCGCGGCGCGGTGGAGCCGCTCCCCGGGCGCGACGGGGTCGGCGTCGTCCGGCCCGCTGGACGTGTAGGCCTCGCTGCCCGAGAACGACTCCTCGCCGCGCGGCGATGATTCCCGCGAGTCGCGGCGCGGGCGCGAGGCGGTCGAGACCCGGCCGTACGGCACGACGTCCGTGCCGGGGAAGTGGCGGTCCGAGACGTCATCGCCCCGCTCGGCGGCCCGGTCGACCGCCTTTGCATGAGCCTCCTCTAAACACGCGACGTCGTCCGGCGCCAGCGCCGCCAAGACGTCGCGCGCCGCTGCGTCGTCGCACGCTGATAGCGAGCGCCGCGCCGCGTCCATGACGTGGTGCGCGTCCGGCGCCGCCCCCTTGATGGCGTCGGCGCCCAGCCGGGCCATCTGCACGACCTCGGCGGCGCCGCGCTCGGCGTTGTTGACGTGGCCGCCCCGCATGGCCGCGAGCGCGGCCACGGCGCGCTCGTGGGCCGTGCGCGTGGCGGCATCGCCCGGCGCGAGGCACCGGCGCGCCTGCGCCGCGACCGCGCACCGCGCCGCCGCGACCAGCGGGTGGCCCTCGTGGTAGCGCCGCTCCCGCAGCGCGGCCGCCCGGCGCAGCGCCTCGTAGCACTCCCGTTCCCGGCCGCCGGCCTTGGCGACGGCGGCCTCGGCGCTGCGCACGGCGGCTTCCTCGTCGCACCGTTTGCCCGCCGCCTCGAGCGCGAGCGCCGCCGCGATCTGCGACTCGCGCGACGCCCGTTTCGGGGGCGACGGCGGCGCCACGGCGGCCGCCCGGGCCATGGCCTCGAGCGCTTCGTCGAGGAAGGGCCGCGCAGACTCCGCGTCCCCCGCGGCCGCCAGCCCGAGCGCGACCTCGACGCACAGCTTGGCCCGCGCCGGCTTTATGGGCTCCGCCACCTGCTTCACCGGTAACAAACCGCCGACGGCCGGCTGCCCCGCGACCCACATGGTTTTGAGCTCCACGGTCCCCCGCGGTTTATCCGCCCGCCCTTTGGCATCCACTAAATCGTACCAACTTGAAACCCAGTCCGTCGACGCCTGGAGGGACCCCCGCCCGATGTCCTGCAGGGGCAAGGCCACCAGCCCCAAGAAGTCGTTGCTGCCCACTTTGTCGTGGTCCTCCAATACCACTAAAAGTTCGGCGCCTTGGACAACGTCGTGCGCCGGCAGGTCAAAGGTCTCCTCCCACGTCGGGCTTAGGTTCCTTTTCTTGATGGACGACGTATGTCCAACCTTCCGGGGTATCTTTTTGATACCGGCGCCGACGAGGCCGAGTCGACACAGTGGATCGGACGACGCGCGGGAGAAGCGCGACTTGTCCACGGCCTCCAGGCCCTTGGCCTTGGAGAGCATCACTCTCAATAGAGTGGGCGGCTCCGACGCCACGCTCGTTGCATCCGCCTCCTTGCGCTGCGTGAAGAAGGCCCCCGTCGCGCCCTTGCGTAACAGGCCCTTCAGCTTGGACGACGCGTCGTCCTGACTGGCCTCGGCCACGGCGGCCGCGAATAATGATTTGGCAGCACTCCCGTCGCGCGGCCGCTTGCCCGCGTCCGCCTCGAGGCATTGCGTTAAAGCGGTCCGCATGGCCTTGGCCATGGGGTACCGCTCGAAGGTCTCGTCCACCAACTGGCACACTAAGAGAGCCACACCCAAATTCTCCCGCCCGACCCGCGCCTGCACGCTGCCCAATTTCGAGGCCGACTTTAAGAGTGTCCGGGCGCCGGCCGCGCCCGCCGACGCGTTGCGGAACACGTCGCCGCCGGGCGTGAGGAAGGTCCCGAAGTCGTCGTCGTCGCTCGCCGGCGTCTTCGGCGGCGTCAGGAACCGCGGCGAGTCCACGCTCCGCGACCCCTCGGGGAACTCCTGGGCCCCCCTCCTGGCCGAATTCAAGGACGACGCCGGCGACGAGCTCTTCTCGGGCGTGTGCGAGCTCGGCGCCGCGCTCGTGAAGGGCGACGCGCTCTGCGATGCGCTCTGCGACGCGTCCTCCCGGCTCCGGCCCAGGCCCAAGAAGGCCACGACGCGCGCCGGGTCCGAGGCGTGCCGTAATAGCGTGTTGCCGTCGAGGCGCGCCGACGGGTGGCAGGTCTCTAGTAACTGCGCGGCCGTCTTCGTGGTCACAGCGTCATTGGCCGTCGCTTCCAAAGTGGCCGTTGCCCCTTTTCGTAACCACGTCCGCACGGCCTCGCCACTTAATCCTCGTCCATTTTTGTCCTTGCGCAGGTACGCGTCGAGCGCGGCCCGCGCGCGCTCGCCGCTCACGTCGAAGTGGTCGCGCGTCCGGATCCGGTTTAGTGTTGCGTCACGGGGCAGGGGCTCGTCCCGGCCCCGCTCATGGAGCGAAAAGGGGCCGTCGTCGTCGCCCGAGGAATCGTCGTCGGGGAGCGGGGGCGGCGGGCACTGGGGGCACTGCTGCGCCCGGCGCAGGCGGCGCGGCTCGAAGAGGTTCAATCCCAAAACTCCGAGCGCCCAGACGTCGCTCGCCGCGGTCAGCCGGCTTGAATCACGCCGCCGGTCCAGCTGCGCGCGCGAGGCGGACTGGGCGAGCGCCGCCGCCGCCCGCTCCTGCTCGGGCGAGCGGTACGCCGGGACGTAGCCTCTGAGCCGGGCCGCGGGGAGCTCATTTGTGCTTTCCACCAGGGGCGCCGCGAGCTCGAAGCCCGTGAGCTGCAGGACCGGCCCCCGCGCCATCTGGGCCACGACGAACGTATCGTGCGACACGCCGCCGTGCAGCACGTTCTTCAAGTGGCAGTGGGCCACGGCCGCCGCCGCGTCGCGAACGATGCACGTCAGCTTCTCGGCGACGAGCGCGGCGCTCTCGTGGTCGTACAGCGCGCCCTTGCCGCCGCCGGCGTGGTCCGTCAACGACACGCGGTCCTCGAACGACAACGCGAGGCAGGGGCCCCGCGCCGCGCCGAGCCACGCCCGGATCGGCGCCACGACGTCGTCGCGCGCCGTCAGGAGGGCGACCAGGGCCACCTCCCGCGCGATGGCGCCCCGCCGCGAAAGCTGGTAGTCCGGGGGGAGGCGCTCCAGCCGCGCCGCGGCGACGTGCGCGGGCGCGCCGTCGCCCAGCTTCGCGCGGTAGCGCTCGTGCCACTCGCCGCCCCGGCGCGGCAGCGGCCGGCGCCGCCGGCCGATGCCCGGCGGATCGCGCGTGAACTTGACGGCTTCGCCAAAATTTCCCCTATTCTCGCCGGCCCAGTGGTCCACCCGCAACGAGAAAGGGGCATCGAGCCCCTCGAGCCGCGCCGCGGCCTCGCTGAGCGCGGCGCAGGCGTGCGCGCCACGCAGCCCGGCAAACCGGACGACCGGCGTGGACCGGAGCGTCGACCCCTGGGGAAACAGCGCCTGGGGCCGCAGGGCCCGCCGCTTCCGCCCGCCCGCTATTCCCACGGCCCGGTGCCGCGACTCCTCGACGATGGCTACGCGCCCGTCCTCGAAGAGCGGCGGCCGCAGCAGCGACCGCGGCGCCGGCGCGACGATAACCGACCCGCCCTTGGCCACCTCGTACCAGCACACCACGAGCGGCCGCGACCGCTCGTGGCCCAGCTCCCGCTCGAGCCGGCCGAGCCGCGCCGTGCGCGACGCGTTGAAGCACATCCACGCGGAGACCTCCACCTCGAGCTCCGCGCCGGAGGGCCCGCCGTTGAGGGCCCGCGCCGTCTTCTGGGGGACGTCCTTGAGCGCCGCGAGCGCGCCTCTGCGCTTCGGGGCACTAAGTGAGACCCAGCGCCGAAGTCTTTTTGTGGTTGAAGTGGCGGAAAAGATCTCGTCGACTTCACAATTCCCGACGCCCACGATCCTCCCCTGGCGCTCGACCGTGATCTCGAGCGGCGTCCCCGTTTTGACGCCGCCCTTTGGCTTTCGTAAGGACGTCACGTCGCCCGCGAAGACCGCGCGGCCGTGCTCGGGCACACTGTCCTCCGTCTCCGCGTCGAGCTTCGGACCGCATTTCAGGCGGACTGTGTAGGGCGCCAGCTCGCGCCCGGGCCGCCACAGGGGCGGCTGCGCGTTTTCTTCAATCTTCTCCCGCACTTGAATGACCGAGAGCCCGACCTCGTTCGGCTCGCGTGCGATCTCCTCGTCGCCATACGCGCGTCTTAAACCGAAGTCGTAGGCCTCGTCGTAGGACCACCGCATGACCAGATCCAACCCGGGCGCATAGTCGTCCGCCACGTCCCTGCCGCATCGAGAGGTCGGCGTCAAATCGAACCACCGGCGGTGGCGGCCCTTGTCCGCGAGGTTCACCGTAAAGGTGCCCGAGGCGATCTTTTTCTTGGCCGCGAAAACGGTCAGTTCGAGGGGCGCCGCCTCCTCCGCGGGGAGGGTCACCTCGGAATTCCACCGCGGGCGGTCCTTGGACGGGTAACTACCGACGGCGCCCGTGAAGGCGACGTCGGGACCCATCCTGACGGAGACGTGGGCGTCGCGGGGCAGCGCCTGCCGCTTCGTGCCAAGGAGGCCCCGCCCCCCGACGACAGCGATTCGCAAACAATTCGGCTTCGCCGCGACGCCGTCGTCGTCCGGGAAGTGATCTAATGAAGCATCGTACACCCAGCGCGCCGCGACTTCGACGCGGCCGTGCCCGCCCTGCTGAAGCGCCCGCGCGGCGGCGAGCTTGGACCACTGCTGTTTCAGCAGCCCCTTCATCTCCCGCTTGGGCGTCGCGACGCCGCGGCACCAGTGGGGTTGGGCGTCCGCCGGCGCGTCGTGGTCATCGCCCACGGTCTCCCTGTCGTCCGCACCCTCGACCTCGGCGAGGACGCCCTCCGGCGCTTCGATGGCGTCCGGTGCCGGCGCCGGCGCGACGACGAGGGCGTCCGGCGCCGGCGCCGGCGCGGCCGCGCGCGCCTGGAGGAAGACGTCGCCCAGGGACATCTCGCCGGGCTCCGCGACCTTGCGCACCGCGAGCCAGCCCCGCCGCACGCGGCCGTCCCTGAGGTTCATTAGCGGCACGGTCGCGTAGCCGAACTCGTCACCCGGCGTCTTCTCGAGGGCGACGCGCAGGAACTGCGCGGTCCCGTCGACGGGCAGCTCGAAGGCCGCGTGCCACTCGGGCGACGGCGACGGCAGGACACAAGTGCGCGCGACGTGGCCGATCGCCTTCGCCGCGCAGCAGGCCGGGTTGTGCGCCGCGCCCGTGGCGCAAAGCAGCGCCACGCGTAACAAATTCGGCGCGCGCCGGCCGCTGGCGTCGTCGTCCGCGTGCTCCAAATCAAAGTCCGCGGCCCCGTTGTACAGCCACTGGGCCCAAATCTCCACGGCCGGGCCGGCTCTCTTAGGACCGTTGGTCGCTTTGACGATGGTGGGGCTCGCCTCCTGGTCCGCGAGCGCGTACCAGCCCCGCCGCGCCTTGCGGTCCTTCAGCTCCGCCAGCCCGAGCAGGACGCGGCCCAGGACCCGGCCCTCCGACCGCACGGAGCACTCGAGGGCATGTGGCACCTCCGACGCGGCGCAGTCGCCGCCGAAGGCGTCGAAGGTGTCGGCGGACGGCACGCGGAACGTGTACGTCGCGTTCCAGGTGGGCGCCCCCTGGGCCGGGCGGACCGAGGTGGCGCGCGAAAAGGGCCAGAGGTGGACCGCGCAGTGCGGGTTGATAGACGACACGACGCGCCCGTCGTCCACCAAGTCCTGCGCGCCGATGACCGC
>Ga0114994_10000710_pt1 | contig 22897 bp, 43 predicted proteins | sample ArcticOcean_MG_C_9_FD_87043 | JGI IMG/M metagenome (GOLD analysis project Ga0114994, IMG submission 87043) | Marine microbial communities from western Arctic Ocean - ArcticOcean_MG_CB2_152 | ecosystem: Environmental > Aquatic > Marine > Oceanic | place: Arctic Ocean: Canada Basin | collected...
CCGTCCTTAATTTGTTTCCATAATTCCGATTCGCAAATGTCAACCGCAATTTCGTTAATATCGTCAACCGCAATTTTAAAATCTTTGTCGCTATTATAATAACGATAAAACGTGGAACGTGAACAATTGCCGAAGTGACACGCCAACGTTACGTTTCCCATATTTTGTTCTAATTGTTTTAATAATTGATCCTTTGTAATTTCGGTTCGCTTTTGTTCTTTGATTCCCTTTTTTATAGATTGTCCCATTTTGTAACATTTTGTTTTTAGTTAGTCAACGCAAATGTAATAAATTAATTCAACATTGTTTTATAAAATAAAGAATTGTTTAATCAATGTCCCACCCTTCGTGATTGAAACCACCTAACGAACTGATTGGAACGTTAAGCGCTTCGACAATTGCGAATTCAAATATCTTTGATTTGTTTTCGTAGCCCAACACTTCACCCCAATTTTCACATAACAATTCCCACATTTCGAATGTTTCTTTTGTGACTTTTAACGTAATCACTTTGTCAAACTTTTGATTGCTGAATTCGTTTGTTTTGTCTTCTGACAAATAATCATTTAATGATTCGTATTTTTTGAAATTGTCTTTTGATTTATATTTGTCAAAATCGTTTCCCATAATATATTCGTTTAAAATGTTGAGCCGATTAAATATTTATTCGGTTCGCTTTGTCTTTTAAAATGGTGAATAAACAAGACAAAAAATCTTATAAATAAAGAATGGGCGGCAACCACGCCACCCACTCAACCAAAAAAAACCGACGTTCGAAAAACAAACAAAACGAACGCCAATCATAGAATTGTAAAATTACGTTTGTTTTTCCAATGTGTCTTCGCAATAATTAGTTTAATTTATTGCCCATTTTTTTATTCATTATTTTCGTTTGTTCTCCTTCTATTCTTTTTATGTTATGCACTTTCAATTCTTCCGGCGACAAAGGTTTGGCAAATGTTTGTGTTTTTGCCTTTTCTTCATTTTCTTTTTTCAATGCGTTTTGAACGTCACCCATTTTTGCAAATAAAGCGTTCAACCTTTTTTGTCTTGAAATTTCAACTTCGATAAAAGTAACACCAACATTTTCGTTTCCATTTTCTTTTATATAAACTTCCAACATTTTTCACACGCTTTTATTTGTTCGCCTTGTCTTGACGTCCACACAACGTTTATAATATGTAACATTTGATCACGTGCATTTAATTTTTTAAAATCCATTTTTTTATTTCTTTTTATTATTTATTTGTTTTATACTCGGAATACTATTTACTGCCTTGCGTCTTAAATCATTTGCAATAATGTTTGTGTCCAACAACATAATTGCGGCACGTTTTAAACCGGCGCGATTGTATTGTTTTTCGCCAATGTCCACCCAATCTAATAATTCAAACACCATTTGGTTTTGATCGTTAACAATCATTGCCCTTAATAATTCAATCAAAAATTGAATCGGATCTTTATTCCCTTTGGATTGTTCAATTAAATATTTATGAAACGCGGTTAATTCTTTAATCATAAAGTTTGCGTTGTCACGTAAACAACCCGAACATTCCGTTGTTCCTAAATATATTTCTTTTTTGCAGCAACACGAAACGACACCGCTTCGAAATTCTGAATCTATTATTTCAATATCCATTTTTAAAAATTTATTGTGATTTGTTTTGTGTCAAAATCGACTTCAATATTAGTTATACAAAATAACTTATCGTTTACGTGTTCGGATAATATTTCAAAATCTTTTATTAATTCCGTGATGTCTAAAGATAATTCATTTTCTATTCCTTCAAATTCGTTTGATTCGTTTTCATAATATTCAATTTCAATTTCGAAGTTTTTAATTTGTGTAGCATACGCGCCAATGTCTTTGACACCCCACGAACGGGTTTCAAAATAAAATTCCCAATCAATTATTGCCGTTGCAATTGTTTCGTCTATTGAATAAACATTAACTTTTTTATTTACTTTTATAAATTTTTCCAATCCTATAAAATCAAAATCAATATTTTTGTTTTCGTTTGTGTGCGTGGTAAAATTCATTTCAATTATTTTTTTAATTTATAAATCATTAAAGCAACCCAACGTTGCAACCTATCACACAACGAACGTTTAACGTATTCCGTGCCGTGTATTAACAATGAATCGTTCATAAAGTCAACCAAACAATCTTGCGCGTTGTCTTCATAAATCCATTCGTCAAATTGTAGCGGTTCGAATTTTTGAAAAACTGATTCCGTTTCATAATCCCAATGATCGGTTGTTGACATTAAATAATCGTTTGATTCTGCATATTCTTTAAACGATTGAAATTTGTGCGTTTTAATAAACTTTTTTTCGTCGCCGTAGTGTTCACACCAAAAGATTATTTGGATTGCGTCCGTGTCTTTAAAGTAGTAAATCGCGCACGTTTCGTTGTCAATTGTTAAGTTGTCAACTTCAATTTCGTGTGATCCGTCATTGTCTTTTAATTGTTGTTTAAATTCGGACATAATTTATTTGCTTTTTATTTCTTCATTAATAATTTGATTGATTGCAGCCAATGTATTTTTAGCCGCTTTTAAATTACGATCGTTAATTGAAGAAAATAATTCTTTTTGCAATTGATTTGTAAAAATAGTGAATTGATTTTTACGAATATCGCAACCTCTAATTCTTTTGCTATGTTCTTTGTTTTTTAATTGTTGTGTAAATTCTGACATTTTATTTGGTTTTTTTTGGTTTATAAAATGGCGGGAATTTCACCCGCCGTTTTTTTTATTTGTTTTTTGCTTTAAAGTAATTTAAACTTTCAATCATTTGATTTGAATTCCAAGTATAAAAATAACCTAAATTATTATAAATTAAATTCACGTCTTCAACTGAATGACTAACGCCATTATAAGGGTTTTCGTCATTGATTTTAACCGGTATTAATTTAATTAAAAATTCGATTGAATTTAATTCCGTTTGCTTTGCTAATTTTTTGATGTTTAAATTTGACATTTTATTTGGTTTTTTTTGGTTTTATTGAAACTTAGTGTTTCAATTATGGTGTAAAGATAAAACAATTTTTGATTCCAACACTATGAAATCAAAAAAAGTTTCATTTATTTTTTTTATGCTTCTATTACATAAGATGTCATTAATAACGCGATCATTTCATTTTCCGATCCGTTAGATAATAAAGTAGTTAATTCCGTGTAATTTTTACGAGCAACACAATTAAACATTCCATTGTCAAATGTTATGTCCATACACCCGTGTTCCGTTCCCGTTACTGACATACACCCGTTTTCCTTTGCAATTGTTGTGTCTTCTATTGCGTATGATCTTAAAGCATTGATTGTTGATCTTACTTCGTTTGCGATTGTGTTTTTTGTAGATTCTAACATTTTGATTTGGTTTTTTTTGGTTTGCGTTAAAACTTTGTGTCTTAACTTGGTGTAAAGATAGATTAAATTTTGAATCCACAACCATAAAATCAAAAAAACTTTCATTTATTTTAACTTTTTTTCATTTACTAGGTTAAAAATTAAACGTTTTCGTTTAAATATTCCGTGATTTGATCAATAGATTCGTCGAAACCCTTACAAACGACGGCATAATAACCGCGATCATTTAGTTTTTTTATCCATTCCTTTTGTTCTTTTGACGCATAACACGTTTTATCGGCCTTCAATTCAATAAACATTCCGTGGTGTTTCATTGTTGGGTGAATAATTTGTAAATCCGGAAACCCTTTTACATAGCCGGACGCCTTCATTTTCTTTGCAACTGATAAAGACGTTCGCATTCCGCCCGCCGACGCGCAATAAAGCATTTCCGGAAAATTCCATTTGATCCAATTAACAACGGCAATTTGAATTTTCAATTCGTTTTGCGCCACTATATTATTTTTTTAATTTCATTGCCAATTGTTTTCGTTCCAACTCCGTAACGGCTTCGATATTGCAAACGCTTATCCCTTTGTTGTGGTTCTTTTGATTCGTTATCCCAAATGATTTGTCGGTGTTCATTTATCCATTTATAATAATTTTGAACGTTCAAATGGAATTCTTTACCATTTCGAATTCCTTGACGAAAACTTTGTTTGATGTCTTCAAAACTTAAATTTGGAAAATCCAACTTTAAATCGGCGCTTAAAATTAAAGCAAAAGAAACGACGTCTTCTTTGTTTGGGCGTTGTCCTAATTCCAAATATGTTTGCGCCATTAAGTCAACGCAATTTTCACGCAATGTTTTTAATTCAATATCTTTTATTATCATTTTTGTAAATTTAAGTCGTCCAACATATTTCGGGCGTCTTGCCACGTGTTAATGTTTTGTTTCGTTTTGCTGACGTTATTAATAGAATTTCCATTTCTTTTTTTATTCCATTTAATTTCATTTGATTTCCAACGCGCCAATCGCATTTCAATTGAAAACGTTTTTTCCAATTCCCATTTCATTTTTGGATTGCTTTTTGAATTCGTCGATTCCGTCCAATACATAACAAAATCATTTTGTGTTTCAACTGATTCGTTTAATAATGAAACATCATTAATAAATTTTAATTTTCGCAAATCGATATTGGATTTATTAATTGTTTTAATAGATGTTTTATTACTTGTTTTATTATGTATTAAATTTTCCGTGTGTCTGCCTTTAAATTTATTTAAACTCTGACTATTGGAATTTTTAATTGCTGCCTTTAAAATGCGTGTGCGTCCGTCAAACGAAACTTGTTCAATGAACCCAAGTTTTTTCAGTTTAGAAACTGACGTTGAAATAGTTGTTTTTGTAACACCTAAAAATTCGGCGAAATAATCGTTGGACGCAAAACACCCGCGTTCATTATCTAAAGAATGAATTTCAACAACCAAAATTTTATCCGTCCAACTTAAATTTTTGTTCAAATAAATTTCGCGTGGAATCCAAATCCCTAAAAATTGGCGTGTTTCCTTGGTTTGTTTTTGTGTCATAATGGTTTTTTTTGGTTAAACTTTATTTGCAAACATACAAAAAACTTTTATTTAAAATGGCATATCGTCGCCCGTTTCAAATTTTCCGCTTGGTGTGCTTGTTTTTATTGCCGGAACGAATTGTGAAACTTCGACATAATGCGTCAATCCGTTTTCGCCCTTCTCGCGTCGTGATTTTATTTCCAATGTAATTTTGCCGTCACTTTTTTTGTGTTCGTTTAATTGCTTCGTGAAGTCGTCCACGTTAATAATATCCACGTTTAAAATTGAACCGCCGTTGTCAAATGTTTTTTCGCGGACGAAAATTCCATTCATAAAAATTTTTTGTTTTTCCATTATTGTTTTAATTTATTAAATTGATTTTGCATTTGTGATTTTAATTCCATAATTTTTCGTTCACGTGAGCCGAAACGTTCCGTGAATATTTTGTTAATCGTTGACGTTGTAACGTTGCAAACGTCCGCCGCGTCTTTTATAGACATTCCGGTTTTGCGTATTTTTTCCAAAATATTATTTTTTCTTTTTTCAGTTAGATTTGAATATTTTGTTTTCATTATTTGAAATTTATTATTTCGTCCAATTCATTTAATTGTTTATCCATTAATTTACCAATCGTTTTCAATTGATTTAATCGAAATAATTGTGGGTTTTCGCAATAACTTTTTATCGTTGGTTGTGACAAATTTAATTCCGTTCCCAAATCACGTTTGGAAACTCCGTGAAATCTTAATGTTTTTGTAAATTGATTATCCTTGTTTTTCATATTATTTTTTATTTTTAATTTTGATCTTTAAAATCCATAAACACACCTTTTTTAAACATATCATTTAATTGATCTTTTGGATCACGGAAATTTTGGTTTTCTTTTAATTGCATACATAACAAATCCATTTCAGATTTTCGCATTTCATTTAATGAATCAATGTAAACGTTTTTTTGATTTTCTGAAATTAAAGCGTTTAAAATTAATGATTCCATAAAACCAATATATCCAAACGAACCCGTTTCACTAACAATCGGATCTTCTATATTATCCAAAAGGTTGTCAATAAATTTGTCCGATTCTATTTTATTTTTTTGCATTTGAAATTTCTTTATTAATTTTTTTAACTTCGCTTTTAAATTTATCCGTTTGTTTTTTTCGTTCTTCTTTTAAAAAAAAAGAATATAAATACGGATCAACATTTGGTTCAACGTCCAAAACTTTTTTCAATACAACGTTTTCGAAACCCGTTCGTGGATAATCTTTTATAGACATTATTTTTAACCCACGCATTAACCCGCTTGCGAAACCAACAACAATGAAAAATGAAACAATAATAATTCCAACAATCCACAACATAATTTTTAATAATAATAACATAATTTTTTTTATTTTGATTTAACGAAGTCGTCGGCTTCGTCTTCCGATTTAACACCTATTTCATAAAGATTTAAAATTTTCAAAACCGCCCGTGACATTGCGCGTTTTTCGGCCATTTCTAAAACATAATGCGATTGTGTGTTTCCGTCTTTATAAGATGTCCCACGTAATGCCGAACCCGTTGTTTCCAATGTTCTTTTTCCGAAATAAGATGTCGCCAAAACTGACGCAAAATCGCGTTCACTTTTTATAATTTTAAACGTGACAATTATTTGTGATTTTGCCATAATTTTTTCGATTCCGGAACGTGTCAAAATAACATAATTTTTGTGTGTGAAAACGTCGGTTGGCGTTAATTCATAATCAAAATACATTTTTTTTAATTGCTCGCGGTTGTTGTCTTTTTTTTCCATTTGGTTTTTTTTTGGTTCTACAAAGTTAATAAATTTTTGATATTGTGCAACTATTTTTTATAAATATTTCCGCCATAACTCGGCGTTGAATCGGCGTCAATAATTCCTTTGCCCGCGATACGCAATCCGTTGACAATATCACCACGTGTTGCGTTGTTAATTAAGCGTTCCCACTTTGCAAAATTACGATAACCGGAATCGACGCACGTTCGAAATGATTTTTCGCCGTCGTTAAAAAATAGATAATACATTGTTCCGCCCGTCTTTTGTGACGGAACGGACTTTTGGTTTTTGTAGTGAAATTTTTTATTCATTATTTTATTAAAAAGATTAAATCAATTAAAGTTAATGTTGCGCAAAGCATATATAATAAACCATACATTGCCGCAAACGCTAAAGTGTATTCAAGAATTTTTTTCATTTTATTTTTTATTTATTGTTTTATTAATGTCAATGTAAAAGTCACCCAAATTTGTTTCGTGTGTTTTGTTTTCATATTCAAATTTAATTGAAATGTTTTTAGTGTATAAACAAACATAAACTTCAATGATTTTTGCACCTTGTTTTTGCAATTCTTTGATTCTTATTTTCAATTGCTTTTGACGTTCTTTTGTGTGTGGGTTTTCCATAATTAAATTCCTAAAGAAAATTTCTTTTTATAATCTCGCGTGTCATTTCCTTTTAAATCGAAATTCATAAATTCAACTTGCGGTTCACCACTCCAATTTGTTGTGTGTATTTTTAACGTAAAACCATTTTTGTTTTTTGTTGTTTTGGTTTTAAGTTTTGAAAATGCTTTTTGATATGCTTGTAATTGTGTCATTTCTTTTTTTTGTTTTTAATGGGCGGGAAAAATCCCCGCCCGTGTTTTGTTTTATCTTGCAATCGCTTGCGCTAAGTATGTAAAAAAGTGCATAATGTCGCCGTTATGAAAATCGATTTTTACTAAAGTGTTTTTGATTTGGTTTTGTTCGTGTGTTGGTGCGATTTCAATATGTTCAACGATCACACCTAATGGAATAAAGTTTGTTCCGCTTTGTCCTTCAACTTCAATGATTGTTTCAATGTTGATGTTTTTTTCTGAAATTAAAGTGTTTAAATAATTTGTCATTTTCTTTTTGGTTTTTTTTGGTTGGCAAGATTGCCGTTGTTTGATGGTGTAAAGATACATTAAATTTCATTAAATCAAACTTTTTTTCATTAAATATGCAAAAAACTTTCATTTACTAGAGTAAAAAAAGATTTTTATTTTATTAAATTATGTGAAAATTGGCAAATTAAACCCTCATTTTCGCACCAAATGAACGCTTCGCAACTTTGTGTTGCGCCTTTATAACCTTTTAAATTGTGCCACGCGTCCGTTCCGCTTAGTGAACGCATAAACCTAATAACAATTCCTTTGTGTTCTTGCGTTGCCATAAATTTGATTTCCTTTTTATGGTGTAAATGGCCAATATGGATTTCGCGAAATTGTGTCGCCGCCCATAATTTTGGAACTTCGGACGCAACTAACAAAGGCAAATCAATTGTTTTTTCATTGTTTCCGTGCGTGTAACTGATTAAACAATTTCCGAATTGATAATGTTTCCGTGGTGTTGGTTCGTTGTTTACAATAACATTTTTGTTGTTATGATACCAACACGACAACACGTCACCAACATAAAACGAACGTTCCCAATCGTGGTTTCCTTGGATAATAACAACGTCAACGGGCGCAACCTTGGACAACATATCAATTCCCGCAATTAATAATTGCCGGCCTTCTTTAAATGTTTTTTGCCACCTCACGTCCTCGTCTTGCGGCGTCCCCGCCGAAGTTTGGTTTAATCTTGTATCAGAATTAAAAAAATCGTTACCCACGGGAAAAACAACCCGTTTGATGTCATAACCTTTTGAACGTTGTATTATCGCGTCAATGGCCTTTAAAAAGCGTTTGGCGGCAATCTTGGTGTCGTAGTTGTCGCCGGTTTCCAAACCCCAACACAATTTCCCAAAATGCAAATCGAAAATATTAACTTCTAATAAATGGCCTTTTTTTATTTTCTTATAATTAAACGACGGATATTTTGGCGAAAATGTTTTGACTTCATTAATTAATTCGTCACGTAATTTTTTAATGTTTAAAATATCCGTGTTCTTTTTTAACCACGCTTTGATTTGAAACAAAGGTTCAACAATTATCGTTCCTTCGACATTTGATCCGACTTCCCATTTGTTGACAACGTAACGTTCAATTTCCCATACGTCCAAATCAATTTCACAATGTTCAATTAAGTCGTCAATATTTTTAATTCTCGACGATTTTTTTGTTTCAATTGTTGCGCCTTTTTTATTTTCGTCAAACGTGATTTCGTTTCCGCTTGTTGCTGAACGAACGGCCAATTCCAAACAATGTTTTTGGATATGTTTTGGAAACTTTCGAATCCTAGTGATTAAAGAATGAAATTCTGTATTCCAACGCGGCCGAAATTGTTTTTCTTTTGAATTCACTATTTAATTAATTTTCTAATAAAAAACAAACCAAAAATAAAAATAATTCCAATTATTAACCAATCTTTTATTTTCTTAGAAATTGCGGATTTTGAAACAACTATTTTTTCAATTGGAATTTCACGTGTTAAATAAATAGTGTCCGCGATACATTCGCCCATTAAATAAATAATGGAATCGGTTTTTAAATATTTAATAATTAATTTGTCACGTTGAATAATTATCGTGTCGTTAACGTTGCCAAAAACAAAAGAAGTGTCAACCAAAACGTTGTTCGTGCGTATAGTGTCCGACAATCGGATCGTGTCCGTTGGTTGCAATAACTCCGGAAATTTCTTTGTTAAAACATAGATTTTTTCCGACGCCTTTTGTTTTTGGCATTCATAACGATTAACCGGTGATTTTAAAGCACAACAACCCGTTAAAATAAACAATAATAAAATTGCTAATATTTTATTTTTTACAATTTTCATTTTTACAATTAAAACCGGACGGACGTTTTGTTTCGCCGTATATATAACCAATAACAAACGGCGATAATGCCGCAAAATATGCCGCAAATTCTGACATATTCGTTCCGTTGTCAATTCCTTTTAAACCAAACACAACCCAACAAATTATCATTGTTGTTGTAATTAATGCCCTTTTTGAAGTAAGTAAACCAAGTAAGTTTTTCATAATATTTTTTTTAATTAAAATAAACGTTTTTCATTTTCAATCCAATTTGTGCGCAATATGTTGAAACAACAAAAGACGGACACGCCTTGTTTGAAAATTGATTATGTCCCGCAACCAAAATGTCGGGATGACGTAATATTTCGTGTTTAATGTAAGTTTGCAACGTATCACATTGCAAATCGTTTAATGTATTTTTTGGAACTTTGTTTTTATCCAACCCGCCAACATAACAAACGTGTTTGGATTCACTATTAATTCCACGAACACCCCACGTCATTTCCGAACTTTCAATAATTTGATCGTTTGGGTTCGTTCCTTCTGCAAAATGTAAATTGTGTAATTTTCCGTCAATTGTAATTAAATCGGAATATCCGGCACGTGTCCAACCGCGCCCATTTTTTCCCGTATGCCATTCCATTATTTGTTCCGGCCTTATGTCAACTCCTTCGTAAGTTGCCGAACAATGAATAACAAGATATTTCAATTTTGCCATAGACAAAAATAAAAATTATCTTAAAATTATTGTCGCAATATTTGGTTATGAATCATTTTTTGTTCCAATCTTTTAATTCCTTAACAACTTTTATTGTTGTCCAAATTATCGCAATTGAATACGATATTAATTTCAATGTTAATTCCATTTGTGACAAACTTATTCCAATTGCGCCCACATTTAATAAAAGTGTCGTTGGACAAATTCTTTCAATTATTGTTTGCATTTTAAAGATAATTTATTTATTAAAAATTAAGTGTAATATTGCTATTTAATATAAAAACGGCTGATTCTGCTGAACCACTAGATGCCGTTACAATCAAAACTTCGTTCGGCGACAATGCTTCCGTAAAACCTGCGCAAGTTGTAAAAGAATCAATATTAAAACAAATTGGAGTATTATTTGAAGTCAATGTTAAAGAAATAGTTGCCGCCCTACAAACCGGAATTGTTGACGGATAAGCGCCCGACAACGGACAAACCAATGTTGTTCTTAATAAACTCAACACAACAATTGTTCCCGTTGCACCATTGATCCAACCATTCCAATTTTGTAATATCCCTCCGTTTTTTGGATTCGAATAAACTGAAGTGTAAAGCATATTTTTTGGCGTAATTGTCGTTATGCTTGGTGTTCCTAAATTTGTAACAAATTTGTGTTCACTATTGTATTGCGCATTTCCTAACCCAAATTCACTTCCGGTTGCAATTGATCCGTATGCTTTTATATTTTGTGTAACAAAATTGTCAATACTTGCCGACGTGTTTATTGTTACGTCACCCAAACCCGTAACCGGTGAAATTGTGATTCCCGTTCCCGCAACAATTGAAGACACGCCACCACCGCCACCACTATCGGCCGCCCATTCTAAAACCCCCGTTGAATTTTTTGTTAATTTTGTGTCGTTTGCAGCCGTCGCGAATCCTTTTGGAACGTGAATTTGTGCGTCAACTAAATTTTTGTGTAAATTACTCATTTGTTTTTTTTGTTTTTGGTTTATCTTTATTGTCCCATTGTGAAACACACACCGCAATTCGTTGTGTTAAATTTGGAAAATCTTTATTCATTATTTCCGTTTCAATACAACGTGAAATGAACGCGTCTTTTGGTTCGTTTTTATTTGGTATCGGTAACGGCACAATTTAATAAATTATCATTCCGTGTTGCTTTGAAACTTTGTTTGAAGTGTTGCCACAATCCACACTTGACGAACTTTTGTATTCCGGAAAATCCGTTGCGTTTGTGTCTAAAAAATCAATCATTGCTTGCAACATAACATTTCCGCGTCTATAAGTGTCTTGTTTATAAACGTTTAATGTTTTTGCGTCAACCGCTTTTGAAAAATCCGGAATTGCCGTTACTATTCCGCTTGACGTTGAATTGTCTTGGATTTCGTTTATTACTTCAAATCTAACAAACCACGCAAACGTTGGAATTAACCATTGCGCCATAAAATCCGTGTCCTCTGTGCTTGGTGCGCCAACCGGAACGGAATTAAAAACTTTTTTCAAATGTAAATAATAAGAATCACCAATTGCACTTTTTAAGTGTGCAAATTCGGCCATTGTAATTAAATTATTCGAAATTAAAACCGGATCGGTGTTTTGATTTGTGAACGAATAAGTGATTGTTTGCGCCGCCGTAATTAACGGATCAAATGATAAATAATTATTTGTAATTGCCATTTATATTTCTTTTTTATTTGACAACATAGTGTCGCCAAATTCCGTTGCTTCGAAACCTAACACCAAACGTTGTTCGTTAATTGTTAAAACTTGACTTGGGACAATATCGGATAAAAAAGAAACCGGCGGTTCATAAACAATTTCCAAATCGTCAATGTCTAACGTTGTGTTTTCTTTGATTATTCTTTGAATTTTTCCAAAAATTAAACTTTCAACGTCTTTTATTATCGTTCCCATTACCATTTCCCACGCAACACGGATTTCATTTCCGGTTGAACTTAATTTTCCGGAACTAACGATTCCGGACATTGCCGGTTGCCACCGGTGCGCGGTGATTATGTTTTGACTTGTTAATGATTGTAATTCCATAAACGATCCGTCCGATCCGTCTTTTATTAATGTAACGTTTGCCGGTGACGTGTCGCCGTTCTTAACTAGAAATAAAATCTTTGAATTGTTACCTTTGCCCGTCCATTTTGCTTGCGCGTCCTTAACTAATTTTTCGGCTTCTTCTTCACCCATATCGCCGTTTATTTCAACAATTGCGCTTGGTGTAAAATTATTTTTGAACTTTGATTCATTATAAGTTTGCAATTCCCAATCAATAGCCAACCAAGACATTGCGGCCACAAAATCCGGCAATCCGTAATAATTAAACGTCGGTTCGTAATCTTTAAATTGAACAATTGAAGTGTTTTTTTCAAAATCCGGATAAACGGGAACAATTGCCGTGTCTTCTTTTGTCGTTCCATACTTCGCCCAATCGGGGTGAATGTAAATATGTTTTTGATCCTTTGAAATTCGACATTTCGTTGCGTCAATATGAAATAAATTTATTCCGCCTTCGTGTCTAACAATTTGCATATAAGCATTTCCAAAAGTATAATAATCATTGATAATTCTTCCGTAAACCTCACGCATTGAATCACCCGTGTTGACGTCTGCAATAAATTCTTCGACGGCTAAATTTTCGGACGCAAAGTTTTTTCCCATACTCAAAATTTTCTTTTGTGCTAGGATTGATCGGTGCGTTGGCGATTGTCGCGCAACTTCTGCCAAAAATTGTGGAAATAAATTGTCTTCGCCACTTGGAATAAATGGTGTTCGAATTGTTTTTAAATCTACGTTTTCGCGGATTTTGTCCGGAACTCCTAAATTAAAAATATCGAACTTTGTAAATCCAACTTTTTTCGCGGCCGAATTAATCGTTTGATTCGTTGTTTTCCTTTTGCTCATTTTTTGCGGTTTTTTTAGGTTCTTTTATTTCGTTAACATATTCGAATCCGTCTTTAAATAATTTTTTCAAAAGTTTTTGATCAACCGAATTTGTTTCGTATTTATTTCCGTTGTAACGAAATGATTTTGCACCCGCAACGTCTTTGTGTAATTTGTATTTTGCCATTTTATTATTTTAAATAATTAATAAATCGTTTTGCTAAAATACAATAAAATTTCATTGTGTCAAAAAAAAATGGGGACACTTTTAAATGTCCCCAATTTAATTTTAATTCAAATCGAATTTGAAACCTATATTCTAGCGTTAAATATTAAACCGGAATCGTTCCCGTGAATTCTCTTGGATATTCTCCTTGTTGTGTAGAAATAACAATTGCCGTTCCGTTTGCGTCTTGCAGCCCAACACCCGTTGTTTCTTCACCACTTGTGAATTCCATATATGCCGTTTCTTCAAATATTTCGTCCCAACCTAAAACGAATTTATAAGTCAAAGCCGGTGTTGCGCAATCGTCCGCGTAAGTTTCAACAATTGCCGTAATTCCACAACTCGTAACTAATTCCATTAAATCGTGGTTAACAACTCCCGTTACTTTAGGAATGTAAAATTCCAAAGAAACTTCAATCATTGTCGATCCGTTTTCCCTTGTTGCTGACGCCGTGAAACCCGCGCTTCCTCTGTCAAATTCCCATTTAAAGAAAACCGCCCCACCCGTCATAACAACCGCCGTGTAGCCGTGTGAACCGGCCGCCGCGTCAAGTGTAAACGACGTAATATCGTCCGTGTTTCCTAAATAAATTGTTTTTAATCCACCACGTCTATTTCTATCGCAGCAAATAACATTATGTCCCGTTGTAATACTCATAATTTTATATTTTTATTTTATTATTATTTATTTTAATTAGTAACCTATTTGCACTAAAGAATCGTGTAAAAATTGGAATCCTAATTTGAAGTATGCACGAACGTAAACTTTTTCCGTTAAATCGTCATAAAACATTTTCATTTCGCCCTCCGGATCGTTTGTGTCCGTTCCAACTGCAAGATTTTGTTTTGCAACGTATGCCGCACGAACGTCGTCCGTCAATGTTAATTGCGTCGCCGCAACGTCCCAAATATACATTGGAATTACCTCGATTCCTCTAAAGTATAATTTCATTGATCCGTCAACTAATTGTGAAAATCCTTCTGCATTTCCTAAATTTTCAAGTGACGTCATATAATCGTCATAAATTAATCTTGACACGTAATATGCTTTGTCATTTGTTGCAACTCCTTGTAATGCACTTGGTGCGGCTGCATACATTGCACGTAAAGCAATAAGGCCGTCACCCGTAGTAAATGCACCGGAATTTGCGATTGCCGTTTTTCTTGCATTAATAACCGTGTCCGCAATAAATAGTTTCCACCACCCGTCCGTTGAATCGTAACAACTATTATTCGAACCCGTAATTGCCGTATCACCGAACCACGCTAACCTAACAACGTCTTCCGCAATTCCGTTTCTTACATTTTGTAAAATTGTGTCCATTAACGCCGTTCCTTCTAAATTCATAACGTTAACGCCATTTCTAAATGATTCTTCAAGATACGTCCCAAAAAATGCGTCTTGACATTGTGAAACCGCAACTCTCATTCTTCCCGCCGTAATTACTTTGTCATTCACGTTGAATTCACCACTTTCAGCGCCACCGCACGTTGTGTATTTCTTAACGATACACGATAATGCGTCCGCCGTGTAAAGATTCATTTTGAATTTTACGTTTGGAATAACTCTAAATTGCATTAAATCCGAATCCCTAAAGATTGGTTCTAAAAACAATTCGTTAAAATTCGCGCCACTATAAGTTGCCGCGATATTGTCTAATGCTACATTTGCCATAATTTTATTTTTTTATGATTATTTATTAATTATTATTGTTATGCCTTTCTTTTTAACGTCGAAACCATTGCATTGAAAAATGCCGCGTTTGGATCAACAACTGAATTGTCAATAACGCTTGGATCTGAATTTGGTGTAACGTCCGTTTTTCCCGCTTTCAATTTAGAAATTTCAATTGATTTATTTTCAATTGTTTTGTTTGCAACCTCTAATTCTTTTGCTTTGTTTTCCGCGTCTTCAATAGCGCTTTCTTTTTCACCTTCTGCCATTCCCATTTTTTCTTCAATGTCGTGAATCGCGTTTTCTAGGTTGTCAACTCTTGATTTTAATTCTTCATAAGTTAACGCCCAATCCGCGTCCTCTGCCGGTGTGCCTTCTTCGTGTCCTTCTTCGTGTTCGTTCTTAACACCCAACATTGACTTGATTTTTCCAAGTAAACTTGCGTCGTTTGAAATTTCTTTTATTTCAACAACTTCTTTTGTTTCTTTTGCCATAACAATTTGTTTTGATTTATTAATAATAGTGTTTATTTTTTCGCTTGTAATATTTTGAAACTTCGAAACGTCATAATTGTTTTCGATTTTTAATGGTTGTGTGATTCCATTAATTAAACCCAATTCCATTGTTTCTTCGGAATTAAACCAAGTTTCAACATTCATTAAATTAATATAATGATCCGAAGTTTGATTTGATTTTGACGCGTAAATTTCGGCAATTTCATTTCTGATTTTATCTAAAATGTTTGCCGTTTTTCTTAATTCGTTTGCGTCACCGCCCGCACTCGCAAATGGATTGTGAATCATAAATAAAGAATTTTCCGCCATTTCTATTTTGTCACCCGCCATTGCAATAACTGACGCAATCGACGCCGCGATTCCCTCAACTTTCGTTGTTACTTTTTTCGAATGATTTTTTAATGCGTTGTAAATTGCCAATCCGTCAAAAACCGAACCACCTAATGAATTAATGTGGACGTCAATGTTTTTGTCTTTGATTGTTTTTAATTCGTCAATAAATGTTTTTGCGTTCACGTCGTGTCCGCCAACTTCCGAATATATATAAACGTCGGCGGTTTCTGATTCCGCGTTGTTTTGTATTTCAAACCAATTTTTCATTGCGACAAAAATAAAAGTGTTGAATCTTTATTTTACGAAAATATTGGAATAAAAAAAACACGGGTTGTTTGCCCGTGTCTTTTAAAATATGTTTTAATGTTTATTGATAAATTGTTTCCGCCATTGCATTAATGATTTTTGACGGATAAACCTTGTCTTTTGCGGCGTCAAAATGTAAACGTCCAATTCTATTTTCAAAGTTTAATTTTTTTAATTGTTCGGTTAAAAATTTTGAAATCAATTTTTGTTGTGCGTGTGTTAAATTTTCCATTTGGTTTTTTTTGGTATTAATTAAGGCGGGACAAAACGTCCCGCCCGTGTCTTTTAAATTATTTATTTTGTTTCTGATACGTGTTCTAATAATAGAACCATTGCGCTTAATTCTTTTTTTAAAATTTGTAATTCTTCTGAAATTTCTTTTATTAAATTTTTTCTTTGATCTTCATTATTATTTTCATCTATTTGGTTAAATGTTTTTCTTAATCTATTTTTGCAAAATAAGATTGAAAATTCTAATGTTTCTGAATCCATTTCTTCCATTTGATTCATTGTAATTGAATGTTGAACACTTCCCGTTGCTAATTGAACTTTTTGTCCCATTAACGCTTTTTTTAATTGCCAAAATTCAAACGTTCCAAATTCAAATTCAATCCAATTTTGATTTTCTAATTTTAATGATAATTCTTCTAATCTTTTGTTGTGAAATGCTGATGTTAAGTTAGTTAGTGACATTTTGTTGGTTTTTTTTGGTTTGTAATAAAGGTTTGTCCCTTATTTCTGATGTAAAGATACATTAAATGTTTGTTTGACAATGGAAAAATCAAACTTTCTTTTACTTTTTTAAACTTTTTTTGCTTTTAACCTAGTGAATTAACGATTTAACGCCCGATTTATATTGGCTTTTTTGCGTTTTTCTTTGATTTTTAACTTATAATCACCCAAAATTGTTTCGTTTTTAGTGAATTTTGGCCGGTATTTATAGACAATTCCTTGTATTTGTCTGTCTGATAAGTCATATTTAATGGATAAATCCATAAAAGTATGTGTTACGTGGCCGTTGTTTTGTCTTAATATAGTGTCGAAATCGCAAATGATTAAATAATTTCGAACACGTGTTGGTTCGCATAAACCTTTTTCGACTAAATGATAAACAACGTCTTTTGGTGTTGCGTGTTCACCGAAACGCGTTTGCACTTCGTCCCAAATAATATCGATAAAATCGATAACAAATTTTATTTTGTTTGGTTTTGCCATTTTTTATAAATAGTAAACATATATTCAACCATTTTTTTTGCACAACCACCGCAACCAAAAATGTTGTCACGAACGTTTGGATCAATATATTTCCTAAAATAAACTAATAATTCCAATCCTTGTTTTTGTGGAATTTTCCATTGTCCGCGTGCGTCTTTATTTTTAATAAATTGAACCATTAAATTTTCAACCGCTTGACGATCTATTGAATCGAATTTTGCCGCGTTTTCGTCGTCTTTGTTTTCCATAACGTCAAAAATAGTTTTTTTATATATTGGAATAGGCATAAATGCAATTTTTTTTTAACAATCTAATGTTAGTTTTACCATTTGCCCAACGGACACTTGCCGTCGAATTCTTTTGTGACACTTGTTTTTGCTTTCAACAAACACTTGCAAAGTGAACACGAATCATAATTAAACAATCCTAAAAATTTATTGGAACGCTTATCGCATTTTTTACAAATTGCTAATCGTTTTTTTTGTGTTGCCTTATCTACTATAAACATATTTTTATTTTTTAAAATGAAACCCGTGATTGAATTGTTTTAACCGAATTTTGCGATTGCGTAACGTTTGCTTCTACCAACAACACTTGTTGGTTGTTTAATTGATCAACTAACGATTCCGCAATAATACTTTCGTCTTGCATTGAATCCGTGTCAAAAGTCATTCCGCCGTCTGCAAACACCATTCCGCCGTCTGCAAACTTTTTTCCGCCACCGGCAACATTCATTTTTGACAACATAGGTTTAAACATTGCCGTTGAACGTTTATTTATTACGGCTTCGCCACCTTCTAATTCCGCAACACGTCCGCCCACTTTGAATTTTTCACCGCCGTTTGCGTGTGATTTTCCAACAACCATTCCGCCGTCTGCAAAAAACGAATCGTCCATTATACCACCCAACGCGGCCGTTGGAACGGGTTGTGAATTTATTGTTGAAATTTGCATTGCGGTTGTTGCAATTGTTGCGGCAATTAAAACCCCTTTTATTATTGCGTCGGCAATTACATTTCCGGTTGCCGAACCTTTTAAAATATTCATTATCGCGGTTGCGCCACCAATAACGGCTTGGGCTTTTTGAAACTTTTTATCCTTTTCAAATTGTGCAATTTTTAAAATTAACATTTCGTCGTCGTGCTTTTTTTCAATCGCTTCAATTTTCGTTGTTCGTTCTTCGTCGGTGTCGATTTGATATTGCGCGCTTTCTTCGTATGTCTTAACTTCTAAGTCACTTGCTTTTTGAATAACACCAATTTTGTTGTCCGTTTCTTGTTTTGATTTTTCGTTAAAAGAAGACATTACGTCGCTAACCGCACCCAATCCAATTTGAATTGAGGTTAACGCGTCGCCCATTGTAAACGCGCCGCCGTCTTCGTTCGTTCCAAATAATGTTTTATCTAACCAACTTCCGCCGCCGTCTTCGTCGTCATTTTCCAATTGTTCTTTGAATCCGTCAATTTCACCTTTTAACCTTCTTAAATTTGCAATTTGTGCTTCGGTTGTAATGTCGGACGCTTCGGCCGTTCTAATCGCTAGATCCAATTCGGTTTGTGCAATCTTTAATGCCAAACGTATTCGTTCGTTTGCTACGTCCGCGCCGGCCGTTTCCAATTCTTGTAAAACACCTAATTGTCGTTTATCTAAATCAATATTTTTTTGTGATTCAACGGCCAATTTTTTTAATGAATTAATATATTCGTTTGATTCAAAATTAATTATTTCATATTGTTTTGCCAATTCGTCGTCAACAACTTTTAAATCTCCTTTTGCTTTTATAACCAACCCCGTGGCAATCTTAACTTTTTTCGCCGTGCCTTCTTCAATTTCTGCAATCCTTTTGTTTCTGTCTTCAACTGACATTGCTTTTGCTTCTTCTGAATTAATAAAAATTCGTGCTTGGTTTGCGCCTTCCGTAACTGATTTTTTTAAAACGGCTTCATAAATAGTAACTTCGCCCGCTAATAATTGATATGCGGTTTTTGCTTTTGTTGTGGACTTGCTTCCTTTTATTGTAACTTTAATTAATTTTGACAATGCCTTTTCCCTTGCGTTGTAAATTGAATTAACTTGTTTTTCTATAACTTCGGATTCTGCAATTAATATATTGTCTTCTTGTGATGTTTCGTAATTATCTTGTAAAACATTTCCGATTTGTCTTCTTAATTTTAAAATATTTTCCGCACTTGCTGCTTCGGAAACCGCCAAATCTTCGTTTGCGGTTTTTTTGTCTTCAATTGTTTTTAATTCATTTTCCTTTAACATATTATCCAAAGATATTAATGCGGCCGCATCTTGGATTTGCAATTGATTTGCATACGTTATTTCAACATTGTTTTGCTTACGTTCTGCCATTGCTTGGGCTTGCTCTTTTGCACCCGCAATAATTACGTTGTTAAATTCACGGGCGTCACTTACTGCGCGTTCATTTTGTTTTCCCAATTTTAATCCGTCTTCTAATAATTGATCCGAACTCCTAATGCCTGCGTTTTTTCTTTCTTGTTCCAACAACGCTAATTCTTTAGAAATCGCTTCATTACCTTTTAATTTTTCATTTTGTTTTTCGATTGATGCTTCAATTTTTTCGTCAAGTATTAATTGATCTTTTAGTAAAACATTTATTTTTTCACGTGATCCGTCTAATATTATTTTTCGTTTTAAGGCGTCAATTGTCCCTTCCATTGCGTTGTTCAATTCCGAAGTTAATCTTTTTTCGTCTTTTAATTGTATTATGTTAGAACCCGTTAATTTATTAAACGCTTTCAATGCTTCTTGCCTTTCTGATAATGTTAAATTTGTGTCACTAATTTCTTTTTTCAACAATTTTAAAGTAGAAATTTCATCTATTTGTTTATCATTATATTTTTTTTGTATTTTTTCAAGTTTCGTCAATTCTTTAGCCGTTTCTTCTAAAGATTCCGTTGCTTTGTCTTGTTTGTCTGCTGCATCTCCCGAAGCATCTCCCCAATCAAATAACAATGCAATTCCCGTTGTCAATAACCCAACAAACAATCCAATTGGATTCGCAAATATTGCGGCACTAAAAACACGCGTTGCCGTTGCTGCAATATAATTTCCTACGGCAACCGCCGCCAATGCTATTTTTTCCGCAATTAATGCGGTTGTCAACGCACCCGTTGCAAATGCATTTCCAATAACAACAACCCCGTAAGCGGCCGCACCTATCGCCACCGCTTTGAAATTTGTAATCAAAAATGATAATCCGGTGAATAACAATCCAACCCCTTGAACTATTAAATCAATTGCCGGTGCTAATGCTTCAAATAATTCAATTACAAAACCACCCGCCGCGCTTTTTGCTTCGTCCAATGAACCCTTCAATGTGTCCCGCATAACGTTCGCGAATTTTTCCGCCGTTCCCGCCGAATTTTCAAATTCTTTTGTTAATTTTTGAACGTCCGGAATTCCCGAAACTAATGTTGCAAACGCCGTTACTGAACGTTTGTCCGTTAAACCTAACATTTCGTTTACGTCCGTTCCGTCTTCTGACAATTCTTTTAAAGCCGGAAGTAAAGTTTCAATCGAAGTTGCTGAACCACCTAAACGTTGTGATAATGCGGAATTCGAATCGGCTAATTTTAAAAATATCGAACGAAGTGATGTCCCCGCCGTTGACGCTTCAATTCCGGCGTTAGTTAATGAACCCAAAATTGCCGTTGTCCCTTCTAATGAAAAACCAAGTTGTTTCGCAATCGCACCAACTTTTGGAAATGCAACATTGAATTTTGTCAAATCTAAAGAAGTTGACGCAAAGGAAGCCGCCAAAATATCCGTAACCCTTGCCGCTTCGGACGCTTCTAATTTATAAGAATTTAAAACAACCGCAATTGTTTGTCCCGTAGTTGCCAAATCTTCGTCAAATGCAAACGCCAAATCTAAAACACTTGCCGTCATATTATCAATTTCAGTTGGATCGAAACCAAGTTTTGCCAATTCATTTTGTAATTCGGCAACTTCGCCCGCCGTGAACGCGGTTGTTGAACCTAATTTTTTTGCGGTTTCCGTTAACATTGCTAATTCTGCTTCGGTTGCGCCACTAATAACACCAACTTGTTTCATTTGAAATTCGAAATCTACAAAAGTTGACAACACACGTTCGAATGCTTTGAACGCTATAATCACCGCGCCAATTCCCGTTGCGACACTTGTTAATGCTTGTTTGTAATTTCCGACGTTTCGTTGGTTTCGTCCCATTGACTTGTCCATTTTTTTTAATTGCGCTTCGTTGGCTTTCATTTTTGCCGTCAATTCTCCAAACGCTTTTTTGTTTTTATTTAACGGATCGGATAATTTCCGTGCTTCTTGCGATAATTTCGCGTTTGCTTTTACTAATGAATTATAAGATTTTGAAGTGTCGCCGGCGGCTTTTGCATTTTTAACCAATTCCGTTTTTCCTTTGTTTAATTCACCGCGTAAACCCTTTAATTTTGTTTCGGCCGTTATTACTTTCGCGTTATATTGATCTTGCGTCTGTCCGGCTTTTACTCCTTCCTTTTGCAATTCCTTTAATTCCGCCGAAGTTTTATCAATTTCGGTTTTTAACTTAACCATTTGATCCGTTCCCTCAACTTTGATGTTTAATATTGTTTCTAATGTTGCCATAATTTATTTTTGTGTTATGCTTGGTTCGGATAATAAACAACGAACGTAATTAAATTTCGGTGTAATACCAACTTGAATTGTGTGATAAGGAATCCCCGTCATAACTTCCATAATTTCACCGGCCGGATTTTCATAATAAACACAACCGCCGCCACCCTCCAACATTAAACCACCATTCGAAATTGCCAACGCCGTGATTCCGTTTTGTGTGAATTGAATTGGTTGTGTTGAATATTGATTATTCCCGTCACCAATAACAATGTTTGAACTTGTTTGATTTATATTTTTTCCAATTGAAATTGCGCCAACTCCAATGTTTTGATTGTTGCCAATGTTTCCACCGGCGTTGGGTGCTAATTGCGTAGGAACTCGCGTCCCGTCGCTTGTATAATTTATATTTATTGGTTGTGCAATTCCAACTTGACTTGGTAATTTTTGCGTTCTTAATATTTGATTTGTTGGATTATTAATAAATCTTTCGTTTGCAATATCTAAAGACGACGTCATATATTCCGAAGCTACTTTTGCAACTCCAAACGCAATTGGTTGTGCATTAAAATCTGTCCATTGCGGCGTTAAGTTTGCGCCAAAACCTTTTTTCATTGACACCTTAGAAACTCCACGTGTGTTTGAATATTCGAATAATTCGACTATTGTTAATTGATTTGCACCCGCTTTGAAATCCGTTATTTTATTCATAACCCAATACGTGTCCGCTTGCGC
>Ga0114994_10000712_pt1 | contig 22843 bp, 18 predicted proteins | sample ArcticOcean_MG_C_9_FD_87043 | JGI IMG/M metagenome (GOLD analysis project Ga0114994, IMG submission 87043) | Marine microbial communities from western Arctic Ocean - ArcticOcean_MG_CB2_152 | ecosystem: Environmental > Aquatic > Marine > Oceanic | place: Arctic Ocean: Canada Basin | collected...
TCAACTTTTATTTCTTCACCTAAGGCCCAAAACGTTGTTCCATATGCCTTCAAATGATCTTTTTGTCCTTGATCCATCGGGATTAAAATCTTTTGAGAAAAAATAATTTCAAATAAACAAAAAATAAATAAGAAATATTTCAATTAAGTCTCCAGACCTTTTGATAATTTTCGAATATGTACTCTAATTGGTTCTAATAAAAGTGAATTGGGACATTCAGATAAAATTCTATTATAAAATTTTATTGCATTTTTATTATCTCCTCTAAATTTTTCATTAATTTCTCCTGCAAGGATAAGGCTTTGATCCTTTAAATCAGAATTTTGAATTGAAAGTGCGATTTTATGGGCTTTATCAAATTCATTTAGTTCAGTAAGAAGTATAGCTAATCGAAGAGTTGATAAAGGTGTAATAAGTGCGTCAGGATGCTGTGAAATTATTTTTTCAAGATTTGAAATAGCTTCATAAGTTTTATTTTGATAAATCAGAGCCTCTGCATTAAAAAATAATTTAAAAGCCAACTGATCATCTTTTGTTCCATCTAAGTAATTGCTTACTAATAAATTTTGCAACTCTAATAAGTCATTAAAAAATCTGTGTTCTGGATTTAATTCTACAATTATAGAATCTAAAAACGAAATAGATCTGCTGATATCTTTTTGAAAGAGGATACTTTTAAGATATTGAATTATATTTTCATTTATATTCTGATTTGTTAATGGCTTATAATATTTTTCAGCTTCTTGAAAACTTCCTGATAAAAGGAGCATCTCGCCAATTTGAATATTTATTTTATTAATTAAATTTTTATTAGGGTTTGATTTAAGTGCTGATTCAAAAGATTTATTTGCACCAATATAATCTTGTAATACTCTAGCTTGAATTCGTCCAAGTCGATAATGAACTATTCCTGTTGCGTAGGATGAAGGCATTAATGCTAAAATTGATTCGTAATGCTCTAACGTATTTGCTAAAGATTCATTCCCAATATTGAAAGGTCTAATGAATTGATTCTGAAAAAAATAATTTTGTGGAAACCACTTTACAAATTGTAATGCATTTTTTGTTTGATCAATTTGATTCTCATACGCTTTACCTAATCCAAGCAATGCTTTTCCTAAATTATTTGGGTTAGGAACTTTTTGATTTTCTAAAAAGTAATGATACGCTTCAATCGATAAATTATTTTGATTTTCTTTTCTAAGGTTATTAGCAAAGATGAGCCACCTACTTGCATCTTCTTGATTATTAATTCCAATTATTTTATGTTCATAAAAAGCTTTATTAAATTGACCTGTTTTATAATAAAAACTTGATAAAATAGATCTTATTGATGAATCTATATTTGCTGCAGCATTTAATGTTGAATCAATTAATAAATGATTGGACGTATCATTACTCATAACAAGAATGCGATCAGTAACATAACTAAGAAACTGCTTTTGATTAAAAATTAATATCAAATATTCATTTAACGATCTATCAAATGTTTGCCTTGATTGGTAGTAATTAGCCAAGTCAATAGCAAAGAAGTGGGGTTCCTTAAATCTAGACCTTCCTTCCTTAACTAATAATTCCATTTCATTAACTTGCCCAAAACGAGCGTAAGTATGAAATAGCAAACGATATGTAGTTTTATTTGATAATTTATTTTCCCCAAATTCTTTCCAAATTTTTAAGGCTGTATCTTTTTGTTGATTCTGAAAATACATTTCTCCTAGTGATAATTCAGATTGTAAATCATTAGGATTATTTTTCAACCAATTGTTTGTAAGGCTTATAGCTGATTCATAATCACTTTTCTTATTATAAATATTTTTGAGTTGAAAATAAGAAGGTTGGTTAAATGGATCATCATTAAGTATACTTTTATATATTTGAATTGCATTATCAATATCGTTATTTTTTTCCATTGCCATAGCTTTAACAAAAGATAAGTTTTTTTCTTTAAACATTTGATTTTGGCCAAATAAAATACTTGTAATTAAAATAATATAGAAAAATTTCATTCAATAATCTCAATAGGTAATTTATTTTGCAAAGTATCAGGTAGTAAGCTTTTTTGAGTCTGATTTAAAGAATTAAAATAACGTCTTATCATATTTTGATAGTCACGCGAATAGCCAGAGTTAAGTGCTTTATTCATTGCGTTAAAAATAATTGATTTCCTTTGACCTAAATCTTCAGTTAGTCCATCGATTTTATCAAATACAATCTGTTCAGAAGTTTCAGATCTACGATTATCATCGATCCCACGTTGAGTCATTGAGGTTTGACTGTCTAACATTCTAGATAAAATCTTTTTTTGTTTATTTAAAGTTGACTGGGTATATTTTTTTGCTTCAAGATCTTTTATCACATCATTTATCTCTTTAGAAATACTATTCAAATCACCTAAACCTTGGTTTCCACTATTCTTCATTTCATCTAACATTTTTTGTAAAGATTTACGAACACTTTTTTGTTGTGATAACATTTGTTGCATTATTGAGTTCTTAAGTGAATTTGCCATTTGCCCAAGAGTTAATTGCATACCTTTATCATTAATCCCTTGTTGTTTACCAGTCATCTGCTCCATTTGTTTCAAAAACTGATCATAACCACTAGCAGAGCCACTTTCTTGCATTTGTTTTATACTTTGAATAATAATCTTTGATCCTTCATTTAAGGCAGTAATCGCCTCACTTTGGTTATCTAAAGATCCATTACCATTTCTTTCTGCTAATTTACCTTTTGAGACATTCATTTGACCATATGCCGAGCCTAGCTTTCTACCCATCTTAGGTGAGACTAAGAAGGTTTCTCTTGATAAAGAGATAGCATTCTCCATTGATTGAGTTAATTGACTTTGAATCATTTGCTGTTCTAGTGCTAAATCATTTAATCTAGGAGAGTTTCTTGGTATCTGTTCTGTCTCAGATTTTAAAGATTCTTGAGATTTTGAGATTGAAAGTAAATCTTTTAATATTGACCGAAATTTACTTGACATTTCTCGAGTTGTTTCTTTTTGAAATTCACTTAATATATTAGTCATTTCAAGCTCAAGTGCTTCCATATTATTTAAACTAGCATAACTTTGATCCATTGCTGTATAAGGATTTTGTTCCTTAAGATTCTGAATTGTTTCTTCTAAATGAGTCTCTGTTGAATTGCTAAGCTCAGACCCAGATAGATTTTCTAAGCTTTGAGCCGTTTTCCGGCTAAATTTCTTTACATCATTAGAAGCATTATCCATTGAACTTATTATTTCATCGAATTCACGCTTATTTATTTTTTGTTCTTGTTCTAATCTTTTAAAATCAGAGGAATTAGTTTCATTATTCATTTTTCTAATTTGCTGATCAATATTATCCTGGTTTTGAACTAATTGTTCTAGTCGTTTTCTTAACTCATCGACTTCTTGTTCTGCTTTTACACGTTTAAAAATATCTAAAAATCGATCTAATTCATTTTCAACTTGTTGAATATTATTTGAAAGATTATCTAAAGCGCTTAAAAGCTCTTCAGGCTTCATATTACCTAATACTTCATCCATCCAATCCATATTTTTTAGCAAATCTTGTGGGAAAATTTCCTCAATCAGCTTTTGAAGGTCTTCAAATTTATTCATCAGGTCTTTTGAAAATAATTTATGTTTCTTTCCACCATCATTTAACTTATTTATTTCTCCAGCCAATGATTCAAAATCATCTAATTGTTTTTGAACTGATTCAAGCACTTTTTTTAAAGATTGATTATCTTTCCATTCAATTTTATCCTTCTTAAGTAAATCAAGCTCAACTTTATCTAATTCATTTTGCAATTTTTGTATATCGTCTAATTTTATTTTTACAGCATCAATTATTTCTTCTTGTTCATCATTAAATGAATGAAAGAGGTCATTTAATGAAGGGAGTCTTGCAATAAAAGTATTGGATTTAGTTTTTTTAGGACCAGTAACTATGTCATTATCATATAGTTCAAAATGAAAATGAACTTCATCTTCGGGCATAAGCCCTAATGATTTAAGATCCCAAATTGTCTGTATGTCTTGCTGGGCAACAAAGGGTTTATTTATTTTAATATTATATAATGAAATAAATGGCTCAGCTTCAATATAGCTTGGGCGTTGCAATTCATATGATAATTGTAAATTAGAAAACCCAAAATCATCTTGAATCGACATTAAAATAGGTATTTCTTGATTGTTGCCTAACTCAATAATATGTGGCGGTTGAATAATTGTCATTTGTGGAGAAATATCATTAATAATTTGAATATTAAATGGAATTGGATTTTTATTTCTTACTCCACGTTTATCTTTAAGATTAATTGAGAATTTTTGATTTAAATTTGCAACAAACTCAAATTCTGCCCTTTTATTTTTTACTTTCATTTCTTCTACCCCCTCATCAAATATTAATTTGGCTGAAGCTAAATCTCTATTCGATTTTAATTGAACTTTAATAGTTGAGCCTTTAATTGCTTGAATTTGAGCTTGATTTGCTTTTTGACTTTCTTTTTTCAGGCGAGTATAACTTGGAGGTGTAATAGTTACTAAAAAATCATCAATTGAAGGTCTGTCCGTAACTGATATAGAAAAATATTTTGTTGTTATTTCATCCCATGAATCCCAAAAGTTAAGAGATGATGAATATGCTCTATATCGAAAGTTTTGGTATACTTCTAAAAATTGAAATTTATATTCATCATTTTTAGATTTTTGAGATGTAAAAACAATTATTGAGTCTTTTGTTTGAGTATTAAATAGAGGTTTAAATTCAATAAAAATTGAATCAGGAGCGACACCTTTTGCTTTAAACGTAATATCAGCATTCTCTCCACCAAGAATGTTTAGATGTCTGGTAAGGCCAATAAGATCAAATGGCTTTGGTGGTGAAAATTCAGTTTTTGCATGAGTCAAGCGGTACATTGAAGATACAGAATGTTTCCATGTGACAATAAGAGTGAAAAAAGTGATTATTAAAAACATTAAAGTTATTTTTTTCCATGAGTAGATTTTTTTTGTAGAAAATAAGAATGAAAGGTTAATCTTTGAAAGTGTGTCTATTGTTTGATTGATAAAAACATTACTTAAATTTTTAGAATATATATTATCATTTGAATTTTCAATTTGGAGGGCATTTATAAGAGTATCTTTATTAGAGAATGCAAACTCCCCAGTATTCTTGGCAATAGATTCTAACTTATAATTTTTAAGACGATTATTTCTTATTTGGATTGAAGCGAGGGCAAGGAAAGCAATAAGTATTAAAAATAAAACTAAAAGGCTAATCCAAAATTTTATTCTAATTGAGCTTGAGAGGTAAAATATATTTTCAATTGTTATAGCTGTAAGTAGAATAATTATTGAAGCTGAGTAGATCTGCCAAAAAAGAATTTTTAAATCTGATTTAATAGATTCAAAACGAATTTTAAGTAAATATTCTTTTATTGTCTTCATTCTATTGGGTTAATGCAAACCATATAATATTTACTCCCATTTTTAGAGCAGCTTCACGAATATATTCAGGGTCTTTATGAACATCAATATCCTCCCAACCATCTCCTAAATCTGATTCATAAGTATAAAAAACAATTAATCGATCTTCATTAAACAATCCTAATCCCTGAGGAGGTTTACCTTCATGTTCATGGATTTTTGGTAATCCATTAGGAAAATCATAAAAAGAATGAAATATTTCATGGTCGAAAGAAAGCTCTACCCACTCTTTTTCAGGAAAGACGCGATTTATTTCGCGCCGAAAAGATTTATCCAGTCCATAATTATCATCCGCATGGAGAAAGCCACCTTTTATTAAATACTCTCTTAAAATGCTTACTTCATCCTCTGAAAATCGAATATTTCCGTGGCCCGTTAAGTATAGATAAGAATAGTTATATAAATCTGAATCAGTGAGTTTTATTCTTGCTTCATCTAAATTAACAGCAATAGATGTATTTTTTTGAACATAACTCAATAAATTTGGAATACTACTAGGATCACCATACCAATCGCCTCCTCCATCATAATGGATTCGAGCAATAGTAAAATCTTGTGCAAAAATTAATTTGGATACTAAAACTATGATTAATATGTTTTTAATTTTTTTAGAATTAACTAGCATAAGGTTTCTTCTTTCAATGATATTATTAGCAAACTTAAATATCATAAGAGAAATTACCGCAAAACTATTACGTAAGAATAGTATCTTTCATCGATCGACACCTTGCTATAAGTAGTTAATTTCACCTACTTTAACTGGCCATGTTTCAAAAGTACATTCTAATAATCATCGTATTTTTTTCGCTACTTATGGCAAAAGATCTAAGAGTAGAACAAGATTCAACAAAGTCTCTAATTTTTAAAATATTTTCTTTAGATGATAAAGATACTAAAAAATATGAAAAGGGTTATATTTTTGATAGAGTTTTTAAAAGACGAGAATTTCATAAGCCTGTAAATTTTATTCCAATGGAATTACGCTATGGATTTGGATATAACTCTGGTGGTGGTTTCTTGGGAATGGGTAGTTTAAATAGTAGTTGGATGAATTATGATTCAGATATAACTGAATTTAAAGGAGGTCCTTTTCGTTCTCGTTTTGGACATCAATTAGATCTAGATATTATGAAAACTAATTTAGCCTATTATTGGTTTGGGAATAGTTGGTTAGATATGCATACGGGTTTAAACTTAAGGTATTCGTCTTTATTGGCGCCATCTGAGACTCCTCCTGATTGGAGCATTTCAAATGAATCATGGAAAGAAGGCTTAAAGTTCAATGCAAAAGTATATGAGGTTGGGTGGAGTCAATCTTTAATATTACAATGGTTTGAAAGTTGGTACACTACCTATAGATACACCTATGGAATAGCGTTTTCTCAGTTTTACGAAAAAGAATCTAAGCCAACAGGTAGTGGCCCCTCTCAATCTTTGGGTATAGGAGCAAGATACATTATAGATAATGGTTTAACTAATCGATTTTCTATTGGATTAGATTTAAAATATACGAATACATCTATTAAAAATATTAATGACCCTAGAGATATAACTCCTATAAGTAGTTTTAAAATACAAACATTAGGAATTTATGCTTCAGCTGCAGTTTTTTTTGGAGGTCAAAAAACTAAAGGAGATATTGGCAAATCACATTATTATAGTAAAAATTATATTTTAGCTAAGTCTAAATTAGAAGAATTTGTCGATGAGTATCCAAATCACGCAAATATAAAAAGCGCAAAAAAACTAATAGTAGAGAGTGAAAGAAAAATACCCTATCAATTAATGCGAGAAGGTATGAGTTTTGATGAGAGAGGAATTACTGAAAGAGCGGTTGAACGATATATTAGAGCTAAGAGTGTAGCTGACACACTTCTAAAAGGTGTTGTAGATGAGAGACTCCGTGAAATTGCTTTTAAAGAGGTTGAGAAAGCAGAAAACTGGTTAAATCAAGGGTTTGGCGATAGCGCAATTACGCACGTCACCAATATTTCTGGTTGGTACCCAGATATTAGTCATCACATAAAACGCTTTAAAATAAATTATTTAATGATGCAAGGTGAACAATTATATAAAGCTGGCCTTTACAATAGATCTTTATTTTATTTTGATCAAGCGCTAAAAATTGATTCTAATCTTACTTTTGAAATAGGAACCTTTAAACATCGAATAGCAGTCGATCTTTTGACTCTAGCAGACTCTTTAAAAGATATTAACTCATTAAAATTTGTTGTTTACGCACTTGAAGAGACTCAATCACTTACGGGTGGTTTAAATAAAACAAATAAAAAAGTGCTTGAAGAACTTAAAAACAAATTAATTGCTAAAGAAGAATATGAAATCCGTCAAAAAATTGATGATATTTTACTAAATGATAAAAGAAGAAAAGAGTCCATAAATCCAATAAAATTAGGAATGATGATTTATGAAGTTGAGAAAATTATGGGAAATCCATCAGAATTAGTAAAAAATGGCCTAGATGATAAGAATCAGCTTTGGATCTATAGATTTGATAATAGAAAAGAACTTTATTTAACTTTTACAAATTATAAACTATTTAGAATCGAAGAAAAATAGAAATATCATAAAAGATGTGCATTCTTTCGAACAAAAGTAATTTCTGAAAAAATAACTTTTAAAATACCCGCTGCCGGTACAGCAAAAAGCATTCCTAGGGGCCCTAAGATTGTTCCTCCAATTAATAATGCCATCATGACTATCATCGGATGTAAACCAACGCTTTTTCCAACTAAAGCTGGAGTAATAAAGTTGCCTTCAATCTGTTGAACAATTAAGAACATAAATATTATATCTAGGATGAAAAAAGGAGAAGGAATTACTCCAAATAAGGTATGCGAAAGGGCTACGTCACTACCCAAATTATTCATAAAAGCAATTAAGATAGCTGGAACCATGCCTACGAAAGGACCAACTAAAGGTATTAGATTTGCTAAGCCAGCAATAATACCAATAAAAAAAGTAAGTGTTAAATTAGCGCCAAAAAGGTTAAGAATTATAAGGCCAGCAACAGACATGGCTGCAACACTAGCTGCAGATAGAAATTGACCGCGAAGATAGCTAGAGACAGATTTCTCAATATTATAGATTAATTTTATTCCAAGCTCAAAATATTTATTTGGGATTTGATTAACAAGAGATTTTCTAAAAACATGATATTCTGCGAGTAAAATAATTGTAAAGATAAAAACCATAGCGGCAATAAACATAAAATTACCAACCGCGCTTGCCATTGAAGCCAGTGAACCTATAATAGTGTTTATCAGTTCGCTTAATTTTCCTGCCATATCATCATTTGAAGAAATAATATTTTGTAAAAAAGTTGGCATAGAGTCAGCAATGTCCTCGCCAATTATTTTAAATTCTTGTGTTAGTGTATCTTTATCTATTCTATTTGAAAATTCTGTCGCTTGTTGTGAAATTTGGGATATGAAACTACCAATGAATACTCCAATTCCTCCAATTAAGATCATAACAACAGCTAGCACAGATAGACCTCGATGGCTTATTTTCCTTTCTAGAGCATCAACGCTTGAAAGCAATACGGTTGTAAATAAAAATGCAAATACTAACATTAATACAACATCAGATATATAAGGCCAAATAATTGATATAAACCATAAAGTAATTAGCCCAATTGCTAAGCGGTAAATAAGTTGTAAATAATTAGTCTCTCTATTAGCCATCTAATTAGTCTTTATTTTTTAATTGAGAATGAATTAGTAAACTATTTGTTCCTCTTAAGCGTTGCCCCAATACACCTCCAAGATTAAAAAGTATTTTTTGGCCAAGAACAGGATTGCGCTCTTGGAGAACCATAAGATCTTGTGTAAAAAAACCTAAAAGTTCTGAATCCTTTGTCGCTATTGCATTTGCTGATCTAGCTTCATCATCAAATAGCGCTAGTTCTCCAAAAAAATCACCTTCTTCAAGCTCAGCCAATATGTTTTCATTCTTATTTCTGGTGCCAATTGTAATTTTAACTGAACCTTGCATGATAATATACATTCCTTCACCAGGTGCGCGATTTTTAAAAATAAAATCACCATTATTATATTGACGATGATGAATTAATTTTTCAAGCTCAAGAAATTCTTTATTAGAAAAATTTTTAAAAACAGGAACCTGTTTTAGAGTAACAACAGTTTTACTTTCAGAGTCGTTCCAACCTTTAAAAATATTTTCCCATTGGGCACTTTTCAAATCATTCTCCTTATTTTGAAAGATAGATTATAGTTATATAAAGGTCTAAGGTTCAAGCAAAGACAATTTGACAATGAAATTGCTCTGTCTTTAATCAATAAGTAGTTTCAGTCATAATGTTTAGTCATTTTAAATCAATTTCAATTATTCTATTAGTTGGATTTATTTGGGGTCAAAGATCCCAACAAGATTTTGCAAAAGAACTCAAAACTCAAAGTAGTGCTATACAATCACTTAAAAATGAGATTGAAGCTACAAAAAAACGAATTCAATCTGAAGATAGAAAAGAAAAATCTTCAGTAAGAAAAGTTTCTAATCTTTCTGAGGAAATTTCCTTATTGCAAAGATTAGTTAAAGAAATTGATAAAGAAGAAAAATTATTAGTAGCAGATATTTCTCGAACGGAAAATCAAATATTTAAAAGTGAAATTCAATTAGATACTTTACGAACAAGATATGCGAGACGAATTAATAAGATTTATAAAAAGGGTCAATTAACAAATTTAGAGAAAGTTTTTAGCTCTACATCTTGGCGACAGGCAATTTATAGATCTAAATATTTAAAGATCATTGCTAAGATTGATCAAAAGACATATGATACAATAAAGTCACTTTTAGTTGAGATTGGTAAACAAAAAATAAATTTAGAAGCTGCGCTACGCAAAAAACGTAGATTAAAAAGAGATCGTTCACAAACACTAATATTAGTTCAAAATAAAAGACGTAAAGAGCAAAGAGCACTTATTAATATTAGGCAAAGTCAAAAAGATTTGAAAACTTTTCTTACTGAAAAACAAGTAGGAGTTAAACAATTAGAAGCTATTATTAATAAAATTCAAGATGATATTAATAGGTTTGAAAGAGAAGCTAGAATTAGGCAGCAACAACAAGTACTTCAGTCAAAAGAATTTCCTAAGTTAAAAGGACAACTTGAATGGCCGGCTAAAGGGAGAGTAATAACAAAGTTTGGACGTCAATGGAATCCGAAATTAAAAACAACAACAGAAAATCCAGGGATTGATATTAAAGGGAAACCAGGTTCAGAAGTTAGAACAGTGTTAGGAGGAATTGTTACAACGATTACTTTTATAAGAGGTTTTGGTACAACAATAATTATTGACCATGGAAATGGTTTCTATACAGTTTATAGCCATGTAACAAATATTGAAGTAAATGAAAATAGTCAAGTAAGAGGAGGAGAGGTAATTGCATATATGGGTGATTCGAGTTCAATTAATGGATCTCAATTACATTTTGAAATTTGGGGACAAAGTAAAAAGCTTGACCCAGAAAAGTGGTTAAAGAAAAAATGATTTTTTCTGATTTGCAAAAACAAATTTGGAAACGTTTATATCGTATTAAATCAAATGATAGAATAGGTTCTGCTTATTGTTTCTCAGGTCCTTCCGGGTCCGGTAAAGAATATGCAGCCATAGAATTTGCGAAACTTCTAAATTGTCAAAAACCTGAAGAGGTACCCTGTAATAAATGCTCATCATGTCTCAAGTTTAAAAGCCTACAACATCCTAATCTAAAAATTGTTGTTCCTCTTCCAAGTAATGTTAAGTCTAATAAAAGTGGTGGAGTATTAGATGGATTAAAAAAAGAAGATTTTGAATTATTAACTAATTCAATGATTAAGAAAGGGAAAGAGCCTTTTTATAAGATAAATATTCCTAACGCTCGTCGAATTACAATAAGCTCAATCAGAGATCTTAGACGTAATATTTATTTAAAATCTCAAACATTTGGTAGAAATGTTATCTTAATTTTTGATTCACATTTACTTTCAGATGGTGCCGGTGAATCTGCAAATGCACTATTAAAAATTTTAGAAGAGCCTCCAAAAAATACAACTCTTATATTAGTTACGGATAAGCGTTCAATGTTATTACCAACAATCTTAAGTAGATGCCAAATAATAAATTTTCCAAGATTAAAAATTGAGATCATTCTTAAAATTTTAGAATCAATGAATATTAAGAATAAAGATGCGTTACAAATATCATCAATTTCAGATGGAAATATCCATTTGGCTCTGGAATTGTCAAGTCGATCAAAATTTTATGAAACTTTTTCTGAACTAGAAGATCTCATAAAAATCATTACAAAGGTTGATGAGGGGAGTTGGAGAAAATTTATTGATAGTTTTTCCATGATGGCACATCGTAGACCAGAAGATTTTAAATTTAAAATTTATATTTTACAACTTTGGTTCCATCTTGCATATTCAAATCGTTTAGGTATTAGTGACTACTCTAAATTTGAATTTTTATTAGAACCATTAGTCGCTTTTAATTCAGATTTTCCTAACGCCGACTTAGCTGGAATTAATCAAATATTAGAAGATATAATACAGTCACTAATTAGAAACTATTATACTCCTTTAACTTTGACTAATTTTCTAATCTCAATGCAAAGACTTTTAAAAGGTAAAGAACTAATAAGTATTCCATGAAAACATTTTATTTAACAACTCCAATCTATTATGTAAATGATAAACCTCATATTGGGCATGCTTATACAACAATTTTAGCAGATGTTATCACGCGCTTTCATCGAGATTTAAACAAGGATGTTTTATTTGTTACTGGGCTAGATGAGCATGGACAAAAAGTTCAAGAAGCGGCTAAAAAACGAGGTGTTGATCCTAAAGCTCACTGTGATGAAATGGCGCCAAGGTTTTTAGAATTATGGGAAAGACTTAATATTAAATATGATGACTTCATAAGAACCACTGAATCTCGTCATATTTCAGTCGTACAAGATATATTACAAACAGTATATGATAATGGTGATATTTATGAAGATGAATATGAAGGTCTTTATTCAGTTTCTGAAGAAAGATTTATTACTGAGAAAGAAGCTGACTCTGGTCAATTTAAAGATATAAAAAAATTAAAAGAAAAAAATTATTTTTTTAAAATGTCTAAATATCAAAAGACTTTAATTAATCATATAAATAAAAACCCTAATTTTATTCAACCAGCACATAGAAAAAACGAAGTTTTAGGGTTTTTAAAAAAGCCATTAGAGGATTTATGTATTTCAAGACCTAAATCACGACTAAGTTGGGGGATTGACCTTCCTTTTGACTCAAAATATGTAACCTATGTTTGGTTTGATGCTCTAATTAATTATGTAACGGCAGCTGGTTTTAATTCTAATGAAGAAATGTATAAAAAATACTGGCCCGTCAATTATCATTTAATCGGGAAAGATATTTTAACTACTCATGCCGTTTACTGGCCTACTATGTTAATGTCAGCACAATTATCTTTGCCAAAAGGTATATTTGCTCATGGATGGTGGTTGAGTGGTGAATCTAAAATGAGTAAATCAGTTGGAAATGTTGTTGATCCATTAGGCTTAATAAAAGAATATGGTGTAGATCCAGTTCGTTATTATTTGATGAGAGAGATGGTTTTGGGGAATGATGCAAGTTTTACGATGGAATCTTTTATTAAACGATACAATAGCGATCTAGCAAATGATTTTGGAAATCTATTAAGTAGAGTTACAAATTTATTAATAAAGTTTTTTGATAGTAAAACTCCAAAATTTGAAGATAATTCAATCGAAGGTAATTCAATTAAAAATAAGGGTAATGAGTTAATTAAGAATGTTTCAACTAAAATTGAACAGATGAAAGTAAATGAAGCTATTGAATTAATATTACAATTTATTAGAAGTGTAAATAAATACTTAGAGATTATGGCTCCATGGAAACTAGTAAAAAGTGATAAAGAATCTGCTGGTAAGGTCCTCTTCTCAGCAGCTGAAGCATTAAGAGTCTCTAGCCTATTACTCTCTCCTGTAATGCCAGATAAAACTTCAATAATATTAAAAACTTTTTGTGCTGAAAAGACCAGTGTGAAATGGGGAGAATTAACACCTAATAAAACCATCAAAAAGCACGAGGTTCTTTTCCCCCGAATTGATATAAATAAAATTGAAAAAGAAAATATTTCACATAAAAAAAACGTTCAAAAAGATAATATAATTACATTTGATCAATTCAAAGACATAGAGTTAAAGACTGCAAAAATAGTTGAAGTTGAAAAAGTTGAGGGAGCTGATAAACTATTAAAGATTCAGGTTGAAATAAATAATAAAAAAAAGCAAATCGTTTCAGGTATTGCAGAATATTATTCAAAAGAAGAATTAATTGATAAAACCATTATTGTGGTAACTAATTTAAAACCTGCAAAAATTTTTGGGATAGAATCTAATGGTATGTTGTTGGCGGCAAAAAATGGAAAAGATTTAACTCTTATTACTTTAAACTCAGAAAAAGTTAATACAGGAATGATAGTTCATTAATTAAACTCATTCACAATATTTCTTCCATGATACTCTTCTACATTGATTAATCGATGAATATGATTTATGTTATTAAATGTTATTTTACCCGCAGGAATAATTGATAATCTATCTTTAGCTATACAATTCATTTGCTTGATTAATTTAGCACCCTCTCGTGCAGTTTTTTTTCTTCCAGAGCTAAGAATACTAGTTATTCCAGGTATTTGACATAATATTTTTACGGCAGTTAATGAATTATTTGATATATCAATTGCTTTATGAAAAGTCACTTTTAATGGTGACGAAGCTTTGACTAGTCTTTTGGTCGAAGGAATATTAATAGTAAAATCAAAATTTAAGATCCCAAAAACAACGCCTTCAACACCTAGCTTTTTACAATAAGCTATATCTCTCTCCATTAACTTTAACTCATTCTCTGAATAGTTAAAATTACCTTGTCTTGGTCTAATCATAACTCTTATTGGAATTTTTATTGAGCTAATTATTTTTTTAATGAGTTCTTTTTTTGGAGTAAGACCATCCAAATTAATATTTGAGCATAGTTCAATTCTGTGAGCGCCTGATCTTTGAGCTATGAGCGCTTCATTATATGACTGAATGCATGCTTCTTTAATCAACTTATATTTAATCGAGGTTCTGCTTTAGTAAAATACAGTGTCCCAAAAGTTGAGATGATGGCATAGCTAGCAAAGATTATAAAGGAATATTTTATAAACTGTTCAATATTTGAATCCTGTGATAAGATGATATAAAAAATAAATAAAAGTTTAATCATATCAGTCGTGATTGAGATTTTTTTTCTTCCATCAAGCATTGAAGTATATGAAAAGACATTTAAAATCAAAAATAAAGCCAAAGATAATAAAGTAATATTTGATATTTGAGATGAAATGCTAAACATTAATAGCATTAGTGCTCCTGTTATAAACATTTGTAAAAAAGACCAAATAATAAGTTGATAAGAATTTTTAGTTGAATATTTTATTTGGGATTCAGGATCCACAGTAGTTATTGGATGGAGCTTTTCAAGGTCTTTGGGTCTCCATCCAGTTGGCATAAACCAAATACGTAGCTTATCTTTCCATTCTTTAGCAAAATAAGCATCTCTCAATAATTGCCAAGCATGTTTAAAGTTTATAATGATTGGATTCCATGTATTTGCTGGACGAATTATACCAAAAACTGGCTTTTCTTCTTCTATCTCAAGTTGAAATGTCCCGAAAAGTTTATCCCAAATAATTAAAATCTGACCATAGTTTTTATCTATATACTTTTCATTAATCGCATGGTGTACTCTGTGGTGGGAGGGAGTTACAAAAAACTTTTCTAACCAACCCATATTATTTATTAATCGAGTATGATACCAGAATTGCATAAATAAATGAATTGGACCTAATACTGCAAAAATAGCAGGTGAGATTCCTAAAAGTGCGGCAGGGACCATAAAAATAGCACCAAACCTTACTATAGTTGATACTCCCTGACGTAAGGCACATGACAAATTGAATTCTTCGCTGCTATGATGAATAATATGTCGATTCCAAAAGATATTTACACGATGATTCATTCTATGTTGCCAGTAACCAGAAAAATCTTGGACTATAAATGCTATGATTATTGCTAACCAGACTGGTTCTAGTTTATAAATAGTAATATATTTTACTAACCATGAATAGCTTATAATTAATATGCCAAATTTTAAGCCATCTTTTGCAATATTAGTAATACCTGAACTTAAGCTAGAAATCATATCAGCAGGATTATTTACCTTGACGCCCATTTTTTTTGCAATTATGATTTCAATCACTATTAAAATTATAAAAATAGGAATTACGATAAATAAGGATTGAATAAAAAAATTCATGGTGTTTTATTGGAAATTAATAAAAAATATTGTTCTTAATTAAAATAATTGATCAAACTTGATTATCTTCATAATACAATTTAAACATTAATAAATAATAAAGCATGCTAACAGATACACATTGTCACTTATTTTATGAAGAATTGAAAAATGACTTAAAGAATATTCTTTTGCGAGCAAATGAAATGAGCGTAACTCGATTTATTTGTGTTGGTACAAACATTGAAGATTCACAAGAATGCCTTTCAATTGCCGAAAACAATGAAAATATTTTTTCTTCAGTAGGTGTTCATCCTCACGATTCAAAAGATATTAAAGAAGGCTATACGGATGAGATATATGAATTAATGGAATATGAGAGTATGATTGCAATTGGAGAAATTGGTTTAGATTATTATAGAAATATATCGCCACCAGAAATCCAAGAAAAAGTATTTAGAGAGCAAATAGAAATAGCCCAAGATTTAAACCGTCCAATTATTTTTCACAATAGAGATGCTGATTCAGACACAATTAAAGTTTTAAGTGATTATCCTGAAGTGATTGGTGTGGCACATTGTTTCTCGAGCACTTTGGAAACAGCAAAGGCATTTTTAGAATTAGGTTACTACATATCTTTTTCTGGAAATATAACTTTTAAAAATAGTCATTTATCAGAGGTTGTTGCAGAGATACCACTCGATAGAGTTTTAGTTGAAACTGATTCACCATACCTTAGTCCTGAACCATTGCGTGGAAAAACAAATGAGCCAAGTAGAGTCCGAATTGTAGCAGAAAAATTAGCTGAAATAAAAAATATTCCATTTGAAGAGATTGCTAAACATACACACGAAAATGCATCTGAGCTTTTCCAGCTATCATAGTTTAAGCTCATAATAAGTTTGAAAAAAAACGCACATCCTTTTAGGAAGAAATGGGGCCAGAATTTTCTAACAGACTCAAATTTATTAGATCGTATTGTAAGAACAGTTGAACCAAAAGAGAATGATAATATTCTTGAAATTGGCCCTGGTGATGGATCGCTTACAGAATTAATATTTCCAAAAGTTAAACAAATGGTTGCGGTTGAAATTGATCCACTTTTAATTAAATATTTATCTGTTCGTTCAGATTTAAAGGGTTTAAATATTATTCATGGTGATATCTTGCTTCAAGATATAGAAGATATGCCAATTCAAACTCCTGTTCGCATTGTTGGGAATATTCCTTATAACATAACATCGCCAATAATCTTTTGGTTAATTGAACAACTTGATTTTTGGGATGATGCGTTTATCATGATGCAAAAAGAAGTTGCTCAAAGATTGACAGCGAATATTGGTACAAAAGAATATAGCAGACTTTCAATTGTAGTAGGAGCGTATCTTAATATGGAAATGTGTTTTAAAATTTCTCCTGATGTTTTCAGGCCTAAACCTAAAGTAGAATCGGCAATTATTCGATTCACAAAAAACCCATCGCCTATTATTCCTGATAACAAATATATAAAGTTTAATAAAATAGTAAAGACGGCATTTTCTAAACGAAGAAAAATGCTAAGAAACTCATTAAATGATTTTGATATACCTATTTCTATCCAAGAAGAAATAGATTTTACTCGTCGGCCAGAGACACTTTCAATTGAAGAGTTTGCCAAGCTACTATAATAATATCTACTATTTGGGTACTATGTAATATGTAATGTAAATTGCTTGACTTTTTACTCATCAAAACCAGGGTTTTAATATATGGCCAAAGCAGGCAGACCAATAAATGAATCTAATCGTAGTCTAAGTCAGTACTTAGAAGAGATTGGTAAGTACGAACCGCTTCACCCATCAAGAGAAGTTGAGTTAGCTCAAGCAATCAAAAAAGGTAATCGTCTCGCTATGAAAGAATTAGTTGAGGCAAATTTAAGATTTGTAGTATCTGTAGCTAAAGACTATCAAGGCCAAGGATTACCTTTAACAGACCTAATTAATGAAGGTAATATGGGTTTAATGAAAGCTGCGGGACGCTTTGATGAGACTAGAGGATTTAAATTTATTTCATATGCTGTGTGGTGGATTAGGCAATCTATATTGCAAGCACTGGCCGAACATTCCAGAATTGTACGTTTGCCATTAAATAGGGTTGGTACAATTTCAAAAATTACAAAAACAGCAGAAAAACTTGAAGCTGAAGTAGAACGTTCTCCAAACGAAGAGGAAATTGGACGTAATTTAGAAATGACAAGTGATGAGGTAATTGATGCAATGCGCATTTCCAGACGTCATCATTCTTTAAATGCGCCTTTTCGAGATGGAGATAAAAATTCTTTGATTGATGTTATCGAAGATGATGGTCAAATACATCCAGATGAACCTTTAATGGCCGAATCATTAAAAGATGAGATCAGACAGTCACTGGATACTTTGAAAGACAGAGAGCGCCAAGTAATAAAAATGTATTTTGGTATTGATCGTGATTATGCACTTACATTAAATGAGATTGGTGAAGAATTCAGTTTAACGCGTGAACGTGTTCGTCAAATTAAAGAAAAGGCAATTCGGCGCCTTCGTCATCGTTCTCGCAGTAAATCTCTAAGAACATATTTAGGCTGATCGAAGGGAGGTGAAATAGATCATGGTTGAAGTTTCTGTAAAACATGGAGAACAACTAGAACGCGCTTTACGTCGCTTTAAAAAGAAGTGGGAGCGTGCAGGAGTGCTTCGTGAGGTGAAACGAAAATCATTCTATATCAAACCTAGCGATGAGCAGCGGGCTGCAAAGAAAAAAGCAGTTCGCCGACGTTTACGTTTTGCAAGGTATGAAAATTAATTATTTTCTGAATAACTGAAATAATAAAAAGGTTCGGTATTTTATCGAACCTTTTTTATTATTTTAAGGCCAAAGTAATGATTATAAGAAGTATATCTGGTGTTCGTGGAATTATAGATAGTCATCTTACTACAAAAGTCATAGAAGACTATGCGAAAGCATTTCATTTACATCTTAAATCAGGTTTAGTATTTATAGGTAGAGATAGTAGACCCTCTGGTGAAGATCTATTAGATAGTTTTGCAAGTGAATTAGTTCGTTTAGGTAGAGATGTTATTATATGTGGCATTGCTCCAACCCCCACTGTTCAATTTATGGTTGAACGATCTGAAGCTGCGGGTGGAATTATAATTACAGCAAGTCATAATCCAATTGAGTGGAATGGAATTAAATTTGTTAGATCAGATGGAACTTTTTTTCACCCAAATGACTGTGAGCAGCTTTTTGAATTATTTGATAAAAATAAATTATTAGATGATGCTAAAACACCTGGGATGGTATTCCCAGATCAAAATTCAATATTAAAACACTCTATTAATACAGTCGAACTATCATGTATCAATCTTAAAGCTATTAAAGAACGTCACTTTAAGGTTGTTATAGATGCTGTAAATGGTGCAGGATCTGAAGCCTTACCTCTTTTACTAGAATATCTAGGTTGTGAAGTAATAAAACTTTACTGTGACGGTAATGGTGAGTTCAAAAGAGGCGCAGAGCCCTTACCTGAGAACTTAATTGATTTGAGTAAGGTAGTATTAGATAACAATGCGGATGTCGGCTTTGCCGTGGATCCAGATGCAGATAGATTAGCAGTTGTAGATGAGAGAGGTAAGCCCCTTGGTGAAGAGTATACTCTGGTTTTAGCAGTCGAAGGTTATATAAATAATAGAAGAAAAGAAGAAATATTTGTGACAAATCTATCGACCTCATTAGCTTTAGATAAATTAGCTGAGAAGTACAACTGTTCTGTTGAACGTTCTGCCGTTGGCGAGATTAATGTTGTACAAAAAATGTTAGCTCTTAATTCAAAGCTTGGAGGAGAAGGGAACGGTGGAGTTATTCTTAAAGAATCTCATCTTGGTCGTGATTCTTTAGTCGGGGCAGCAATGGTTTTGAACCGTATGGCGCAAGAAAAAACTGAAATCAGTAGAATTCATTCAAGTCTTCCACAATTTTTTATAGTTAAAGATAAAATAATATTAGATGGGGTTGATAAAGAGATTATTGAGAAAAAAGTAAAAAAAATATTTAAAGATGCAAAAATTAATTCAGCGGATGGTCTTAAACTTACATGGAATGATTCTTGGATTCATATTAGAGCATCAAACACAGAGCCTATTATGAGAATTTATGCTGAAGCACCAAGTAAAAAAGCAGCTGAAAAATTGATTGAACAAGTGAAAACCTGCTTTTAAAATGATTTTATTAAAGTGTGATTTATGAATAATAGTAAAGTTCTAGAAGTTATTGAAACAAAAAGAAGCAAGCCTGTTGCTAAAGTAGGTATTATTTTAGGATCTGGATTAGGTTCTTTTATTGAAGAAATCCAAGATAAAGTAATTTATTCATTTGAAGAACTTCCAGGATTTCCTATCACTACAGTTGAAGGTCATAAAAGCCAATTAATTTTAGGTCAAATTAACGGTGTAGAGGTTGCAGTTTTGCAAGGTAGAGTTCATTATTATGAAGATGCTAATATTGATGCAATGAAGATTCCTCTCCAAACTTTAAAAAGCTTAGGTTGCTCAACTGTTATTTTAACCAATTCAGCAGGAAGCCTTAACCCTGATGCAAAACCAGGAGAAGTTATTTTATTGACAGATCATATTAATTATATGGGTATTTCTCCTTTATTTAAAGAAAAAGGGAACGCTCGTTTTGTAAACATGATTGATGGGTATGATCCTTCATTGCGCGATTTATTTTTAAAAGTGGCAAAACAGCAAAAAGTTCTATTGCATGAAGGTATTTATTTTTGGTTTTGTGGTCCTAATTTTGAGACTCCAGCGGAAATACGTGGAGCTAGAATTTTAGGTGGAGATGTGGTTGGAATGTCAACAGTACCTGAAGTAATTCTAGCACGTTATTTAGGTTTAAAAGTTGCAGCTTTATCAGTTGTAACAAATATGGCTTCAGGGATGGATAATCAACCATTAAGCCATGAGAGAACAATTAAAAACGCTCAAAAAGGAATTGTCGATTTAAAAAAGTTGCTTGTAACTTTTTTAAAATCATTTTCAAATAATTAAGAAAAGTTTAAAAAATATTATGACTGAAATATCTGTAAAAAAAGGAGAAGAGTACGAGCTTGAGATTGAATCTCTTGCCTATGGTGGTAAAGGAATCTCAAGAGTTAAAGATTTTGTTATTTTTGTGAAGAATGCTATACCCGGCCAAAAAGTACGCGCTTTGGTTTACAGAAAAAGGAAAGGCTATGCTGAGGCTCGTCCATTAGAAATCATTGAGGAATCAGAGCATTTAGTTGAAGCACCATGTTCTCATTTTCTTACATGTGGCGGGTGCAAAGTTCAGCAATTATCCTATGATGAACAAATAGCACAAAAAAAACAACAGATAGAAAATATATTTCAAAGGCAAGCTGGGATTAAAGATTTTCAAATAGATGCTGTAATACCATCTGAGAAAATTTTTAACTATCGGAATAAAATGGAATTTACATTTTCCAATAACCGATGGGTCTTACCTGGTGAACCTGAAGGCGTAAGTAGAGACTTTGCTTTAGGGATGCATATTCCAAAGCGATGGGATAAAATTTTAAATATTGACGAGTGTCACCTAATGCCTGAAATAGGCACTAGAATCTTGAATAAGACACAAAAATTAGCTAAAGAACTAAAACTTAAACCTTATGATCAAAAAACTCATAATGGTTATTTAAGATATTTACAAATGAGATTTGGACATTTCACAGATCAAATTTTAGTTAATCTAGTAACATCATATGAGAATCCAGAGTTACTTAAACCTTTAGTTGATGGACTTATTGAAGAATTTCCTCAAATCTCGACAGTTGTGAATAATATTAACTCTAGAAAAGCTGATGTGGCTTTTGGTGAATATGAATTACATTTACATGGGAAACCATTTTTGGAAGAAAAGTTGGGAAATTTAACTTTTGAAATCTCAGCAAATTCATTTTTTCAAACTAACTCTATTATGGCTGAAAAATTATACCAAACAGCTCTTGATGGTGCCAAATTAACAGGTAAAGAAATAGTTTTTGACCTTTATTGTGGTACAGGCTCTATATCATTATTTTTAGCGCAAAAAGCGAAAGAAGTGCATGGTTTTGAAGTTATAGTTTCATCAGTTGAAGATGCCACAAGAAATGCTGTTCGAAATGGAGTTGGTAATGCTTTTTTTCATGTTGCTAACTTAGATAATTTCTTCAAATTTGGAGTTGGTAAGAAATATCCAAGACCGGATGTAATAGTGGTTGATCCTCCAAGAGCGGGGATGCATAAATATATGACAAACTATCTGCCTAGGTTTGAAGCGAAAAAAATTATTTATATATCATGTAACCCGACAACTCAAGCAAGAGACACCGAAGTTCTTCATCAGAATGGATACAAGTTACAAAACCTTACGATGGTTGATATGTTTCCACATACACCACATGTTGAGACTGTTGGTATTTTTGAGAAAAAATAAATTAATTCCTAAATATTAAATTAGTTTTTGATCTGATTTTCAACACTATCACTACTTTGGCTATCCATCCCAAATCATAGAGTTAGTGTCTATAATGATTTAAAGTCAATAAAAATTAAATATTCAGGTTTTATCACTTATTTAAGCAATCATTATATGTTTAGAATAATTAAATTAACTTAATGCGATTGTGGATCAGAACATTAATTCGTAATAGTTTTTTCCAGGTAGGTGCAGGGATTCTACTGACAATGTTGCTTGGTGGTATAATCCTACAATGGTTAGAACCAGGCGAAATTTCTAAAGATGATAATCCTTATTGGTGGGCTATCGTGACAATGACAACTGTTGGTTATGGTGATTTTTCACCAGCAACACCTGCAGGGAGATTTTTTGCTGTCATAATTATGTTCATTGGCATTTCACTTGTATCGTTATTAACAGCATCTATTTCTTCTATTTTTGTTGCTCAAAAA
>Ga0114994_10000713_pt1 | contig 22817 bp, 15 predicted proteins | sample ArcticOcean_MG_C_9_FD_87043 | JGI IMG/M metagenome (GOLD analysis project Ga0114994, IMG submission 87043) | Marine microbial communities from western Arctic Ocean - ArcticOcean_MG_CB2_152 | ecosystem: Environmental > Aquatic > Marine > Oceanic | place: Arctic Ocean: Canada Basin | collected...
GGCGACCCGACAAAATCGTTGGGGCAGTATGGGCGCCTACCGCGGGCTGCTTCGTGGGCATCGGCGAGCGTGTGCCAGTGAACCTCGGACACAGTGGGCACGGTCAAATCGCCTCTATCGCGACAGACCTGCGCAACATCTCGGTCAGCGAAGTACCAAGCTGGTCTTATCTTTGGCTGGGAAGGCATATAGAAAAAGTGCTGCACTTTCGGCGCAAAATTCGCCCGAAGCGCGTTTACGGTGAGAACGTGGTCCACGCATAGACCGACATCTTATAAGCCGCTGCTGCAGTTGAGTGTCTCGGGCCGTCGACTATACGGACGGCGATATCCGACATTGCGGTTGCCCGATCGGCTCGAAATGGTGTCAAGAAAGGCGATCGCGTGGCCTTTTTCATGGTTTTTGCCCGTTTCCTCGGCGTGAGGCAGCTTATTTGCTTCCGCGGCGCTTATTGCATGGTGTCGTTCGCCTATTATTGCCTTTCTTCGTGACCAAGCTTGTTGCGCGAGGTTGCCCGGGTGCCGAGCTACGGCCAGCAACATCACACACTCTAAGCTACTATAGATAGGGTAATTACCGGCCCCCCGTGGGTGGCTGGACGTTTATACCGGAAACTCTTGTCGCGGCGGTTATGTCGCTTTTCCTTGATTTTCCATGCTTGTTGTCCGGGAGTGCAAAAGTGATCTCAGCAGCATGGTGCGTTGTAGAGCCCATCTGCGCATTCTCAACAAATGACCACTGTATTTCATTCTACCTGGAAGAGGGTGTGTCTATGGAGCGATGTCGAATCCTTCGCAAGAGCGATGCGACGGCGATTGCTTGGCACCCGACAGCCAAAGTAATTGCTGCCGGATGGGAAGATGGCTGCATCTCTGCATGGGATCTCTCACCTTTGTCATCATCCAAGGTCGTTGCCCGTGACCTGGCTGATACGCTATCAAGCACTTGTATATTTTCCGATTCGAATGGGCAAGCACCTATTCTTACAATTATGTGGAACCCCTCGGCGACACGACTCGTTTCTGCGAATAACTCTGGTGCGATCTTAATATGGAAGGTAAAACTCCAATACTACTACCTCTTTAATCCTGAGGGGATGTTGATCAGGCGGATAACCGTGGGGGGCTTTCTCTCTTTAAAGGTATTTCCATTGGATCGGGGGTTACCTGCGCCGCGCAAAGCCAGCGCAGGCTACTGTCGTGTGTCAATTGGGTTTCATATTTGCTATATAGGTGTTTACACCATTGAGTCTGGGCCCGGCACTGTTCTGTGTGAATCGGCAGTGCATAACTCCGTAGCATGTATTGATAGGTCCGGACAGATGCACTTGCACAAGGACCATCGTCTTCAGTATTTTTTGGAACGCGCCGGGGCTCTGTGCATTACATAGACGACTTGGGGCAAGTAAGTGAAGTGCAGACACTCAGCACACAAATCGACCATATGCTTTTTTTCGAAAAGAAATCACGTCTTGTTATTTTGACACGCACACTTATCCTGGTCCAACTTGAAATACGTAGTGACTGCAAAGTGGTTCCCATAATGAAAATGAAAGTTGCAGTTGCTGGTGGCTCACCAGAGCGTGGTATAAAGCACGTCTGTTGGGCGGGACCGGGAATTATCGCTGCTGCTACTGGGGAGGTTTCAGAGCGCTCTGGCCTATCAGTGTCTAAATTCAAAGAAGCCAAGCTATCTTGTGCTAATAGGCATTGATAAGACTCTGGAATCTTCTGAGTGACGAAACATATATAGTGACACTATCTTCAGCAGGCCTGGGGCTCGGTTCGCGCGTGTCCTCAGTAGCCTTTAATCCATTGCAAAGATTTCTTGCTGCGGGTACACAAGATGGCCGCATTGCTATGTGGCGTTTTGTGGGTAAGTACCAGCACATGTGCTGCGAAATTGGAAAGAACACAGGGACCACCGTAAATGTATACACTTTTGTGGTAAATTCTCAGTCATGCTAATTTAGGCAATTGACTGGGAAGCGATGCCGTCATCAAGGGCATGTGGAGGTAGTTCATCCATTGATTTGCTTGCATGGGGACCTGGCCAAGGCCTACTTGTGGCTGCATCTCCTAATGGTCAAGCCTCCCTTCTTTCCGAGACCGTGCTTCACCGACTTCTTTGCTGTGATGTTGGGGCCATTCAGCTCTCAACTGACAGTGTCAGAGTCGAAAGGCAAAGTGGGGCTAGTGCATTGTTGGCTGCCGATATCTCCATCCGAGGTCTTGCTGTATCTTCTAGACACGAAAGACACGGCGTCATTTGAAGCTTTCCTTCCATCCCGCCTCTCCTGTCTTGCTTATACTTGCCTATGGAGAATTCATAGGTTTTGGTCTGGAACGGCCAAAAGGCTCAGGTATTTGAATGGTCTTATGACATGGGAGACAGCAAACCCCTGCCAATTGCAATATTTTCGTCTACAGCACGCGCCATGGCTCTCCGTGATGAGACTATATATCGTGCATCGAATAATGTAGTCGAGCTTTGCAACCTAAATGGTATTGTGCGCCAGAAAATGACGTTTTCTGAAGGCGAGGGTTCTCCTACTCACCTTGATGTCAACGGTCAGTTCCTTGCTGTTGCGACAGATGCAGGTCTTATCAAATTATTCAAAGTGACCCGTCGTGAGCCGAAGCAACTTGGCTCTCCAGGTCATTTTAATCTCTGGGCACATGCACAGAATCTTGTCCCTTCCATTTCAATTTCTGCTCAGTCTAAGCTAATATGTTGCAAAACATCACAAGGCCACCAAGCCGCACCCACTCAGGAGACATCAAGAGGTAATGCCATTCGTTCTATTCGCTGTAATGCTGATGGTACACGTGTTTCTATCATTGCTGATCATGTGCGTTGGCGAGTGGATTAGAGCAAACTCTATTTGTCGCCTTGATATTTTCTACATGATATAACATTAGGTATATGGCAAATCTATTAAGATTCGAGAGCCTGACTCACGTTTACACGTATATGACTCAGAAAGAGATATTATTGACTCTTATGATTTTTTCGAGCTCCAGCATTTCCCAATTTCTCATTTTTGGGATCCGCTTGAACCCAAATTGCTGACTTGTGAGACACAGCTAACACGAAAAGCGCCGATTGTACTTGGGGATTATGGAGTCAAGAAACTAAGTCAACCGCGTTTATTGCCTCGGAGCATGGTCTCAGCTTCACTTGAACCAAAAGAGGCCCAGCATGGCATGGCAGGCGATCTCACACAGAACGCTCGAGAGAACTCTAGCTCAGGCGTGCAAGTTATGACCTTATTTGTAACAGCTGAGTATGGCATGCTGCTTCAGGATGCTTTCCTCCTAGAGCCACCCCTAGAAGCTCTTCTAGGGGTCCAAGTACCTCAGCTGTTCTTTACCCGCTGCAGTGCCAGGGGTGCTAATGCAGATTTTGACAGTTGTCTTGCCAACAGTGACAATAGACATAATGACACATCCAACTTGGGGTGTGTCGGGCTTTGTAGCCGCGTGATGCGCGACTTTGTTGGTCTTGATGACGCTGACAATAAAACACGTTCTGCTTTACTTGATTTCTCTTTCCATCTGACGATTGGCAACATGGACGAAGCACATCGAGCTGTTCGCTGTATTGATTCCCCTGCGGTCTGGGAAAACATGGCACACATGTGCGTGCAGACGAAGCGGTTGGACGTCGCAGAAGTCTGCCTGGGTCACATGGGACATGCGCGGGGCGCTGCTGCCGTCCGGATCGCTAAGACTGAGATTATCGAACTAGAAGCTCGAGTCGCATCGGTTTGTGTCTGCGAGAGAAACGTTTTGGGGCAATGATTTGTGTGCATGTCATAAGCCTGCAGTTGTCCTTAGGTTGCGGTTCAGTTGGGGCTTCGCAATGATGCTGCACGGCTGTACCGTGAGTGTCGACGCTTCGATCTATTAAATGAATTGTACCAAGCAGCTGGCGAATGGGAACTTGCCCTTGATCTGGCATCGTACTCAGACCGTATTCACCTTCGTTCAACTCACCATCGCTACGCACTGCACCTTGAGGCACTGGGGTCGTACGACAACGCTGCTAGACACTTCGAGCTAGCCAACACCCATCGACGTGAGGTTCCTCGTATGTTAGTCACTAGAGGTGAGCAAGCGGCATTGGAACGGTACATCATGCGGGCTAAGGACGCCGAGCTAATGAGGTGGTGGGCTGGCTACTGTGAGTCCTTGGGGCACATTGATTCAGCACAGCATTGCTATGAATCAGTTGGTGACTATTACTCGCTTGTGCGCGTGGCGTGCTTCTCAAACGAGACAAATCACGCAGTAGAAATTATTGATCAATCATTTTCAGCAGCTGGGGCATATCATCTAGCTCGCCACTTGGAGGGTTGCGGTGAAATCAAAAAGGCAATACAGTATTTTGCTAAGTCTGGTTGCTATAACCACGCGATTCGTCTGGCACGTCAATATCAGCTAGACATGAACCTTCTGCAATTCTCCATAGAGGCTTGTCCGAGCCTTCAAGTTGATTGTGCTCTCTACTTTGAGCGAAAAGGTGAGTTTGAGAAAGCTGTCCACCTGTACCAGAAAGGTGGTGAGCTTGCAAAAGCACTCGACCTCTGCTTTAAAGTAGGTAGTGCCGGACGCACGGAAATGTTTGAAGTTCTTTCCACTATCTCTAGAGAATTAGACAATTCGGCCCCACCCACTGTGGTAGCGCGCTGCGCTGAATTCTTTGTTGAGCACGGTCAGTACGAGCAGGCTGTCAGGCTGTACATCAGGGGTGGGAGATATAAGCAGGCAATCATGCTCTGCTGCGAACACCATGTCACAGTTACAGAAGAGCTTGCCGATGCAATGACTCCCCCGAAGATAGAAAGATACGGAGATCATGATGAAAGTAGCAGTAATAAAACCAGGACGCCAGCAATAAACCAGGACGAGCGTGTAGAAGTGATTCTTGATCTTGCACGTGTGTGTAAGAAGCAAAACTCCTATCAACTTGCATGCAAAAAGTTTACCCAGGCCGGTGATCGTTCTCGCGCTCTAAGATGTTTATTGAAAAGCGGAGACACCAAAAATATCATATATTACGCTTCTGTGAGTCGGAATCGTGACATATACATACTCGCATCAAATTATCTCCAGTCACTGGACTGGCAATCAGGCTCGACTGATGCGGCCGAGCTGACCAAACGAATTGTTGAGTTCTACACTAAAGCGCGTGCACATGAACCTCTTGCTGCGTTCTATGACGCATATGCGCAGATGGAAATAGATGAGTTTCGCGACTACGAGAAGGCCTTGGACGCACTGAAAGAGTCAAAACAACAACTCGAGAAAGCAAAAGAAATGATTGATCGGGAATGCCGCATTGACGCTCTTGAATCACGAATTGCTATCGTTACTGATTTTGTCCAAGCCCGAAGGTGTGAAAAGTCTGATCCTCAAAAGATGGTTGATATGTGCACTACCATCTTGAGCAGGCGAGACGTCACAACAGTGGGTATTTGTGTGTCTTCCCCCCTACCCGATTGAGCTTCCTATATATTTCATCATTGATATTTAGGCAATTCGGATTGGCGATGCGTATGCAATTCTTGTTGAATATCATTTTAAACATGGAAATGCACACGACGCCTTCGATTTGCTTCAGCAAATGCGCCAAGGAAACATTGCTCTGCACCCCTACCTGGAATCAAATCTTCTCGAGCAGATCCATAAAACAGTCGGAGTGGAACTTCCCCTAGAGGAGAAAGGCCATATGCCCTCAACTGATGAAAATGGGGTAAAAGAAGAGGTGGAGGAGGTAGAATGAGGCCTATCAGAAAACACACACAAACAACTAATCAGAGGAGCCAATGTCCTTGCTAAGTGACTGTGTACACCCAGCGACCCGGGCCCGCACTGCAGACTGGGGCTGCCGACGAGTCTCCGAGTCGAGAACGCGCCAAGTGCACGCGCCGAAATAACCGGCGAAAGTATAGTTCCCGGGCTGTTCCGGAATCAGGCTACCAACCCCGGACCCGGGGCCTGCTAGTATTGAACCGCCCCCGTACTTGGCGAGTGGTTATGAACCGGTGTAAGTACCGGTGTCCAATTCATGGGGCCCGGCCCGGGGGGAAGCCAGGCAAGATTACTCCGCAGCGAGTACAAACGCAATGCAGTGCCGGGTTTTTACAAACGAAGGTTACAAAAGCCGAATCCCCTGTCAAAAGTCGGGGTGGGGCCGTCGGGATTTGACGCTTCGGCAGGCCTAAGACTGCCACACTAGTGTGTTTGTGTGACTACTTATAACGACTGGCCCCACTAGTACGACACTAGGCCATAAAAACCCAGCCTGCCCACTCGATAAAACCCGCACCAAAAAGGTAGCTAGGACAACGCTATATTGATATGTACGATCACTTTCACTCTGGGGCCCGTAAGGCGAAGAAAAGGGGGTTCCCAAAGTGGTGACGGGTTTTGCATTTTAGGTCGGGAGTCGTACTTCGCGGCCCATTTTCTCCGCGCGACGCCGCTGGCGCACCAAACTTTGCATGCAGCCCACGAACATCATAAGGAACATACGCGCCTGCGCGACTTTCCCGTAATTCGGTCCGTGTGGCGCGCACACGAAAGCCGCAACGTCAAACCCAACGGACGTCCAATTCCTATGGTGCCCCGTACCTCTTCAGCTAGCTAGGACCGAACCGCGCTCGGGGCACCTACCGCGCGCTCTCAGCACTGGCGTTTCGTGCCGCGCGGTTGTATGGCAGCTCATCTGATTTGACGGCCGTGTTCGGGCAGCCTGAGATGGAAAACTCCTATATGACTTTTGACATGGGGCCATTCAAGTTGACCAAAAGCGCCATATGTCTAGCATGTGGTTAGTTTCAAATATCTGAATCAAGTCTGATCTACTTCGGCTGCGCGACGTACGTCCTAAGATACAGAGGGTGTAAGAATAGACAGCAGGAAGAAACAAGAAGTGATCACCTCAAAGTACGGATTATGCCATTTTTGGAACGCAGCCCATGTGATGGTCCCCACTCTTGAATGCAAAGCAACCTCACCAGAGTCAATGGCATCCTCTGATAGTCCTTCAGGGTGAATGGCTTGTAGTAGCTCCTTGAAGAGTCGCATATCTAGAACACCATCGGTGACGCATTTGTGGGGAGAAGCCGTTGTTTGTGTCACAAAATTGTCAAAGATACTGCGCTCCCAACTCCATGCTGCACTGCAGCTTCCACTTTCAGCACACCCACATCTATCACAGCTTGGCATCCATCTGATGAACTTAGCTTCTACATTGTGACTCGCGTGGCATCGCCGCGCACAAGAGCGACACACCTACAACATAGAATTAATATATTAGCGGTGAAATATGGTTCTGTGCCACGATGATGAAGCACATAGGACTGCCGACAAGGAAAACACCTTAGAACACTTTCGTAGGTGAAGCGAACACTAGCACTTTGATCGGCTGGTAGCGTGTCAAGACAATAGCGTAAACCTTAGCACACCAATAACTTGATCAATATCTTAATGGCATATGTGACTATGCGGACCTGGTAAGACGCGACTTTGTCTTCCGTCCTTGAATTTATTACGAAGTACATCAAAATGAAAGAGCGATATCTCTGCGCTGTCACCATCAATAGATATTTCGTTCCGTGGAACATCCATAGGACAAGTGCTACATACAGTATCACGTCAGCGTCACAAGTAATGTGGATCAAGTATCACCTTAAGGCACGAGCGAGAATAAGGCTATGATGTGCTCCCGCAGCACAGTCCTTTATGCTTTTATTGAGCGTACACAAAGCAGCAGGCTGTAGGCGAACATTCTTGTCACCTGCAGTAGAAGCTTGCATCACTAATGATATACCAGGGACATACCTAGACCAAGCTCGCCGAAGGCATTGGAACCCCAGGCGTATACAATTTCGCTTTTTGCTAGATGCGCTTCAGCGGCTCTTTGAACCTAATTTTGCCCACCCTATATTATCGATGCGCTGAAAGGCACGGCATGCGGCTGCAATATTGTGTCTATTGCCTGTTGCAAATGCAAGGACCGAATACACACCTGGAACCACAACAGGCTCCTCCCTATCCCAGAGATCACCATATCCTAGTTGGCCATACTTGCCACAGCCCCACGCCAGGAATTGACCTGTACTTGTAAGGACAAGTGTGTGTGCAATCCCGCACGCGACAATTGAATTTTTGGGATGCTGAGCTGCTTTTGCAATATTCAAGCGAAGACGCTTAAGGGTATGATTTAGCATTTTGACAAGCTGCGGTGAATGATGCAGTCTTGTATCAACCCCACCAAGTCTCGAATCATTTGGATCTCCCCAAGAGTATGCCCGTGCCTAATTCGTGTGGTTCTAGGTAGCAGATTATCGAATGAACGCGGCTTGGGACATCCAACCCAGCATGACTGGCATCAGCAATGACCACTGTGTGCGCTTCTCCTACAACACCACAAAGCGTATCCTTGAAATAATTTATCGCACATATTCAAAGCAGACGATGGTATTTGTACCAGCAGCAAGATCACGTACCGACAGAAGGCACTCTCCGTCTGGTTCGAGTAGAATCTTTACTGGAGTAACACAGGCGCGCGATAAGAAGCCAAGGCCGAGCTGCCCGCAGTGGTTTCGACCCCAGAGAAATACCTGATTTTTGTCGACTAGTGCCGCACAATGCCAGCGTCCACATGTGATACGCCGCACTATTGAATCTTCTGGGAATCCTCTTATACGAGCTGGCATAATGTGGTTCTGCTCACCATCATTGTGTCCAAGCACAGCATAGCGACCCCGTCCCCATGAATATACCTCACCACAATGGGATATCGCATACCTACTCAAGAGAATTTATGATTAAGACAAAAAGAGTGTTACTCTGTGGTACAACGATGTACTGTCCCCAGCGGCAACGCTGCTAATCCTCGATCCAACATCGAAGTTTGCCTGCTGCATTGGAAAAGTCATTCCCGACTCAGACGTTTCCTGACTTAGGACATCACTTCTGCAATCAAGGCTGACTTGGCCACATACCCAAACTGCACCGCAAGATAATAAAACTAAGCTGTGGTGTGTACCAGCTGCACAGCTCATAGCGTTTACATTGCTCAATCCATGCATCTGCAAGGGATCGGCCTGCGCAGCACCACGGCCATGCAAGCAGCCCCAAGCGTAGACTGTAGAATTATCCGTCATCGTGTAGACGCCAGCAGCTAAAGGCGGGGAGCCATATGCGTAACGTTGCTGCGGAGGGCTGAGTTGACGGGACTTTAATTTGCGAGCATCATACTGTATTATACATGTTACCCGCCGGGCCTGCCGGGCCTAAGATGAGCCTGATATAATCACGTGTTATCACGTGACGGCTGTCCACTAGGAAAGTGCTAGACAACGACCGAAGTTCAACCTCCAGGGCCTCCCACTACAAATACCCCCACTAGCTAGTAATTTCCCACCCGGGCCATTGGCACCGCCGCCACCCGGGCCCGCCGGGCCACTGGCAGTCACTTCGCCAATCCCTACCATACGGAGTTCGCCGGAGACCGTACAGTAATGCCACTAGTACTATGTCCGGTATCCGACGATAGAGGCATTGGTCCGCCGTCTCAGCCAGATCGTGAGTCAGACCACGAGTCCTACACAGTGACGCGTACGCTCGCGGTCTACCGAAATCCAACAGATTGCGGCGCGCGTAGATGCCAGCGTGGCGAGATCGTGCACGGGCGTCAACAGCAGGCCTCACCGCTTCAGTGGTTTGGGCTGCCGCTGAAGAGAGCGTCGACGCCGCGCGCCTCGTACGCACGATATAAGAGCCCGCGCTAGTTGTGCTCTCTTCAGATGCCCTCCTTCGTGGTGTCCGTTGCTGCAAACTAAATCCTGCGAGACTTAGCACTAGCCTACGGGGAAATACCCACACCAGCCGTCGTACGGAGCAGGTGCATACTTCGGGCAGCCCGCGCGCTTGAAAATGCGGGATACTCTGCTTTTCAGCATAAAAAAAAGACGCACCTCGCGCCCAGATCCAACGACAGGCGGGTAATCGCCTTCGTGCGCACGAACTCGGCCGGGCGTGCGCAGAAGCCTTCCCCTACCCTGATATGACGGAACGGAGCTGCAGGTAGCTTGGTGTACCATGGTGGCCGTCTTAGCTTCGCAAGAGGCCGATTCGATGATCTCAGCTTTTCAAGTTCGCGGCAATGGGTTTATCTCGACGAATTTTGGGGCTGTGGACAATTTCGTCCCTTTAGAAGCCGCGACCGGAGCTGCGCTACAATATCCAACGCTGCAGGGGCCCGCATTAATCGAAATTGGGGCGGGAAGAGCTGCAGAATGTCGACAATGCTCTCTGGCGATTGCTGCTCGCTGCGACGACACCTAAGCTCGTCGCACTCCGCGAAACTTCGATAGATCGCGAGCGTCGGGCCCACTTCACAAGTGGACTCATGCTCTAGGTAACTTGACGATCTTGCCGAGATGGCGGTTGAGATTTAAATTGGGACCGTTTTGAGGTTGGAATTTGAGTTTGAGGCGGATCGCGGACCTAAGATTTTCGATTTGAGCTCGGGCTGGCCTTTGATTCTATTTTAGTGTAAGCCGCGGCATGACTGGCGCTTTCGAGTCGCAGATTACTGTATTTCCAGCCCTGCCGTTTTCTAAGCTCTGCAGTGGTGCGGGAAGCTCGAGCAGCAGCTGCACAAGCACGTTGGAGGCTATATTCAGCGATCTTAGGCTAAGAACTTGATGAACTTTCAACCTGAAGAAAAACTCGAATCCAATTCGCCGCCACGGCGGCTCCGAGTCACTGGCAGGCTAACTCAGGCTTCAAGTTGCCAGTGAAAACTTGAATGCCCAACTGTCCAGGTTTAAGATCTAGCGAGATGATCTGGCGCTTAGATTTGAGATATAGCAATCGATATAGCCTCTCCCCGCGCTTTGGATTTGAGCCTGAGGACGCGTTTTGAAACCGTGGACCCGAGTCTCCTCTAGTAAATAGTTACCCGTCACGGTAGGCCACTGGCAGGATAGTCACTTGGATAGTCCGAGTCACGGTAAGGGGGGTCGTTGTTACAACTTGAAGCCGCGGCCGCCGGCCCGGCGCCTGAGAGGGGCAACCTGACTCGGAGCAAGCCTGAGTGAGCGCCAGCCGGGCCTGCGGCGTAAGTATACGCGGGCCCGGGCGCGTACCTGTGTTATCATCTCTGTTATCTCAGGGGGCGTACTCCGAGTCAGTACATGCCCGTGTATGAGGCCGCCTGATTATGGTCCTGATATGCTACGATGTCACGGTCTGAGTCCGAGTCACGGTGACCCCCACGTCAATGTTTTTAGTGGCCCGGCCCTATGTCGCCTACGGACTTTCAACCCTAGGGTCAGCTGGGATCCTATGCTTCCGTGGGGATTCTCCCCGGCAGGCCTTGGTATTATGTACCTAGTCCTCAGGCTATCCGAGTCCGAGTCACGGTCTTCTGTCCATCCTGAACAACAAGACTGTGGCGACTCTAGTCGTTTTCACAAGCACCGTATGAACGATTTGCTCGCTGGAGTCACACGGCACGCAAGCGAATCTCGAAAATCAGTACGCCCGTGAGCGTGGAGCGATGCCTGCCTGGTCCCGGCAGTGTTGCAGGAACACCGTGACCTCGGAGACCGGAGAAACCCGCAGTTGTACGCTTTTTGCAGGAGTTAGAGCAGGGATGGAGTCATCCTCGATAGCGTTTTAATTTGTTTTATTTATTTTTTGGCGCTCCCAAATGCATCCTGACCGTGGTCGTTGGGGTAGCACAACAACGGTTCATGGTGGAACAGCCGAAATACCCGAATCCGCAGAGGCGCGAAATAGAATGTAGGTCCAAGGGGAGCGGCGGGAGATATTTACACCAGCAATTGACACGGCCGGTCATATACCGTCCGGTTAGTATATCCTAAGAATTCCGCACGAGTATTTATAGGAAAGAATCAGGAGCCAATTGCCCGATGTGACATTGTGCAACGCAGCGGAATTCAAAACATTAGTTGAGCTTTGCTATAGCCAAATGGACTCGCTTACAAATGATGAAGCACATGAACAATGGTGGTCCAGGGATTCATTAACCAGCGAGTGCGTGGCGGCAGGCCAGCACCTATGCACAAATTAATGGTCACGTGTTGGTTGAACTCGGCATACCTGTCAAACACGCGCCTGTATTCTTCAATCCTGAGGGCATTTGTTGTCGAGCTTGAAATGATACGTTTAATAACATAACAACCATCACGGATGAAAAGTGAATTTGTCTGAGGTACAACTGTGAGTCTCCCTGCATCTCTGATGGCTCCAAATTGTTCACTAAAAATGGATTGGTCGTCACTACTAACCTTGCTGCCATTGAAGCATTTAACATTAGTAAAGACCGCACAGACGAGAGGCCTCAGGAGGTTGAGAGAACAAACTGGGTTTGATTCTATTTTGAGCTCCACAGCATTTGGTAAACTCTGGACTACACTGGCCAAATGTAAAAGTTGACAGAGAGTGTGAACTGCGTTGTACCCAAAGGTGGCTTTTTTTAGCTTGATAAAGCTATGAACATGAGGTTGGAGCTTCTCAATAATACGCTCAATAGATACAAAGCGACAAATAAGGGCAGTACAAGAACTAGTGACCTTCTGGGAGTTGAGACACTCCCACGCTTCGCCGTAGACCTGGAGCATACGCTCTTGGCGATGCGCTCCCCTGATTTCAACCTCATAATAACCCGTGGCAAGACTTGCAGAGCTATTTTTCCCTCCAGTCAAGGTGTTTGTACTCTCTGCACACACTAACCGAGCTAAATGCGTCCCACTTGAGACCAAGGACAATCCAACAGGATGCTCGGCTGTGACGAGTGCTCTCTGCTCACAGGATAAATGACGCTCACCAGGCAAGTAGGTATCATCATTAAATATATTGCTGTATTTGTTCCTAGCATCAAAATGCTTCGCCTGTCTACACACATTACCCTCACCTTGTGCCAGATTTGACTGTAATGACGAGCTCTCTGTACCCGGAGACTGCAAGATATATCTGCTTTGTGAATTATGCCGCGTGTTTGAATTGCGACTAGATGTCTGGTTCATCCACTGCGTCTCTGCTGCGTTAATTGCCCCGCGCCGTTCAGCTCCGATCCTTCGCCTTTCAGCTTCGACCGTCTCCCATTTTTTTGCGGCGCGCCTTCGTTGAACTTCCTTTTGTGACTCAAGCGTCAAAACGCGACATTCGGCATCTGTGACACGCTTTAGATCAAGGAGTCTGAGGTTTTTGATGTGTTCTATGGCATATCGCCGGTAGGCAGCAGGATCTTGTAGGGCGATAGGATTGCCATCCATACTAAGTTCCATAAGACACCGCATACCAAAAACGCATGTGATTGAATTAAAAGACTGGATGCAGTTATTACTGAGAAATAATCGCTGGAGTAATTGCAGTTGCTGTAGCGAGGTGGCCTTGACAATATAATTGCGCCTGACATTAAGCTCTGTGAGAGATTTGAGGTTACTAAGCCGTTCTATTTCTGTGAGTCTATTCCCAGCAAGATTTAGTACACGCAACTCTGAGAGTGCTCCAAGTTGCTCAACTTTTGTTATTGCATTTGAGTGAAGATCAAGAACATCCAATTTTACTAGCTTGTCCAGGTGAGAGATTGCCCTGATACGATTCTTGCCCAACATCAACACTCTGAGTGTGGGAACGCATTCGAGGTTATGTGAAAGATACTCAATGCGATTATTGTAAAGATCAAGGAAGATGAGGTTAGGCAGATGAACAAGATTCTGAATCTCTTCGATGTAGTTGCTTTGATAATTAAGCAGCCGCACTCGCTCCTCTGATTTGAGTAAAGGACAGACTGTCAGGTGGCGCCTGTCCAGGTTGAGTTGTTCAGGGTTAGCTGCACGTTCCTCAAGTGAGCGGTTTACCAGAAGGGCCGCAGGGTGATCATATGTTCTCTCGCTTAAGTTTGACTGGCCTGGTCTCTGAGTTTCACTAAGTTCCCCATAGAACGTTTCGTGGATTTTTAGTACCTGCCCACTGCCGTCATTATTGCCGCTTGAGTCTATGCACAGCCTAGCTTGCTCGTTCAGAGTTGAATTAGCAATCACCACTATTGAATTAGGCTTCCGCGATGAAACAAGCTCCAAATCTTTGTTACAGTGGTTGCTGCGGTTCAACTTTCTAGCTTCATTGCTGTCCGCTCTATCATTTACATGTGATAACGACCCTGAATCATTTTTACTCAGTATCATCACCCCGCTCTTACGGAATTTTGGCGATTGCAGGCGATTGCTAAGGTGCAGTTTTGAGCCTTGGTTGCCCTCGCTGAGCCTGTTTCTTGATATTATGCTGTCATCATGGCATGTTTCATTCAGTGAACCAATCAAGCATGTGTGCTGATCTGAGGTTTCCGTTTTATGTCCACACGACGTGCAAGTCGATTCTAAAAGAAACTTGCTTTCGGGTGTGGTCTGGGAATCAGACGATCTGGCTCTGATTGGTTTCTTGCGTTTCTCGCATACTCTCATCATTCTTGTATGTACCCTCTCTGACGGGTATTCCAAGCTGCAGCAGATATGCTCTTGCTTTGTCTACCTTCCCTTACGTAACTGGTGGATTTCCCCAAATCTATACGTGGGTACTCCGCGCGTGTAGCACACACCTGGTAAAATCAGATAAATGAGCAAATGGAGATGTAATTGAGATTGCGTCACATTGTCCGTACATCTTGCGAGTGATTGGTTGTAAATGGAATGATTGTATAAGATAGAGCTTTGCTAGATGATTGCGCACAACGGTCACATCATTTGATTACAACTCTCTTGACGCTGCTGTTAGAATCAACTCGCTCTGGAGTTCCGCTTATTGTTGTTGTTCCTGGTTGTTCCTGTTGTTCCCTAACTCTTCCCCATTGGGTATCATGGGGGGGTACCAGGCTACGTTTAGGATAGGAACTAGTGGGTACTGTCCGGTTTGGGCTATGGAGAAGCGGGCGCCAAGGCGACCCGAGTGAGGAACTCGGATGCCAACTCCCAGCGGCAGCGGCGGCCGGGAAGGACAGCATCGACTAGGGCGATATGATTCGACACGACGGCCCCCCGCGGCCCCTACTCGGCGAATTTGTCACTAAATTGGCTTCGTGCCGAGTACACAGCATGTCCTCGAGCCTTTTATGGGTGAGTTGCAAATTCGCCCAGTATATTTTCACCATTCGTTCCGAACACGGCCGTACGCAGGGCATGACGGCTCATTTTGCGGCGGTTTTTTTTCGCTGAACCGAACCAAAGACTGGAATCGATAGTTGGTATAGTATGGGGCTTCCCGCGGAGATACGACGCTCAATGGGTGCGTTAAGGCCGTGCACGCCATCGCCGCGAGATCATCATGATATGGTACTATCCAATTTTTACCCGGCTACAAAAGGGGAGGAGTGGCAGCAACTGGAAACGAGCCTCCGCGTTGGCGCTTCGATCCTCACAACAGCGATCTCTAGGCTAAAATTACTAAACGTTTTTCTGTCATTCTCGGCCATTTTGGCGCGCGCGCACAAAAGAAAAGCTGTCGAGGGCCGCTTGGGTGATCATAAACCGACACATACCGCTGCGCCAGGCGAGGGCAGCCACACGGTCGCAAAAAACCAAACCGGACAGTACTCTGCACACCGTGACCGGTAACTTGAAGCGTATGGTACGCTCCCCATACTAGTACTTATCCCCCCGTCACGGTGTTGGTATCTAACCCATCATGTGCAGTTCAATTCAAGGGCCTCAATTCAATTATGCCTAGGCAAGGGGGTGGGCTGACACCCAGACCGCCGCTATCCCGTGAAGACTGCGGTGGCACTGGCATTGCCTGGGTCTGAGGCTAGATGTTGAAACTGCGGTGTGGTCACCGTGACCGTGACCGTGGCGGTCCGAGTCGGCGACTCGGACGACGGAGTGGAGCGGACGTGGACGAACGGGCGGATAGCCCACGGACAGTCGGGCACCTCGGCGCAACTTGAAGTCGCGTGGTCTGCAGTGTGCATTTGCTCGGAGCGAAACCCCCCCCCGGGCCGGGCCAATCATGTCCATCTGGTTCTCGAGCCCTAGGGGCTCCGGTAGCATGTGGAGAATAGGTACAGGCAGCTACTTTTTGGTACCGCGGCATTGGCAGTCCGCTATTTCTCGACCAGACTCGGATCGTCGACTCGGAACGAGCGCACGAGCCTGAGCCTGAGCCCACTGGCACTTACACAACAACATAATGTCATAGGGATCCCTACGCTCGCGATCTACCGAAACGCCACTGGGTGCGACGCGCGTAGATGCCGGCGTGGCGAGATCGAGCGCAGGCGCCGACGGCATTAGCACCGCTTCAGCGGTTTGGCTGCCTCTGAGTACCGTGACCGTTTTTTCTGCGCCGCGCCGCGCGCCTCGTACGCACGATAGGAGGCACCCGCACCAACTGCGCTCTCTTCAGTTGCCCTCGTTCGTGCTGTACGGTGCTGCATTTAAAAACCGAGTGGCAAGAGCCTGAGTCCCTAGCTCCTAGCATACTAGGCCTGGGAACGTTCCTAAGCTACGGGAGTAAGGGTTGGGACTAGGGTTGGGCGAGAGTAGCTGACGAGAGTCGGGTTAGAGCGGGTCCGGAATGGTCCTTGTGTTGGCGGCAGTTTCGCGGCAGCACGGCTCCGATCATCATGATGGTTTTGGAAAAGTGCTCATCGGAACGCGGGGCCCCCGGAACGCGCCAGGTAGCAGCGAAGCGCTCCATCGTAGGTCTAGGGGCGGTTTATGGCCATTCCAGCATCCGAGTCATCATGCCGCTTGAGGCGTGCTGAAGGGGGCGGCACCCAAATGAAGAAAATGGCCTAGCGTTTCCCCCTTACTAGCATGAAGATCGAAACTTGATACGAACGACACTACGGTACTAACTCCAATTCAAGTATAACAAGCGTTGAAAACGGTCTTGGTTTTTTTTGTTACCACTCCGCGCGAGCTCTAGGGTAAGAAAAACCCGTTTAGTAAGAATAAGAGATGGTAAGAGATGGTAAAAAGGTGGCTGAATAGCGGTTTCCCGAGCAACCAAGCGGCCTACGTAGCTCACACGACCCCTTCGAGGCTCCATGCTAACAGGCTTTGGTCGTGGTGGCCGTATCGCACTACGCGTACACGTCGTCGACGCACCTCATTTGACGCCCGCGTTTGCAATCAAGACATCATTACACCAAAAAAACCTCCAGACCAGTCGTCTGTGGGCTATGGGCGAGCATTATATCGAAAGATGGTTAAGCTACGACCCAATTACAGAGCAACACGCTGTTCACCAGCGCCGCGGCGCGTCCCGGGGGAAGCAGCTTGTTTTCATCCGGCCTTATGATATATGCACCGACGCCAGCCCTCGCTGGTGTCTAACTGGGCCCCAGGGCCGCGTGCGCGCAGTGCTCTGCTGGGGCAGCCCGAGTCCTTTTATAATTTATTTGCAAAGAATAGCGACATGGCCATAGCCGGGGACAGGGTCCATTTACACGGACGGACCTCACCGTACGGCCCCCGGAGCTCAGGCGGCCCTTAAGAGGCCCCTACGAGCCCCCCGGATCAATGCGCGACCTTCGGGCGCTCGATGGAGCGAATCCCCACCGCGGGTGCCGCCCCCTTGCGTGCTGGCCCCTGGTCCCTCGCCTACTGGCCTGTACCCGGGACTTAGCTCAGGCTAGCTGGAATGTAGAGTTATGGGGGTTATACTAGGTGAACATGGATACGTCTTAAATGTAGGACGGTAGTCCCATCATACTAAGTATGATAGTGACATAGCCTGCGTGTCCCGTACTGTAGCGGCTAGGATGCCCAGCCGGCGCTTAATTGATAGTCACAGAGAAGCGACATAGGGGGTCACCTTAGGGCCTGTTGATGTATATGTTTGATGTCGTGACGACGCACCGTCAATTGTTCTCTGGTAATGCATAAGCTATCTACACAAAGCATTATCCTTTAGAATTCGTTGTAGATATCATTCGGAGCAGCTGGCTCATGCGTTCTTCTTGGTTTAGGATCCTCGCCTTGACAGACCGGACGCACTTTTCTTCATTGGAAATATGTTCGTCAAGCTCTTTCAATTTACGGTCAAGTGGCCGTGTTGCACCTCTGGTAAACTCAATCTCTTGTTCGAACTGGCTGACTTGCAGTTTCAGTTCTTGTTCCCATTTTTTAAGTTCTGCGTGCATCGTTGCCACGTCCTCATGGACGTAATCCATACATTTGGCAATTGGGTTTGTCGATTGACATAATACCTGGACTGTCCGCTGGATTTCATTAAGGTCCGTTTCGTGGACTTTGTCCTTGGAACCAGTTGTAGCATGATCGATGCGGCCGAAACGAATTCCACCTGAGCTTTGTCCTATTTCCTCAAACCCCCTTCTCGCTGCAGCGCGTTCCTCTTCTTGAATCTCACGGACAAGCTTAGATTTCCCATCTGCAGCAACAACTACATCATTGGTGGCAACCAGTACCTTCGTATTGGATGCATTGCAAATCGTATTTCCATCATCATGATCACCATCATTGTCATCATCGTCAATAATATCTACCATGATTGTTGTATTCCTTTCTAGTTTGGGGCCATGATTATCTTCGACGAGGTGGTCTTTATATATAGGAGGACGGCGTCGTGCGGTGGTTGGCCGTGCGGAGAGCTTGGATTGGGGAGGGTCCTCATCCTTGGATACCGGCGAAGTTTTACCCCCAGTTTTTGCATCGTCATAGCTTTTCGAGCCAACGTTGCTAGTCGTTTCCCCTGCTAGGCCCTGCTTCTCTTCAACCGGCATGACATCACACTTTATCTCCAGGCTTGAAGGCACTGCAGGCCTGCAGCCCTGAAACTCCCCCGATGCAAGAACAGCCCGCACAGCGTGATCACTGTTAGGTGCAAAGCTCGCGGCCACCGCGAAAAGCTGTAGGAGCCTATTGGTATTGTTTGGCTCAAGGCCGCTCACTATTTTTGTGGGCCTGGCTTCGACAATGGTATTAAGCTGTATTCCTACTAGCTTTACTAACTTCGCTAGGTAAGTTATCTTCGCATTTTTGTCTGTCACCTTGGAGCTATCAGACTCCGTCGTGTCATAGAGTCCCGAGGCAAATGATGTCTGTTTAATGACTTCAGAGATGATGTCATGTAGGAATCGGAAAGGAGGCTTGCCAAGGAGTTTATCCGTGAGCTTTGGCCGGGTTATGATTGGCTCCAGCAACTTCAGCGTTGTATCTGGGCTTCCGTCACAGGCCTCAATCTGCTCATCAAGTCCTGAAATGCCTATGCCCATGCCACCCAAACGCGAAGGTGGCTCCAGATCTTTGGACTCGCCGTTCGCACTTCGTGCACCAGCACGCGACGGAGGCATCTCACTGCTGGGCCGCTCCTTTTCAAGCCCAAAACCAACATCTACCTCATTCTCTAGCTCAGATCTTATTTTGGTGCGTGGGATTCCATCGAAGTTGGGTACCACACCTTCCAATGACATCCGCACCGCCTCACAGAAATCCAGCGAATGATCAGACGCACAATGCGCTAATTGCTGTAAAAATTGATTTGTTTTTTCTGGCTCCAACCCCGCCACCACCTGTGATCTCTAATTGTGACATAGAACAAACACTCACACCACCTTGGGGCCACGCATGTCAACATTCTTGCCAATGCATATGCTCACACAGGCCGCTATTTTTCTAAGATACTGAAGCTTTGACTCTTTGTCTCGTATGGCTCCCGAGTCGAGTTCCTCACCTTTGTAAAGACCGTCTGCAAACCCCGTTGACCTCGTCACGGCCGATACCTGTTGACGTCGTCCTGGCCAATACCTTTATTTTGTAAGACGCTGATGTAACTACGATGTCGTGAAGGAAGCGAAACGGCGGTTTAGACAGGAGCTGCGCAATAATAATTCTCACGACGTCACCAATTGCCAATGCATACCTTTGCCTTCAGCTGAGGTCGATCGACGAGGGGTTGAAGGATTTTTTGAGTCTTGATAATTTCCTCCTCCATGCTCAAAGCACCCCGTATTGATACCGTGACGTCCCCGTACAGATCACCTCTTACCGATAGACCTCTTACCGATAGACGGACGCTGCTAGTGTAACTAGGATGACTCAAAATATAGCCGGGACTTTGCGCCGGGGGAATTGAATGCGCACGATAACTCGGCCTGAGGCCATTTTTCTGCACTGACTCGGTTCGGAGCTTCGTGCAGCTGCACGAGCCTGCATCTCATCCAGCCACGGTGCAGGATTTCACCGACTTGCGGCAGCCCATCACGAAACAGGCCATTAATCGTCTTCGTAAACACGAAACCTCGTTGCGAGGTAACTAAAAACGGGCACTGGACGAGCTGCCGCCCGGGCCTGGCCGGAGGAAGCTACGCCGGTGAGTTTAGTCACGGTGTACCATAGTGACCGTCTTAGTAGCGTCGCGAGAGGCCGATTCGATGGTCTCCGCGTTTCGCGGCGATGGGGTTATCTCTGCGAAGTTTGGGGCGTTTGACGCGTCCACAATTGAAACACCGTGATGGGCAGCCGCAGACGTTCTACGATATCCAACGCTGCGAGGCCCCACAGCAACAGATGCCGACGCGAGGAAGGGCTTTCGAATGTCAGTAATACACTTTGGCAGCCCCTGCTCGCCGCAACGGCATCTACGCCCGTGACACCCCGTTCAGGGTGGCACGCACTGGCAAGACCTCAGGCTTTTGGTAAGTGTTTTGTAAGTGTTTTGGCCCGATTCCAAGTGTTTGGGGTAAGTGTTTGGGCGAAATTGTAAGTGTTGGGGGGTAAGTGTTTGAACGTAAAATTTTAATTCTAAGTGTTAGGGCGGGTTTCAATGGGTTCGGGTTTTTTTTGCGAAAGGGGGCTAAAAATCAGTACAAACCGGAATTTTCCGGCGTATGGGGATGTTTTCGGCCAGAGGCACGTAGCAGGTGGCTACGTTGCTACGAAGGTGGGTTCAGGGGCGCCGATAGGGGCAGTCGCGCCCCAAATTTGGCCCGGGGCCCAAAATGTAAGTGTTTGCGTGCCACCCTGACCCCGCTACACTTCCGATAGATCACGAGCCTGAGTTTCGGGCCCAATTCGTGATTGGGCTTATTGTCTAACTCGACGATCTACCCGAGTTAGCGGACTGCCAATGCGACACCATACGGAGAACCCCCTATGCTATGAAATGGTCATTCTTATAATCTTGCCATCTACCGAAATGCTGCTGGGTGCGACGCGCGTAGATGCAGGCGAGGCGATATCGAGCGCGAGCGTCAACGGCAGGTAGCACCGCTTCAGCAGTTTGTGCTGCCTCTGCTGCCTCTGGGTAGCGTGTAACTGCGCTGCGCGCTCCACGAGCGCGATATAAGGCGCCCACACCACTTACACGCTACTGAGATGCGGTTCTTCGTGCTGCCTGGCGCTGCCTTTAAGCGCCGACGAGGTAGTGACTCGGTTACCTATTTTAGCGGCCGTAGGCTAGAATGAGACTGGGGCGTGTGACGGGAATACTAGAAGGCTAGGTTGCCACTTACCGGTGATTTGCCGGTGAATCACCGGTAAGTGCACTCTGAGAGAGATCCGGGTGAATCACCCGGTGAAAACCCGAAGGGTTTTATTGTGACGGGTTTTCGTGTTGCCAAATGCCGAGAGGTGCAGTCACGCAGCCGCCGGGTGGACCCGGACGCGGGTGCTGAGCGCTTGGGTGTGAAGATCACCAGGGCAAGTGCCATTTTCAACACCGCGCCGACGTTCCGGAGTGGCCCCGGTCAGTGGCCCCTCCGATCCCCCTATAAGTACCCAGGGTGAATCACTCCAATCACCCGTAATCACCCGGGTGATTCACCTCCGGAGCCGCCCGGGGTGATTCACCCCAGGGGTGAGTGGCATCCTAGCTAGAAGGCACGCGAAACGGCCTCCTGAAGGCTGTCCAGACTAGGAGCCGCGGCCTGACAATTTAGCTCCCTGCGCCCGGGCCAGGCCGAGTCCCCAGCCCGCATACGGAGGGTAGGTACTCACATTATTTGGTTAACGACATTGGCAGTCCGCTATTTCTCGGCCACCCTATGATCGTCGAACGGCATTTCGCCCCAATCTCGGCAGGCACAAAAGCGCTCCGCATTCACCACCATCGCCGCCGATTATGGTACCCATATCTCTCCTCGCAGCACCGGCGGACGTATTGGCAGTGCCTCGAAGCTGCGAAAGAAGGTCGCTAGCACGCCGACGGGTAGGATTGTCGGCTCTGGCAATGCGGGCCGATTCGCCCCTATTTTGCTCGCGCTGCCGCCCAGGCCGACCGCCTGGCCAAGGCGGACAATGCCGTCAACAGGAAGCGCGAGTTTTGGGAAAAACACCGTAACATTCACGCCGCGCAGGTCCGACTCGTCACTGACGCCGTTCAAGCTCAAAGTAGGTGAACAAAGGGCCCTCATACTCGACCGGACCGGCCACCACACGTCCTTGAACTCCAAGAAGACCAACCACGCCGGGGACACGCTGATCTGTGCCGAACTATGTCGCGTCTTGGACGATCCAAGCCTCATGCCGGCGACGCCCGTGGCGGAAGACACCGGCGACTCGGAGGTCCCGGAACCCGCGGACGAGGGCTCCGCACCTGCGGCGCCACTACCATGTCCGGGGCGGCCTGCTGCCACTCCTTTGTCCGGGGCCACACAGAGGACCCGCACGGACACTTGGCATAGCGATTGCCGCGTACGCTACACCAGCGCGCTGCGGGACCCCGGTTAAGGTTGCGTCGTCATAACTACCCTATGGACGAGTGCGGACAAGCTTTTTTACTCCGGGAGACGCCGCGACGGCTGCGTAAGCA
>Ga0114994_10000714_pt1 | contig 22775 bp, 16 predicted proteins | sample ArcticOcean_MG_C_9_FD_87043 | JGI IMG/M metagenome (GOLD analysis project Ga0114994, IMG submission 87043) | Marine microbial communities from western Arctic Ocean - ArcticOcean_MG_CB2_152 | ecosystem: Environmental > Aquatic > Marine > Oceanic | place: Arctic Ocean: Canada Basin | collected...
CAGCGCGCGGAGGCCGCCGAGGCCGCGTGCCTCGAGGCGGGGTTTGACGGCGGCGATATGCAGGAGGCGGTCGCGGCCGTCTGCGCGGAAGATGGGGCTTCGAGGGCGCTGCAGCGCGTCGTCCTCGCGCTCTTTGAGTCGCAGCCGGTGCGAGCCCAGGCTGTCGTCCAACAGACGCCGGAGGCATTGCGGTGGGTCGAAGGGACTCTCTTCGGCGCGTTCGGCGGGCCGGGCGCGGCGCTCGCGGCGGGCTGGGCGGAACAGGGCCGCGCCGCGCCCAAGGCGGAAAGCATCGAAGCATCGGCGTACCCGAGCGCGGCGGCCGGCGGCGTGCTCGATTCATTAAGAGAGGGCAACTACGCGCCCTCGGACGTCGTGGCGGCGTGCGTCGCGGCGTGCGGGGACTGTGACGTGTACACGCGGAACAAAGTCCTGCGCCACCTCTCGGCGCTCGGCTGCTACCGCGAGGTCCTCAGTATCGACGCGCTCGAGGTGGCGAAGGACAGCGCACACTACGAGTTCGTGAACCGGGCTATTGTCAAAAATGTTGAAAGGGGCCCGACGGCCGACGCGATGCAGCGCCTGCCCGCACCGGGCGCGCCGGAAGTCGTGTTGCTGGGCCGGTCGAACGTCGGGAAGTCCTCGCTCGCGAACGCTTTGCTGGGGCGCAAGGCGCTGGCGCCGACGTCGGACATCCCGGGCCGGACGCGGCGCTTCTGCTTCTACGAAGTCGACGTGCCGCAGACGCCGGGCTTCCGACTGGTGGACGTGCCGGGGGCGGGCTTCGCCGTGTCGAACGTCGCCGACGCGATGAAAGGGAAGGAGGAGTTGACGGGGCGCGCCGCGCGCCGCGCCGCGGCCGCGATCGCGGGCGCGGGCGCCGTCGGGAAGGCGGACTCGTGGCGGAGCCTGGTGCTGCGCTACCTCGACGTGCGCGACTCGCTCAAGGTCGTGCTGCAGCTCGTCGACGCGCGGCGGTGCCTGGACCCCGCGCTGCGGGAGGCGGACCTGGCGACCCTGCAGACGGTGGCCGACTCGGACGCCGTGACGTCGGGCCGCGCGGCCCACGTGCTCGTGCTGACCAAGGGCGACAAGCTGTCGTCGTTCGAGCAGACGCGCGCCGTGGACGCGTTGACGGCGGCCGCGTCTACGGTCTACGGCGGGCCGGCGCCCGCCGTAATCCTCACGGCGGCGACCGCGCGGCCGCCGGTCGGGCGCGCCGACGCGTGGCGCGCCGTGTTGGCGGGGCTGGGGTATCTCGACTAGGGTGTTGTTTGTGTGCCTTTCTCTGGTCTGACATCCAGCCTTCTCTTCTTACAAACAAAACATATTATCGCGTCAGGCGTCGTCCGGCGGGCGCTGGGTCTCCCAGGTGTACTTCGCGAGCGCCGTGCCGACGACGATGCACACCGCATCGACCCCGAGGACCGGAGCGCCGAGGAAGGTGTCGCCGAGGCTCGCGCCACGCATGCCCGCGGCGACTCTGGCGAACGCAAGCAGCGCGTCCGTGAGGCCCTTCCCGCCGATCACGGCTGAAGCGCCAAACAACGGAAAGAACAGCGGATACTCCGCCTCCTTTTTCAGCTTGGCGCGCATCCGCGCTGCCGAGTCGTCATCGTCACGCACCGCTGGCGGCGCGTCGTCCTCGACCTCGGCGGGACGCGCGACGAACACCCCGGTCCGTATCACGGGCGCGAACGCCAGCGTCGTAGTAGAGACTATGACCAGCATTAGTGAGGAGCGAACCGTGTGCATAATGGCTGCTTTGGCTGCTGTCGACGCTGCTCTGCAGCGCGCCTTAAGTGGAATTGCGGATTGCGCCACGCGTGCTTTGGCAGCAGTTCGCTCGAATAACTGTATCAGACACTCAGCTCTGCGTTGCTTAAGGTGAGAGAGAGAGCTACTGCGTGTGAAAAAACCCGTTTTGACGCCGCGCATGTGCGGGTTTTCGAACCCGCGAGTCAGCGGAGCCCAGCTCCTTGCCGCGGCCATAGACACTTCGCGCGTCAGTAGCATACCTCCAGACTCATTGCAGGAGGCTCTGCGAGTATCTGCTACGACAGCTGTCTAGTTGCTGCAGAGCACGTGGTGCAGGAGAGCTACACTGACTGCTACGGAAGAGCACTCGCGGCGTCACCCAGCGAAGACTTTCACACGAACCGCATAATAAGCACAAAAGCGCCCAATATATACGTCATCGCTGCGTCAAGACCATGCCGCGACGACTCACGCGGCGCGCGGTCGCCCTCCTTGTCGCCCAAGCGGCCAATGCGCTCTCCATCGACCTGACCTTGACGAAGCGCCTGCCGCTCATGCCCTTCGGGGCGGACGAGGTCTTGATACCGGGTCAAAGTCGGTACCTCCACCTGTACGAGGCGCGGTTCCTGAGCCTCTTCGAGTACTGCACGCGGGAATGCGAAGATGATGTTGTATTGGGCTTCTTCGCGGGCGACGCGGCTCTATTAAAGTGCGCGACGCGCGCCAGAGTCGACAGCTGGGAGCGGTTGGAAGTGGGCGTCGGCGTGACGGTGCGCGGCGTCGCGCGCTGCTCCATAAGAGACGTCGAGCAGCACGGGGACCAGCCGTTCATGGTCGCGGACGTCGGCGTGCTCGAGGACGCCGACGCCGTGACCATGCCGGCACGCGACGCCAACGAGGAGAGCGCCGTGGACATCGTGAAGGCCCTCGCGGACGAGGTCGACGCGTTGTCCGGGAAGCACGACATCGCGACGGGCCGGGCGAACGAGATGACACTGGACCCGCGCGCCATGAGCGAGCCCGACGCGGACGTGGGCCGGACCACGTCTCTCACGAAACGGGCCTCCGATTTGGCCCAGGCCGCGCGGCCCGGCGACTGCGACGAGACGGAGCTACTGTCGTTTTTGGCGCTGGAGGGCTCGCCGCCGGACGTCAAGCTGAAGATGCTCGCGTCGACGTCGCGCGCCTCGCGCCTCGCGGCGGCGCGGGGCGAGCTCGAGCGCCAAAAGGCGGAGCTCGCGGCGAAGGCGTCTTTGAAGAGCCTCAACCTGTCCTGGGGCGACGACGACAAGTCCTCGTAAATTCGTACGTGTTATACTGTTAGATAGAGGCGACTCGGTCGCTGCGGACCTCGTCCAGGTCCTCGACGAGGAAGGACGCGAGCGACGGCGCGCCGGCGTCGCCCATGCGAACCTCGACGCGCGCGACGAGGCACCGTCTGGAGCCCGCGGGGGCCCACTCGACGGACAGCGTCTTCTGGTCGCCGGCCGCCCAGCTTGCGGGCGCGGCGACTCTTATTGGCCCGTCAAGGGCGTATTTGAGATAGTCGTCGCTCGCGAACGCGGCGCCCGGACGCGCCTGGAGGCTAAGCGGCGAGTCGCTCCACTCCGCGCGGTTCTCGCCGCACCACGACGTATCCTCTTCCGTCCCGCCGGAGACGGACTCAGCGACCCAGCACTCGTCCTCAACATCGAAGCGTTGGACCGAGCCCTGCCACGCACTCGGCGCCGCCGAGTCGGCCCAGAGGTCCTGCCGGTCTTGCGCGTAGTTCGCGTCGCCATCAGCCTCACGGATCACCGTGAACCGCAGAAGCTCGGCTGTGGCGACGAAGACGACTCGAACACGCGCATCGGCGAGCCGCAGCCCGATCTCTGTCGCCCACGCGCCGGGCTCCGCCTTCGCCGCTGGGGGCAACACGCTCGGGCAGAAGAGGAACGCCCGGGGCAACTGCTTGCTCCACAGGGGCTCGCTGGCGCGGTAGGTGCCGTAGTCCGCGGCCTCGCCCGCGTTCGGCGTGTTCACGTGGTGGATCGCGGAGCCGCCCTCCACCAGCTCGAGGTGCGTGCGCATCTTCTGCGGTGGCGCGGCGGCGTCGCCATTTACCGTTGTCGTCGTCCAGACGCCGCGCCAGTCGCCGGCTTGGTACTCGGCGAGGAGGTCGAACTGGGCATCGCCCGTCGAGCTCGCTCGGCGCGCCAAACCGACACGACGAGGCATTGGAGGACGAAGCGCGCCGCATCGGAGCACCAGCGCCGCGCGTAGCCCGAGTTTTGCTGCGGTGGCCATAAAAACCAAATGAGTCTGACTCGTGTGGTTTTGAAACGCTATGCGCGTTATTCGTGCATGCGCGTCCAAACGGAACACCACCCGACGCCAGGTGTGGAAACCGTGATCACCTACTGACTTTTGACGGGCGGTGCACGAGCTTTGGCAGTGGCTAATGTGCGGGTTTCTTCTGAAAAGGGAGGCCTCTAAGAAGACGTCGGCGCGCTCCCGCACGCGTTGGGATCGCACGGAGAGAATACCTGCCTTTGGCTTTGTCAGGAAGAACTCGCACTGAAGTTTCTCAGCTCGATGCTGGCGCTTGTGCATTTGGTAACACAAAGGAACAATTATATCTAGATCGCATAAGAACTGTTGTTTCAACACGCCGACGGCGGCGTCGTGGGGCTGTTCTAGAAACGGTGGTGACAGACACGCCGTTGCCACGCTGTCGAGTTCAGAAAACGACTCCCCCGCTCCGAGAAACTAGGCTAAAACCGAAATAGTGAGCGAAACACTAGCTCGAAACTCGTAAAAACCGAAATACCAAAAGCTTCAGTGGCTCGAGAGGGGTGGTCGAAAGACGGCGGCCCCGCGGCGACGCCACCCATAAGAAGAATTGGAGCGAAATTACTACTTGGACCCCTTGTCGCCCTTGGCGTCGTCGTCGCCGGTGACGCCGCCCTTGGCCTCGGCCGTGTCCGGCGCCCGGAGGATGGGCTTCGCGGAGGCCCCGAGCTTCATGGCCTCGCGCACCATGACCGAGTAGAAGGAGTCGTAGTCGCACGACGCCAGCAGGCAGTACACGAACTCCTGGACCTTGGGGTCCGTCGTCGTGTCCTGCACGTGCTGCACGTCCTTGTAGAACTGCGTCTGGTCCACGCCCTCCTTGTCGAGCCACTCGTTCAGGGTCTCCTCGTAGAGCTTGAGGTACCGCTGGAAGAGGTCCCAGTGCTCGAGCGTGTGCTCGGCGGACTCCATGTCGCGCTTCGGCGGGTAGCCCACGAAGGGCTCGGCGTTGTCCCGGAAGTACTTCCGGAACACGTCCAGAAAGCCGTTCGACCAGCAGTACGTGATGGCCTATGCGGGAGGGTGTGAGTGCGACGCGACGCCATCGACGCGAAGCGGCCCTTGGAACTGAGCCGGGTGATGAAGCCCACGCGTACGCTCCTCTCGTCCCGCGGTGCGCCGCGGCTGCCACGATGCGCGCGGCGCTTTTGGAGAGGGGGGGCAGCACTCACCTTTTGGACGATGGGCGGGATGTCGCCGGCGTCCTGCTTCACCGCCTTGGCGTCCTCGTCGTCCTCGAGGGACGGCATGGCGGGGCAGCCCGGGCACAGCAGCCCAAGACTGTGAACACGAGCGCTTGTCGAGCCAGCGCGCTTTAAAACCGAAAACCCGAACTTAAAACCCGCGCGAGCGGCAAAATCGGCCCGCCCCGATCGAGGGCGGCCACCGCCTGTTTCAGCCGCCCGCCGAGACCTCGCGGCGGGCAGTGGCACCGTGGATAAAAGCTACTAGCATTCTATCGCGAGAAACAGAGCGGCGCCTTTGCTGGATTGCACGAGAAACGGAGCGGACAGGACCGCTGGGCACGGCGGCACCATGGACGAGGAAGCGCCCCAGCACGAGAATGACGTGCGCCCCAGCGTTCCTTTGCCTTCCCCCCTCCCGCTCTGCTGGGCAGCCTGCCACAAATCCCGCGCGCCGCGGGGCGTCACCCCCCCACGCACCGCCAGCCACGCCGCCCCCGCCCAAAAAATACCCGCAACCCGCGCAGACCAAGCCCGTCACCGACCTGCAGCACAACGCCGCGAACCGCGTGGACACGACGCACGCGCACGAGTACACCAAGGGCCGGATGCTCGAGCTGGCGGGCTTCATGAAGCATCTGCACGACGGCATTCCCATTCGGAGACATTTAGCTAATGGAAGGGAGGACAAGATTTGTCTGCAGGGCCTGGGCGAGAAGGGCGACGACGGCGTCGAGTGGGGCGGTTTGTGCTGTTCCAAGCAGCGGACGGCCTTCACCTGGGAGGAGCTCAAGGAAGTGCGGACGTACTCCAGAGCTACGATTGGCAAAACCTCGCACCCGACGGAGACGCTCAAGCAGTCGCCCATGCCGAGCGGCGCGAAGGCCGCGGATGTGGACCTGACCTTTTCTCTTATTCTGGAGGACGGCTGGTCCTTGGACCTGACCTGCCACAGCGCTCCGGGCCACCACTTGGCCGTGCGCGGCTTTGAGCTCGCAAGAAAGCACCACATGCAGGAGGGCCACAAGGGCCACAACCCCCGGCAATCGGTCAAGGAGAACTCGAGCACCATGGCCAAGGCCACCGCCGCTTTACATAACGCCCACTTACTGTACGCGGAGACGCGCCACGGCTCCCATGGGTCCGGGTCTCGGATCGTGGTCGGCGCCACCGTGGAGGTGGCGTACGCCCATAGCATCGAACCGGCCCACGCAGTCTTCAACCCCCACGTGACGGACGACCGGGGCAAGCCGATCCGGGACTACCCTTTCCGCGTCAAGATCCCGCGCGGCTACATGCGCTTCCCGACGCGGGCCTGGCACGAGGGCCAGTACGTCATCGGCGTGGTCAGCGCCTACGACAAGAACACGCACCTCTACACCGTGGACTATAAGTCGGGACCCTACCACCAGACGGACGGGCCCCACCTCAACCCTTCGGTGAAAGGGCTGCCGGACGCGACTGTCATTGAAAAGGTCCACCGGGAACACTTGTGCGTCGAGGAGGCCGTGTCCCAGACGGACAACTTCCCCTTCCTCATGATCCTGGTGAGCCTGGCGCAGGTGATCTGCTTCGCCTACTGGGCCCCCAAGGTGGCCGCCGAGAACGGCCAGGAGATCACCGCGACCACGCCCGTGGCCGGCCCGCAGTACCTGTGGTTCAAGACCGTCCGGAACTGGCCCTACTGTAACGATAGGAGGCAGTTCTGGTACATGACGCTGTCGTACCAACTGGTCCACAGCGGCCTGGAGCACATCATCTTCAACATTGTGTTGCAGCTGATCTTTGGCATCCCCATCGAACTCGTGCACGGCGCGATCGTCTTCTTCATCTACGAGGTGGGCGTCATTCTAGGAGCCTTAGCGTGCGCCTTGAGCGACCCGTACATCGCCGTGGTCGGTTGCAGTGGAGGCGTCTACTGCCTCTTCGGCATCCACGTGGCCCACATGACGCTCAACTGGAAGGACATGAAGCACAGCGCGGTGCCGAGGGAATTGCGCGTCCTCGTCTTCGGCATGCTCTTCGGCAGCGAAGTCATCACGTGGTGGTGCCTGAACACGGCGGGCAAGTCCTTCGCGGCCCACGCCGGCGGCGCGTTGGGCGGCTTCCTGATGGGCGTCGGGTTCATGACGAACTTCGAAATCGAGGTCTGGGAGACGTACATGCGGTGGTTCTGTAGACTATGCTTAGCGGCCTTCGTGATCCTAGGCGTGGTCTGGTACGTGGTCAAGGACCCGCCGGCGCCCCTGGCCATGTGGGGCTACAAGGACAAAAACAAGATCCCCTGCTGCTTCCAGATGTTCGACTGCGATATCGAGAGAAGCTACAAGTACTACAGCCACTTCGATTGCCGGCGGGAACTAGACGACGACAAGAACTCGTTCCAGTACCGCATGCGCGTGTGGCGCGGCGAGCACGCGGGCAAGTCCAACTACTTCGACCAGTGCAACCACGTGCGCCAGGAGATCGTCGACGCCTGCCAGGGCACCGGCGCGCACTCCGCCGTGGACATCGCCAACTGCCAGTCGACCATGGGCACTTCTGATATCGGCCCCTACAAGCACTACTTCTCCTCGAACGAGTGAGCGCCCGTCCTCCCGACTAATCCACTAGCACAATTACGCCCGTCAGAGGTCCGACGCTCGCCGCGCGGCGTCCGCGCGCACGCGCTCGTAGAGCTCGAGCTCGAGCGCGAGGACGCCCTTCACCGCGGCCCGCTCGACGGCGTCGGCGCGTGCGCCGGCGCCGGCGTTCTCGACGCGCGAGGCGCGCGTCGCGTCGAGCGGCAACCCGAGCTCGTGCGCGAGGAGCCGCAGGCCGTTCGCGAGGTCCTCGACGACGATTGCGCGGACAGGGGCCGCGGTTCCGATTACGTTTGCCAGCGCCGCCCCGAGATATGCACGGGGTCGTTGCTTGATGGGGGCGGGGCCGTCGGCGAGCGGCGCGCACCGCGCCGACTGGTTGACGGGCGCATTTCGCGCAGCCGGTGCCTGGTTGGTACCGAGTTCGAGGATGCTTAGCATCGACTGCGTCTGCGCCCACCGCTGGAGTGAATAGGAACACCGACCAGATCGCTTCATAGCAGTCGTCCAGCCCTTGCGGCGTTCGGCTCCGTTGAGACAAAAGTAGCGCCACGACGACTCAACTCGTTCAACGGGGTTTCGTAGGACGGTAGCGTACACGCACCGGCGGTCCTCGCCTCGTTTACGGGCCGCTCCCTAGATGTATTCACAAGCTCCAAAAGCGTTCGTTCCCGCGTAGATGTCCGCGCGGCACGCCGCACCGCCCTTGGCGCACGCGGCCAGGAACCGCGGCCACGTCCGCATGAATAGAGTGATCGGCGGGCGCAGCTTCGATTTTCGCGCGGCATCCGCGAGGGCTAGTTTCATAGTTGAGCCGGCGCTTTTGGAGATATGCACGAAGACAACGGAGGCTCTTGCAGCGACCTTCGTTGGTTGAGGCGCGACGTATATGGTGCGAATACACGTGATGGGACTTGCTGCGTCGAGCGACCGGGCTTGATCCAGGGATCAATGGTGCACGCATCGTCGGCGTGTGCGCCCAGCAGCAGCGTGAATAAGAGCATCATTCCAACCACGCGCGCTGCATGCCCTTTAAAGCGAGAGCGATCTCGCGCAGCTCCTCCCGTAAGTTATGCATGGGCGCCCAGACGTAAAGCCCAGCCACGAAACAACCACCGCCAAGCGTCGTGCGCATGACGTCTTTTGCGTCTTTGAACCGGTCGTTGTTGAGAAGTGCCCAGCCGAGCCCAAGCATGATGCCGCTACCAAAGGCTGTGAAAGCTCCCGTTGCGCTCAGGAATGCATTAGGCATTCAGAATATATGTCGTGCGGCGTGCAGCGAGGCAGAGCACCGCTTACAGCCGTTTCGTGTCGCCACGTGGGCGCGCCTACAAAATAGCTACCCCGCAAAAACCTCCTATCCAACTCTCGACAATCGAGCGGTCTACGTCACCGACGCGATGAACATAATATAACATTCAATATTAGCCCCCCGCGAGGTAGGCCACGTTCGCCACGGCGTGCGTCCCGCGCCAGTGCTCCGCCACCGGCGGCGGGTACTGCGCCGACTTGACAAGGGGCGGCCAGACCGCGCCCGTCCCCTCCAACCACGGCACGTAGGGCATGCCCCCCGGTTCCTTGAAGTCCTTTGCCAAGTCGGCCGTGAAGCAGAACTGGCGGCCCGACCTTCCGGAGGGGCCCGCGCACTTGTCGCCCCACTCGTTGACGACGGGGACCTTGGCCCACTCGAAGAACTGCGCCGCCGTGCGCCGCGGACCCGCCGCATAACTGGCCCAGTCGTCCCGGTCGACGGGGCCCAGCGACTCGCGCGGCGTCAACGCGGCGTGCACGCCCAGCTGCTCCTGGATCCGTAGTAGCGAACGGTACTGGCAGGGCCACCGCTTGCCCCAGTCCGTCGTCCAGAAGACCGGCCGCAGCGAGCTCCCGCTGGGGATGTAGAGGTGCCCGATGATGTTGCGGTCGGGCTGGTACAGGTCGTAGCCCCAGGTCCACGCCCGGACGCCTAAGGAGATCTCCTCGCCGTCGAAGATGTAGGGCGTGTGCCAGTCGTAGGGGACCCGCAAGATGCGGTGCCCCCGCGCGAACGAGAAGCCCGCCGCGAAGAACGCGACCCGAGAAGGCCCATTCACGGGCGTGGCGCACGTGCTCATGTCGTGCTTGAAGCTGATGGTGTTGTGCACGTTGACGCGCCGCGTGCGTCGAATGCATCCTATGGAAGACACTTTCGTAGGAGGTTCGAAGGCCTCGCTCCCGTCGCCGCCCTGGTTCGACGCGCCGTAACTTGCCGGGTAGGCCGTGATGATGGCGTGGTCGTTCCCGATGCGCCGGAACATGTCGATTTGCACGTTGTCCCAGCCTCGGACAAAATGGCAGTGGCTGTCGACGCCCATCACATACGATTCGTTCCGGAAGTGTTTCTCGGCGTAGTGTCTTGCCACGGTCGGTCCCTCGGCTCTCGACCACAGCTGCCTCGACACTCGGACACGCCCGTCTAACACGGCGTCGCACACGGGGTGGCCGGGGCAGGTCACGCCGGCCTTCTCTAGGCCGGCGATCGGGTCGCGCTCCGGCTCGTCTTCCCCTTCGGCGTTCTGCGCGTGGACGCCCACCACGATGCGCTCGGGGTGCGCCGCTCTTATAAAAGCCCTAGCGATGGTCGAGGCCACCTCGGGGTCGCGGTACGACGCCGTCACGATGAAAATTGTTGAATCAGGTTCGCCGTCGGGCAGGTCGCGCTTGGCCCCCGCGATCTCGTACGTGCGCGTGCCGTCGTCATTTAAAGGCGGCGCCGTCCGGGGTAGCGGCGGCGCGCCTTGAATACTCCGCCGTGCTTCAACGGCCCTGGCGATCCAGGCGTCGGCCGGCAAGGCCGACGGGTCCCGGCCGGGGTGCATCGCTTGGAGCCGCCAGCGCTGGTGCTTCGCGTCGAGCGCCCAGGGCTGGTACGCGCCGGTTTTAGATGCGTCCGGCGGGCCGGCGCTCGCGGCCATCTCCGCCTCGACCGCCGTCCGCGCGTGCATGGCGAACGCGCGGCGCCGCAGGGCCGCGGCCTCGGCCGCGACGCGCCGAAGGTCCGGGTCGGCCTTTGGGCGCGCGAGCCCCGACGCGATGGCGGCGTCGTCTTTCCTCAAAACAGGATCCTCCCACGCGTCGAGCTTCGGCGGCGGCGCCGGCGCGTCGTCGACGTCGGCAGTGGCGGCAGGCTTGTAGCGCGGCGTTTGTGGCGCGTCGGCGGCCGGCTTGTAGCGCGGCTGCCGTGGTGGTGGCGGCGGTCGCGGCGCGGCGGGGATCGGCGGCTCGACGGCGGCCGGCGGCGCGCGATTCCGGCGCAGCGCGTGGAGCCCGTGGGCGGCCTCGTCGTGCGCAAAGAAGTCGCCCCGCTCAGCGGCGTCGAGGCCACCCCCATGGAGCATGGTGGCGAGCGCGAAGAAGAGCGCGCCGGCGACAAGCGCCATCGCCAGGAAGAGCCGCATCGTGTTGGTCGTCTTGGCGTATTTGTTATCACCACGTATGCGTCGCGGCACCTTGCGCGGCCGCGCGCGCGCCGTGTGGCGGAGGAGCGAGTCAGACGACATCGTCCGACAACCGCTGAAGCACAGTAAGCGCTTGCACACTGCAGCTCACGAGGCAGTAGTTGTGACAGCGATCGTTCCTGAGTGATGCGTGCGTATGCTAAAGTGCACGATTGCTGCGGTGCATGCGCACCCGAGCACAGCACAAGCAAACTGAGCAAAAACTTTTTACCAAAACCCGCGTCCGGATGCCCCGAAAGTCAACAGTACACAATTAACTAGGGCCCCCGCACGCCTCGTGCACCCGCGGGAACGAGGACCGCTCCGCGGGCTCGCGGCCGAGCATGTCCACCGCCCGGGCGAGCGCGTCCCCCGGCGCGAGGCCCACCACATAGGCCCGCCGCACCGCGCAGGACGGGGGCAACGCGTCCACGATGCACGCCAGGACGTCGGCGACGGGCGGACTGTCCCGCGCACCGCCCGCCTGGAGGTTGCACCCGACCTCGACCAAACCGTCGGCGTGAGGGAGGGTCATGACCTGGACGCCGAAGCGGGCGCGCACCGCCCTCTCCGCCTGTTTGCAGTCCGCGAGGGGCCCGGCGATGGCCACGTTATAGTTCGTCACGTAGGGCTGCGCGCCCACGATGACCACGCCGTGCGCCGGCGAGACCTGGATCGGCCCGAAGTCGGGCGCCAGGGACGTGGCCGGCGGCCCGGCTTTTTTCATCGAGGCGAAGAAGGACGTGCCCCGCCGCGTCTCGAGCAGGGACCGGCCCCGGCCCGGGCCGTACATGAGACATGGCACGTCACCGAAGGCCTCGCCGAAGCGCCACGCGAGCGCGTCGCACGCCTCCAGCAGGGCGTCGTCCCGTATCTCCGTCAGCGGCATGAACGCGACCATGTCCACGGCGCCCTGGCGCGGGTGCGGCGCCGGCGCCGGTTCCTTCGTCAAGTCGACGCGACCGAGCGCGTCGCGCGCGGCCGCGAGCGCGGCCGTCAGCAGCTCGTCGCTGCGCCCCACGATCTTGACCGACGACCGCGCGTAGGCCGGGTCCGCGAAGGTGTCGACGACGGCAGCCCGGGGCGTGGCCTTGGCGGCGGCGCGCGCCGCGGCCGTCGCGACACTCGCCGCGCCGGACGAGATGTAGACGGCGGCGGAGAGGAGTTCGCGCTGCATCTTCCTTGTTGCTCGATGGCGCGGCAGCTCGATGTATGCGTACGCGTCCTTGCAACCTCAGTGGCAGCAAGCAGTAGTGAGATTTTACTCGTCCCTGGTGACTCGTCCTTGAGTCTTGTAAGAAAAAACGGTCTCTGATGATGCTCACGCGAGATATGCGTGCCCAATTCCCCCGCGTTGTCGCGCCTGCGCGCGTAGGCTCGTCCGCGCACGGGTTTTATGCACCTTGGCGCGGCCGCTTGAGTCGCGTCGCCTGCAGCGGCCGCGCGTATCAAAGATAGTGGACTGGCCCAAGCCGAAGCCTGCTGGACGTTGCGTTGCGCAGTCAAGCACCACAGCTGCACCAATCCAGACAACACCTCGCACGACGCCGCGACGCGCGGTATCAACCACCGCCCACGACGACGACGTGCGCCGCGCTGCTCGCGTTGGCCTGCGGCGCCGCGGCGTTGGCGCCACCACGCATGACTCGTCCGATGATCTTCATCGTCGGCGGGCCGTCCGGCGCCGGCAAGGACGCGTTGCTCGCCGGCGCCCGCGAGCGCGCAGACGACGTCGCGTTTGTAATTCGTGATGTCACGCGCGCCGCGGACCAATGTTCGGACCTCGAGCGGTCCGTGTCGCCCGACGAATTTGCGAACGGAGACTATGCGCTGCGCTGGAGTGCCCACGGCACCACCGACTACGGCATTCCGGCGAGAGCGCTCGAGGAAGCACTGGCAAGTGGCCGAACGATCGTGCTGAACGTCTCGCGCGGCGCTTTCGCAGAAGCGCGCGACAAATACTCGGACCGCGCCGACGTCTTCGTCTTACTCGTCACGGCGTCGCGCGAGGCGCTGCGCGAACGGCTGACACTGCGCGCCCGCGACGGCGACGACGCGGCGGAACGCTTGAAACGCGCGACCGCGTACGCGCCGCCGGACGCGAGCTTCGGCGCGGCCGTAGTGCGCGTCCGGAACGACGGGACTCTAGAGGCGGTCGTGGCGCGCTTCGTCAGCGCTCTCAGAAGGCCACAATCGTTCTGCGTGCCCGTCGTGGGCTTGGTGGGCTGTTCGGCTTCGGGCAAGTCCACCCTCTGCGCCGAGCTCGCGCGGGACGCCGTGCCGGCCGTCGTCGCGGCGGACGATTTTTACAAGCCCTGCGATGCGTGTCCGCTCTTCGACCTCGCCGCAGACATAAGATGGCCGGCTGGCGTACCTGACGCGTTTCGAGAGCGCGGCAACGCGGACCTGAACCATCCGGACTCCATCGACTGGGTGTCGTGCGCGGACGCAGTCGACGCGGCAGTCGAGGCGGTCGTCGACGCGGGCAATGGCGGCATCGTGATCGTCGAGGGGCTGCTCTTGCTCGGCACCGGAGCGGAGCGGGTCCGCGACCGTTGTTCGGAGCTTGTCCTATTAGACGACGGCTATGGCGATCCTGCCAAGCAGGAGACGCTCTGGCGGAGAAAGTGGAAACGCTCGGGCCATCTCGGCAAGCCATCTTACGAGGACCGGGGCGTGACCGCGGACGAGTACAAAGCCTACTGGGACGACTACGTCTCGGCGCGCTGGAAGGAGCACGGGCTGGATTGGATCGAGGCGGCAGGGCGCGGCGTCGTCCATCTGGTGGACGCGCACGATCCTGCTTGGCATCCTGTGGGCTCTCGAGCCTGTTCCTAGCTGGGTAATAATGTGAACAACGAGACACGCACAACTACTTTACTTACCCGGGGCCGCCGTCGTCCTCCCGCAGCGCCTCCACGCCGGAGATCTCCAGCCGGAACGGCCCCTCGAGGTCGTCGGCGACGGCGATCGAGAGCGACGAGAACCGCGCGACGTCCAGGATCCGCGGCTGGTCCAGCACCCGCCCGCCGAGCGTCGCCGCGAAACTCGTAAAGGGCAGCTCGTACGTCCGCCAGCCGCGCCGCTCGCGCGCCAGGAAGCCCTGGTACGCGATGTTCGGCGCGAGCGGCACGGCGTTCCGCAGCGACACCGAGTACAGCCGCCCGTCGCCCGAGGCCCGCAGCGCCAGGGCGTCGTACTCCTCGCAGGACCCCGCGTCCGCGTCGTCGCTTTTTAACTGCAGCATGGCGAAGCCGCGGCGGCCCGTGACGCCCGCGGCGTTCGGCACCAGCGAGGGCGCCTTGTCGATAAACCCCTCGAAGACGCCGCAGACGCCACTGCCGGACGAGCCGGCGTTGCCGACGCGGAACGTGGCCCGACTCCGGCCGCCCCACTCGCGGTCGGTGTGCACGCTCGCGCTGTAGGCCGTGCAGCTCCCGTCGAGGAGAAAGATGGTTTTCACGGGCGGGATGGCGTCGGGCCTGCCGTCGAAGAGCCGGAGGAAGCGGGCGACGCGCTGCATTTTGGCAGCTCTGCTGTGTTGTGCAGCTCTGCTTTTGCAGATATTGCTCGCTTGCACGACTTCGCTTCGTGAAGGTCTGCAAGGACACGACTCGTGACTAGCGTTTGCAACGTCGCAGCCTGCGTCTGCAGCGTATTAGTATCACAGCTCCGCCCGTGCACGGCCTGAGCCGCAAAACCCGTGCATGAAAACCCGTGTGCAGTCGATTTTGCGTGGTGTGCTTAACACGGTTCATTGATCGTGGCACGTGTTCATTGATCGTAGCGCCCACAACCCTGCAAGTACGGACCGCGCGGTCGAGGATTGGCGCTGAAACCATAGGCTGAAATGGTAGGCTGCACACCAACAATGACAGACGTGACCGTCAGAGGCGCCAAGCCCGCAGACGAGGACACTCTCCGCCGACTCTTCGCTGAAGGCATGGCAGACGCGCACAAAGGTCACCCAGAGCATCTGAGACAAGTGCAGGAATACACCGCGTACAACCTCCAACAAGATTTTGCAGATATTGCGCAGAACTACTGCAATATTGCGCGCGCAGCCTTTCTTGTGGCCGAGGTCGATGGCGTGATCGTCGGCGGTGTCGGGCTCCACCCCGTGCAAATTGGCGATGCACCTTACGCTGAGACGCTGACCGAGGAAGCGCGTCAGCAAACTTGTGAGCTTAGACGAATGACCGTTTCAGCAGTTCACAGGAAAAATGGTATTGCTACGACGCTGCTCCAGAGTTTCGAAGCAAAAGCCAAAGAGCTCGGGTACGATCGCATCCACTTGACGACAGGCAAATGCATGATACCAGCTCGTACGTTGTACGAGGGTGTAGGTTTCATCGAAATCGAGGAATGTATGACACCGGATAATTTGTACCCGTATTGTCGATATGCGAAAGATTTATCTTTCACATATCGAGGGTGAGCTCCTCCGGTCGGAGGTCCCGACAAGGATGTGCTTGTGACGCCTCCTGGGCCTCGCGTGCCTGGGTTAGGGCTCTGACGTCGGACGAGCGCCGGTGGCGACCGTCGGAGCGTAGGGCTCTGGAGAATAAGTGTACAATCTCAGTGTACTAGTAGAAAATAAGTACACAGGCAATGCCGCTTAGGTCTTCAGGGGATACCACCTCATGCGCTCGGCGGGTACATCTTTTCGCAGTCGGCGGACTGGCGTTTGGCCTCGGGCGCGTCGGCCGCGTCGACGGACTTGCGCTTCTCGGCGGGCACGGCCTTGACGGCGGGCTCGGCCTTAATCACTTTCTGCGCCTCGGCCACGAGCGCGGGGTCCTCGTTGATCGTGTTCGTCGGGTCATGTTTTAGTGCCGCGAGGACCTCCTCCCGCTTCTTCATCGGGAAGACCCAGCCGCCGAGGCCCTTGTTCCAGGAGCCCTCGAGGGCCTGCAGGACGGCCTTCACGTCCTTCGTGTCGCCCTTGACGAGGACCGCCCGCTTGTGCTTGCACACCTCGAGCGTCGCGGACGCGCCGGCGGTCGCCGAGGCCGCTAAGGCGTCGGCCCGGGCCGACGCCAAAGAAGACTCGCGCCGCTTCGCCACGCCGGCGCCGCCCTCCTCGACCGTCAACTCGATCGCGGGCGCCGTCGACGCCCGCAGCGCGCCGGCCGTGGCGTGCGCGGTGCCGGCGCCGAAGACCCAGGCCTTCAGCTTTTTGGACCAGCTCCCGCCCAGCGACGCCAGTAAAGATTTGGCGCGGAACGTGCCGCTGCCCGTGACGAGGACGCCGTCCTCGCCCGCGTCCTGTAGTATAAGCTCCGCGACGCGCGGCGCCTTCTTCTCCTTCTTCGAGTCCTGCGACGAGGAGGCCGTCGACTTCTTGGGCTTCTTCTCGGCCTTGGGCTTGGCCTCGCTCTTCTTCCGGGGCGCGGGCTTTTTTTTTACGACGACGGGCGCCGGCTTCGCCCGCAGCAGCTCGGCCTTCTTATCCTTGAACTCGGACTCGCTCAGGATGCCCTCGTCGAAAAGCGCTTTGACGTCGCGGAGCGCTTGGACGGTGTCGGCGTCCATCGTGACGGCTGGCGCTTTTGTGTGCCCTCCGCTAGTTCAGTGCGTGTGGCGGCGCCTTACGTGTCGCGACGCGCTGTCCAGCTGTCGATTGGTGCGAAGGTGGCTCACAGCGGCTAACCTTGGCAGCGTATCCTGTGGGCGTACAGTGGGCGCCGCGCAAACTGGGATGCTTCCCGTAAAACCCTTACCCTTTAAAAACCCGCAATGCGTCCCGCGGGAGCAAAGCGCCTAGGGGCGCGCCTTGACCCGCCAGCTTGTGCTTTGCATCTCAACGCTATCGCCGCGTGTCTCCCAGGACTACCACGATTGTCTACAACGATTGCACAAATGGGCCTCTTACTCAGTAGTCGTACCCGAACTCGCGGGCCAGCCGCGTCGCCCGCCGCCACACGACCGGCGAAACGCGCTCGAGGTCGCTCCACGTCACGCTCGCGAGCGCCGGGTCCATGGCGCGCGAGTTCTCCGCCGCTGCCGCGGGTTTTGGCCGCGCCGGCGGCCGGCGAGGCCCCAGCGACGCGCGGCGCGCGATCCCGTCCGCGTCGAAGTCCTCGACCTTGTACGTCCAGTCGGCGTAGGCCCGGACCCAGTCGTTCCAGAACACGTAGTGGAACAGCGCGACGCGGAGCCGCACTTCCGGCGTCCACGGCGCGCCGCCCGCGACGGCCCGCCGGTCGCGCTGCCAGGCCCCCAGCTCGGCTGCCGGTGGGTAGCCTGGGCAATGCCCTAGGTCGCGGAACAGCAGCGGGTCCGAGTAGCTCCAGGGCGCCATCATCATGCCAATGGAATTGGCCCGCGACCGCACCGTCTTGAGGGGGTCGCGCGTCTGGTGGAAGACGCGGCGGAAGCGCCACCGCGGCGCATGGCCGCGGAAGCCCGCGTTGGCGGTCGCGAAGTTGGGCAAGGTGTATGCGCCTTCGCGGATCGCTAAAGGCCAGCTTGCTGCGCCTATTCTTCCGACGCGGGCATCATCGTGTGCGACATCGTAACCGTGGGCCGTTAAAGTTTTTACAGCAAAACGCGTACCCGCCCGCCCTGTCCCCGTGATTAACAGGGGATATATGTAGTCTACATCATAACCGTCGCAGCGCGGCGCGAGTTTCAGCGTCGAATTAAGTACCCGGCAGTTGCTCTTCGGCGGCAGCGTTGTGGTGGTCTGGGTGCGCGCCGGCGGCCGCGGCACAGCGTGCGTAGCCGTGTTGGGATCGCGCTGCGGCGCGAGCAGCAGGAGACAGCCCACCGTCGATAGCACGACCATGGCGATGTGATCCTTGCGCGCGTAGGTGGAAGCCGGCGCGGCCGCTTGCCGCGCCGACGTGGACGCCGCGGACGCTCTGGAGCGCATCATCTTCTTATGCGGCGTGTTGTGAGCACAGATTGGTCCAAACGAGGAGGGGTGAATTGGTGTCGCTTAGTTGTAGTACAGCTCCAGGCCCATGCCGTCGTGGATCTCGTAGTCCTCCAACGTAATGTGGTCCTTGAAGATGGTGTACCACTTCTGAATTCTAATCTTCTCCGGGCGCGTGCCGCTCTGCGCCGCCACAAGCTTTTTGAGGTCGCCGATCGTGTCGTCCTCGTTGCACTTCACTCTAATTTTCTTGCCCAATCTGTCGTTGCAGATGACCTCGATCATCGTGGATCTCTGGCGTGTCGCGCGGCTGCGGCGTGCGGCGTGTGCGCACACACTTGTTGAGTGGGGTGGTGGTGTGGAGGCGCTACTGAACGGCGTGCTGTGGCGTTTCGCGTGATGCTCTGCGGTGCTGCAAGATGACTTTTTTTGCGGTTGGTCTGCTCAGGTCTAACACGTCCTGGCGAGAAGTTGCCGCAGACAAAAACGGGTGATGAGAAACCCGTACTAAAAACCCGGACGAAAAGCCAAAAGGATAACGAACCTCCCAGGCCTCCCAACCGGAGGCCTCGCACTGTCCCCAAGCACCCTTGCCCCCAGTCTTTTACTTGCGATAAGGTCTTCGCAACTTTGACAGGAGACAAAATTCCGTGCTTGTGCTCAGCTTGTGGTGCCTGTGCGCAGCTTGTGGTGTTGTTCTGAGAGTGTGACGAAGCGGGATAGGCTCGTTGGCAATCAAGCAACAGTACTCGCGCGCCATGGCGATGATGCGAGGGCTGCTCCTGGCAGCAACTGCGACCGCGCTCGCGCCGACGCCGAAGCGCGTCTTCATCTACGACACGACGCTCCGCGACGGCACGCAGGGCGAGGCCGTGTCCTGCAGCGTCGACGACAAGCTCAAGATCGCCTCGAAGCTCGCGAGCTTCGGCGTCGACTACCTCGAGTGCGGCTGGCCGGGCTCCAACCCCAAGGACGCCGAGTTCTTCGAGCGGGCGCAGACGGAACTTTCTGAAGAAGCCAAGGCCAAATTAGTCGCCTTCGGCAGCACGCGCTCGAAGCGAAGTGCCTCGGCGAACGAGGACCCGCAGCTGCAAGCTTTGGTGGCCTCGGGCGCGCCCACCGCGTGCATCGTGTGCAAGGCCTCGAGCTGGCAGACGACGGAGATATTGGGAGCTTCCCGAGAAGACAATCTGGACATGATCTCGTCGAGTGTGGCTTTCTTGCGGGAAGAAGGATTACGAGTACACGTGGACCTGGAGCATTTTTATGATGGATTCCTGGGCGGACGGGCAGCAGCTTCAGATGAGGACTACTGTCTCGAATGCGTGAAGAGCGCGGTGGGCGCGGGCGCCGAGTGCGTCGTTTTATGCGATACGAACGGCGGACACCTCCCATGGGACATCTTGAGTGCCACCCAGGCGGTGGTGGACGCGGTGCCTGCCGACGTCCAGGTGGGCATCCACGCGCACGACGACAGCGGCGTGGCGGTGGCGAACTCCTTAGCAGCTGTAAGGGGCGGCGCCACCCTGGTGCAGGGCACGACGAACGGTGTTGGGGAAAGAACGGGCAACGCGAACCTGAACTCCATCATCGGCGCGCTTGCGTTGAAGGGCGCCCACGTGGTGCCGGGAGGTATCGACGTCGCCTGTGCGGTTCATTTAAACAGGCTCGCCGAGACCGCGCGGTTTGTGGATGAGACGTTGAACCTCATCCCGCGCAAGTCCCAGCCCTACGTGGGCGCGTCGGCCTTCGCGCACAAGGGCGGGCTGCACGTGTCCGCCCTGGCCAAGTCCTCGGCGGCCTACGAGCATATCGACCCGGCGGCGGTCGGCAACGAGCAGCGGGTCCTGGTCTCGGAGCTGAGCGGCCGGGCGAACATCTGGAACACCCTGACCAAGGCCGGCCTGGTCCAGGAGGACGAGGCGCAGGCCCTGGGGCCTTTAGGGGTGGAGCAGTGGAAGGAACGGAGCGCGGCCATCCTCGAGCGCGTGAAGCGGCTGGAGAACCTGGGCTATTCCTTCGAAGGCGCCGAGGCGAGCGTGCACTTGATGCTTTTACACGCCTCCCCTGGTTATTGTTCGCCCTTCACGGTACTAGATTACTCGGTGACTACTTCTGATGAGAACCTGGACTCGGCCTCTAGGGCGGTAGCCAAGGGCGCCGTCAAGGAAGGGACTCCGCCGCGGCAGAAAGCGAGAGCTACGGTGAAAGTGCGCGTCGCGGACGGGGAAGACGAGGACCGCCTCGACGTGGCGGAGGGCTCGGGCCCCGTCGACGCGCTGGCCGCCGCGTTAGTGCGGAGCCTGGCGCCGACCTTCCCTTTCGTGGAAGCTATTTCATTGGTGGACTACAAAGTCCGCATTTTAGATCCGAAGTCCGCCACGCGTGCGGCGACGCGCGTCGAGTGCACCTTCCGCGCGGAGCGGGGCCAGGTCTGGACCACGGTGTCCGTGGACCGGAACGTGATCTCGGCCTCGGCGAACGCGCTGGTGGACGGCTTCGAGTTCGGCATCGTCGAGTACGCCGACGCGTGCATGCTCTGCGAGGTCGACTACGACGCCATGATCTACTCCAGCGACGACGCGGTTGTGGGGGCGGTGCCGCCGGCGGCGGTGGTGCCGGCGGCGCGGTAGGCGGTGGGTAAGTCTTAAATTCTACTAAGTACTCACACTATGCTCCGTCCACGCGGCCTCGTGTGCGAGAGTCCATTCATGCGCTCGGTAGCGGCTTTTTTACGTCTGGTGAGTGTGACTATTTATTGCGACTAGCCCCACTAGTACGTCTGTGTGTGTGACTACTTATTGTGACTAGCCTACGTCTTGTCGCGAAACCCGTACCTAGAACCCGTCAATGTTATAGCTAACTATAGCTTGTCATTGCAGACGGCGCAGACGCTGTTGCGAGCACTTGAGGACGCGTTCGAGTCGTTCGATTAGTTAGGTGATCGGGGTGGCCGGGCAACGACCGCTGCGACGCAGCGCAACACGACATCAACTGAGCTACCGACATGGCAGCGCCAGTGGAAGGCCTCAAGCTGAAATCAAGCACGGCAGGAGTCAAACGCGTCGACGAGCTCGTGCACGCGTACGAAACGACCGGCAGCGGCCGCCTGCGCGACGAGCTGCGCGGCGCGACGCTCGTCTTCGCGCCGCCGAAGCCGACGCCGACGAACGCGGCGGTGGCGCGGCGGCGCGACGTACTACGAGCGCGCGCTGAGCGCCGCGCCTACGTCGCGATGATCGAATCCGTGGCTCCCAAACCCAGGCGACCCGAGGAACGCGTCCAGCACTCGATGAAGCACTCGTTTTCGATCTCTGCGAACATGATCGCGACGCCCGTCGGCGCGGGCGCCGTGGGCTACCGCCTCGCGAAGTACAAGGTGCCGGAGAAGCAAAGGCTCGTAGTGGCGATACTGTGCGGCATCGGTATGCTGCTGGTGGAGATGATCCTGTTCCTCGCGCGGAGCTACATGGTCGAGGAGGAGACGCAAAAGCGCGCGCGGCGCGAGGGGGGCGGGCGCTTCGGGCCGGCGGGCAAGCGCGCCGCGACGAACCTGGCTCCAGAGTAAAGAAAAGTGCGTGTGTGAACTACCCGGGGGGGCGGGCCCTCTGTTACTTGCATCTCTTCACTATAACACATTATCAAAACCTCACAACGGACCCGAACCGCCCCCGGTCCACGAGCTCCACGGACGAGGTGCGCGCCCACCAGGGCGACTCGAGCTGGTCGCTCGACGCGACGCGCCGCGGCTTCCCCTTTTCATTGGGGGACGTGGGCGGCGGCTCGTGGAGCCCGACGGACATGGACGGCCCGGCGCTCGCCTTTGTCGCCGCCTTGAACCACTCCACCGTGTAGACGGCCGAGGCGAGCGCGGTCACGAAGGTGCCCAGGTAGTCCCACTCGTCCTGCTCGGCCTCGCCCGGGAGTTTTCTGAGGACCAGGGCGTGGTAGGCGCCCAGCGCCGTGTACTTGAAGCCGCTCGCCACGAGCGTCGTGAGCGCGGGGTTGTGCAGGACGCACGCGTAGATCGCGACCTCGTGCGCCGGGCCCAAAAAAATGAGGAACAGGAACCGCGCGAGGAAGGCCAGCGTCAAGGTCGTGTCCGTCAAGGCCTTCTCCACGTCCGTCCGCTCCAGAAACCCGCCCGCGATGACGACGCACGGCAGGCACAGCGCCGTGGTCACCGCCAGCAGCAACCCGGCGAAGGCGTAGGTCGACGGGATGGGCTTCTCCGGGGCGGCGATGGGGCGCGTCGGCAGGGCGACGTCGAAATCAGAGTCCTGCGCGTCGCTGTCCCCGTCCAGCAGCGCGCGCGCGGCCTCGTCCTCGACGGCGATGCCGCGCGGCCGCTCCGTCCAGCCGCGGCCCTGGGCGGCGTCGGCCTGAGCGCGATGGCGCAGGAAGACCTGTGCGGAGATGACCGGTGAGTCTCGCGTACACCCTCCACGCCATCGAGCAGATGTGATTAAGACACGGACCGCGCACGTGCCGCAGCGCCACCACCCGCAGCGCGGCAACGCAGGCCGAGCAAAGGGCCGCCGCGCAGCCGTCGAACGACAGGGCCTCG
>Ga0114994_10000719_pt1 | contig 22744 bp, 12 predicted proteins | sample ArcticOcean_MG_C_9_FD_87043 | JGI IMG/M metagenome (GOLD analysis project Ga0114994, IMG submission 87043) | Marine microbial communities from western Arctic Ocean - ArcticOcean_MG_CB2_152 | ecosystem: Environmental > Aquatic > Marine > Oceanic | place: Arctic Ocean: Canada Basin | collected...
CGCCCGCGCCACCCGCGCCGCCGCCGCCGCCGCCACTCGTCCCGCGGCCGCCGCCGCCGCCGCCGCTCGCGGCCGGGCCGTCGCTGCTGCCCGCCTTCCTGACGAACAAGCTCAAGGGGGATTTTCTGAAGAGGTAATGTGTATTTTTGTCGTAGTTTATTCCATGTCTTGTCGTCGCGCAACGCGGCTGCGACGATCATTCCCGTTCGCGGGGGAGTCGCGTCCTCGCCCCGGAACGTGCCCAGCTTTAGGGCGAGTAAAAACAATAGCCTCGATTTTTTTCAGGATGTTGTAAAATCCGCGCAAAAAGTGCCGGCGCGGAATAAGAAGCTCGGACGAGTCTTAGACAAGCCACAACCCTCGCGCGGGCGCTTCCACTGATCGGAAGATCGTGCGGGTTTCACCCTCGCGCGAGACTTGACTTTGACGCACATAGCCTGCAACAGCTGCTAGCAGCCAACCCTGTGCCTAGTAGTCGTTCTCTAGCGCAGCGGAAGAGCCAGGCAGCTTGCCCAGCGCAACGCTACGCGCGATAGCTTAGAGCGCGATAGCTTAGAGGCAGCTTCAGCCATGCCCAGCTGGACGCGACGGCGGCGGCTCGCCGCCGCAACCTTAGTAGCCACGTGCGCCGGCCTCGTGCCGCGCGCCCCGGTACTGCGACGACCAGTAGCGGCCTACTCCGCGGCCGTGGACGAGGACGCGCTCCTGCCGCCGCCGGGCGCCGCGCCTGCGCGCGTGCCGGCGCCCCGCGGCGGCAGCAGCGGCGGTCCGGCGCGGGAGCGGGTCCCGGCGCCCCGCGGCGGTTCGAGCAGCGGCGGCGGCCGCGGTAGTGGAGACGGCGGCGGCGGCGGCGGCGGCGTGGTCCAATTATCCAAGCCCATGCGCCTCGTGCGGAAGCCGCGGCCCGGCGGCGGCCGGGGCGGCCCCCGCGGCCCGAGCGGTCCCCCAAGAAGGGTCGGCTCGACCGCGCCGGGCGCCGACGTGCCCGTGGACCCCAAGAACCCGGGCCGGCGCTTCGCCTCCAAGGCGGACAAGCCCGAGTACCAAAATAGAAACGCGAAGCGGGGTAGCTACACGCCTCGAGGCGGCGGGAACCGGCCCGTGCAGTTCCGAGGGGCGCGCGGGAGTCTCAAGAAGCGGGGCAACAAGGGCCGCGGCGAGAAGAAGCAGGTGATCATTCGGGCCGTCGTGATACCGGACGAACCCATTTCCGTCTCGACCCTAGCTGAAAAACTGGAAAAGTCCGCCGGCGACGTCGTCAAGTACCTCATGATGAAGATGGGGGTCATGGCAGGCGCTTCCCAAAATTTGGACGCGGCGACCGCGCGCTTGGTGGTCGAGGGTTTCGGGCGGGAGTGGGCCGAGAGCGAACAGGCGTATGACGACGAAGATGACGACGAGGACCAGTGGGAGGGCGAGGCGTTGGCCTTAGCTTCCGGTCAAGCCATTGATGAGGATGACGAGGAGGATCTGGTGCCGAGAAATCCCGTCGTGACCATCATGGGCCACGTGGACCACGGCAAGACGAGTCTCTTGGACGCTTTGAGAGAAGCCGATGTCGCTTCGGGCGAAGCCGGGGGTATTACCCAGGGCATAGGCGCCTACGTCGTGAAAGTGCGCGACCGGACGGTGACCTTCATCGACACCCCTGGTCATGCCGCTTTTACCGAAATGCGCGAACGGGGCGCCAACGTCACGGACATCGTTGTTTTAGTGGTCGCGGCGGACGACGGCGTCAAGGAACAAACAGTTGATTCCCTCGCCTGCGCCAAGCTGACCGGCGTGCCCGTGGTCGTGGCCGTGAACAAGATGGACGTGGAGGGAGCGGACGCTTCTAGAGTGGAAGGGGAGCTCATGTCCTACGATTTAGTTCCTGAAATTGCTGGGGGGGATACCATGGTCGCGCGCGTCTCGGCCAAGGCCCGGACGGGTTTGGACGAGTTGCTGGACAAAGTATTGCTCCAGGCGGACATGATGGAGTTGAAGGCCAATCCTGATCGCGATGCGACGGGGACCGTGCTCGAGGCCGACGTGGAAAAGGGCTTAGGGGTCTGTGCTACTACTCTGGTAGAGAAAGGTACCTTGAAGATAGGCGACGTCTTCACGGCGGGCGCAGCCTGGGGCAAGTGCCGCATGCTGCGGGACGAGTTCGGCAATTCTCTGGAAGAAGCGGGGCCTTCTACACCAGTTAGACTCATCGGCTGGACCACGGGCGCGGACCGCGTACCGCGAGCCGGCGACGCTTTGAGCGTCGTGCCGGACGAGCCCACCGCTAGAAAGTTGGCGGACGCGCGCCACGAGTTGTTGAACCAAGCAAGAGATGCGAAGCTGCGGGCGGCGAACGCGGGTTCGTTTGACGACTTCATGGCGAACCTGGGCGGCGAGGGCATCAAGGAGGAGCGGACCTACCCCATCGTCTTGAAGGCTGATACTGCTGGATCCGTGGAGGCCATCACTTCCTCCTTAGAAGGGCTAGATGTCCAGGACGACGTTTCGAGAGTAAAAGCCACAGTCGTCTACGGCGGCGTGGGCGACGTGACCAAGTCCGACGTGGCCGTGGCCAGTGTTCAGGGCGCGTTCGTCGTGGCGTTCAACGTTGGAAGTAATAGTGCCGCGATGGAGGAGGAACGGCGATTGAGCGGCGCCGTGCGCACGAACTACTATTCGGTGGTCTACGATGTCTTAGAGGAGATCGAAGGCAAACTGCAGAAAGTGTTGTCCCCAAGACCCGACGGCGAGCTGGTGGGCAAGGCCGTTGTGAAGGAACTGTTCGACATCGGAAAGCTCGGCAAAGTGGCCGGCTGCGGCTGCACGGAGGGCTGGATTAGAAGGGGCGCCGCCATCCGCGTCATGCGCGGCGACGCCATCATGTACCAAGGTAAGTTGCGGACGCTGCGGTCGGTGAAGGTCGACGTGGAGAAGATCGACGCGGGCAACGACTGCGGCCTCTCCTTGCGCGACTGGGAGGAGATCGAGGTCGGGGACGTCGTCGAGGCCTACGAGGAGTAGGGCCGGGGCGTAAGTTGCGTTTAGAGATCGACTAGTACTACTACTACTAGTAGAATTAATTTTTTTAGAGAAGGGTGTGGGAACGGGCGGGGCGGGAAGGAGATGGGGAAGGGGAAGGGCGGGAGGAGGGAAGGGAGTTGGAATGGGGGAAAGCACAAAGCAGAGGGGGGGAGAGGGGGAGACCGGCCGCGGCCGCGGCGTGGACGGCGCTCAGCAGCTCGTCGTGTCCAGGCCGGTCGTACTGTACGCGAACATCTGCGTCCAGTAGTTCTTGTAGGGGGAGCCGGCGTTGTAACCGTAGCCGACCGCGGCCATCGCGAAGCCCGCGTTGCCCATGGAGTCGCAGTGGCCGGTGGTGGAACTCTGCGGCGTGCACTGGTACTCGTCGTCGCCGGGCTGACACTCCTCGTCCGTCCACAGGTAGGCGGAGTCGTACGAGCACCCCGTCCCCGTGCACAGCGTGAAGGCGTCGCAGAGCGTCCTTCTGTCGACTCCGCAGTGGTCCATGGCCTCGTACCAGTTCAAGGACTCAGAGCCATTGGAGTTGTACTTGCCAACGTTGCAACCGGCGTCGTTGTTGTCTCCGAATTCATGTCGGTCACAATTACTGGTGCCATCGGCGTCGCAGCACGCAAACGCGATGCCCTTGCCCTTGTGAATGGCCGTGTCGGCACCCGTCTCGCGGTAGAAGTCGTACGAGCCGCCGCTACGGGTTCCCGGCATGCGTCCCTTAACGACCCTCACGCCGCATGCCGGGAACTCAAGCGTCTCCTCGGCCCGGAGCGTGCGCTGCGCTGATACTCCTAACACCGACTTCCCGTTGCCCGCCGAGGCGTGCTGCGGGGCTACCGCCGTCGCGAGCAGCGGCGCCGTTGCCGCCGTCGCGTCTGACTTCTGCGCGCCGGCGGCCATGGCTAGCGTGATGGCGAGCAGGAGACGCGCCGCCATTATTGATAAACGGCCTGCGGAGGGGTGCGCGGTGGGTGTCCCGTAAAATCAAATGTGGCCCAGCTCAAAAAACAGGTCCGCGCGACGTGTTTTTCCATAGGTAAACATCCTTGCGGGTGACAAAAGGACTGGACACCGGATTCGCGCGCTGTGGAGGTCCAGTAATACGTAGTACGCCGTCAAGGTTGGTTTTGAAAGCTGAATGTGCCAGTCAAATGCGGGCAAACGAAAACGAAGCATTTAGGAACATCTACGCGTCCGACACAACGGAATAAAAGAGCGCTCCCACGCGGTGTAAGAAGGCGTGGTCGTCCGTAGGCTTCCTCGGCAGTTTCGCGGCGACCGCGAGCGTCGCACCCCGAGTAGACTACCAGTCTTCAACCCAACTATAAGCGCCCCCCTAGAACGGCGCGAAGGGCAGCCCGCCCGCGTAGTCCCCCGCGAAGCCCAGCTTCGTGAGCCCCGGCACGGCGCCCTCCGTCATCCGCGCCGCGACGAACGAGGCCATCCCCAGCATGGCCAGCCGCCCGTTGGCCAGCTCCATGTTCCGCTTCTTCTGGAGCGTGTCGGCGTCGTACTTGTCCTCGAGCGCGCCCTTGGTGCTCCCCGTCAAGCGCACCTTGCCCGGCGTGCCCCCCATGACGTAATGAGGCTTCTGGGCCTCGAAAACGGACTCGATGCCCCCGATGGCCGCGACGATGGCCTGCTTGCCGTCGAAGGGCATCTTGTCCCAGGCCTCCAGCAAACCGCCCTGGCCCAACGATTCAAAAGTGGTGCCGGACATGTCTATCGCCCCGGGCCAGTGCACGCCCAACCCCGTCACGACGCACCCCGCAAAGGCGGCCATGGCCACGCGGCAGTGCTTGATCTCCGCCGCGCGGAACCAGAGTAAAGTTTTGTCGTTCACTTTTTCGGCCAGCTTGAGCGGATCGAAGTAGCCCACGGGGGCCTGGATGCCGTCCTGGCCGATGATGGCCGCGTCCGCGTTCAAGGCGCTCGGTGCGCTTACTGATGCCGGCGCGACGAACCCGGCCGCCAACGGCGCGAGCGCGAGGCAGAGGGCGAGCTTGGCCATCCTGCCGTTGGTTGCGCTGCGAACCTGCGGGTCGCGGCGTGAGCGTTCCGCGGTTCGTGAGCGCTTCGCAGTGTGCGGTTGCAAGTGTGTATCGGCTGCGCGCGCCGTGAGCGCTTTCGCGGTCGGCAGTTCGCATGTGTGTATCGGCTGCGCGCGCCGCGTCGACGAGCGTCGCGCGCTGCTTCCGGAGCCGTGCGACGCAGCGGCCGGGCGCGGGCGGGCGGCGGCGCTCGGCCAGGAGGCAAGAGATCCATTGCTCAGCGGCTCCCTTTGGCGCGTCGCCGGGGCATCGCAGCTCGCAGCAGTCATGTTAAAAAATGATCCGAAACGTGTTTGGGGTCGTCGCTGGCGGCGGACGCGGTGCTTTACGCTATTTGGTCCGGTCTTGACGCCAAAGCCACAAATCCCTTGCTGCACGGGTTTTCGATATTCTTTTGGCGCGTCCGGGGGCTATTCGGCTGCGGCACCGCCTCGGCTAGCCCCTTGACGAGTGCTGGCGATATCCGAGGGGGCGGCTGGGGTAGCACTTAGATGCAGGAGCGCCGCACCGCGAGCCAGGCAAGAGCACGCCATCGAAGCGACACGCCGAGCAGTGCTCTCCAGCAGTCCGCGAGCGCACGCAGACAGGTGCAGCCATCGAAGCGACACGCTGCACGCCGAGCATCAGGAACGACAGTCATCGTCCGCGCTTCACACGCAGCGATGGCGCCGCGAGCACTCCTCGCGCTCTGCTTGTGCGTCCCGGCCGCACCGCTGGTCATGGCGCCGGCGCGCCGTTTGGTGTACCAAGCCGGGGCGCCCAAAAACAACCTCCGGCGGCAGGGAGCGCTCACGCCACGACGGAGGAGCCAAGTAGTTGCCAAGCCGCCACAAATGCTTTTTGGCCTCCAGCGCATGTTCAATTGGCTGACACCCACGGACGTCGGCTTCGCCAGTATTTGTGTCTTTTTCTTAGTGAAGCGACTCAGGATGGTGGGCACGGACCCCACGGCCAACATTAATGAGGATGTGGATGACGACGAAGCGATCAACAAGGGCAACAAAGTGTTCAAGCAACTGAGCGGCGCGAACTACAACTTCGTCGCGCAGAGCGACGAGGAGGTCGCCGCGTTGCGGACGATGACCTGCTCCAAGTGCGGCTTTACTATTTTTATTGCGAAGGATCGGTTGAAAAGACACTTCGTCAATGGTCTCGAGTGCCTCCAGTGCAAGGCCAAGGCGCCCGTCTTCTACAACGAGAACGACCCTTTTGATCCGGTCAACTTCGAGGGGGCGACCGTGGAGTCGGCCGAGGGCTACAAGCCGGACTTGGTCAAGATTGCGGCGCGGAAGGCGGAGATCGCGGCGGCGGAGCTGGCGGCCGCGGCGGCGGAGAAGGAGTTCTCCGCCTACGAGGCCGTCGAGGACGCGGACGCGCTGGCGCCCGGCGAGGAGGCGGTCGAGGCGGTCGCGGTCGCGGAGGCGCCCGCGCCGGCGCCCGCTTCAGCACCCGCGCCGGCACCCGCTCCGGCACCCGCGCCGGCGCCCCCACCCAAACCGCCGGCGGGCGACGACGATATCTTCGGGGAGCTCGGCATCTAGCACTGAGTAACAAAACAACCACATTACCGACTTTTCTAGAGAACGGGATGCAGCGCACTGCTTCCCCCACACATTGCCGAATTCATTGCTGCGACAATCGCGTCGGCGGCGTGGAGTGTGCCACCGTGTCTACACCACCGGCACGCCGTCGCCGTCGCCTCGGCGGCGTGGAGTCACTCCGTCGCGTCCAGCAGGGCCGTGAGGCACTGCAGCGCCAGGCCCGTCTCCGCCGCGACGTCGTGGCGCAGTAAGCGCGCGAGCAGGGACCCGGGCGCGTCCCGCGCGGGCGCCAGGGGGTCCGCCCGGTGCGCGTGCTTGCACCCCCGCCCCCGCCGGCACCCGCCGGGCTCGCGGAAGAAGCGGCACGTCGGCACGTTGTCCACATCGTGGGCGTAGGCGCACTCGTCGCCCCGCCGGCACCGCCCGCTATGCAACATGACCAGACACGGCTTCTGGGGCCGCTGCTTCTTCGGCGGCGGCTCCGCGGCGTCGCTGTCGTCGTCGCTGGCGTAGGACATCAGGGCGGCCAGCCCGGCCGGCTGCGCGTTGCGTTCCTTCTCGGCCGCGGCGTCCTGCGCCAGGCGCGCGCGGGACGGCCAGCGCGCCCGGCGCTGCGCCCGCCACTGCGCCACCTCCGCGTCGTCGGACCCGAGCAGGATGTTGAAGGTCTTGCCCTCCACGCTCACGTCGGCGAAGCCGCGGCCGGCGTACTGCTGCGCCATGCGTCGCTGCTGGTCTTTGTGCGCACTTATCGCCTTGGCCGCTTATACGCTCGTGCAGCAGCCGTGCTGGAGCTTTGCTATGATTTCTGACGACCTATGTTGGCACTCACGCGCATATTTGTCAAGCCATCGACGGCATTTTGCTTTTGCACGGGTTTTCATCGCACAGCGCTTTTTTTTTGCTGTGCATCTCGCTGTAAACGTGCAGATCATTCTAGCTGGACCCGCAGGACTCGAAGGGGCACCACTGGGACCATCTCCGCTTGATCGTACCGACGCTGTAGCCGTAAAACTACGACAAGTCACCGCAGCGCCCGCGGACAGCGCACGACGATGCCCAGATAAAGCACGCCCTAGGCAGCACTCTAATGTCCGCCGCCTCGACCAAGGAGGCCACCGCCGCAGGCCACAAGGTCACCACCGTGGTGGAGGGCACGGCCGCGACGGCTGCGCCACCGGCCATGCAGGTCCTGACAGAGCCGTGGTCCAAGCGCCACAAGGAAATCACCCGGAACGATAGGGAAGGCCTGAAGTACAACCTGTCCAACTCCTTCGCGCAGCCCACGAGTGTGGGCGAGGTGGAAAAGCTGGCGGCGAAGCGCGGCGACGACCACCTGGTCCGGGCCTACCGCGACCATCCTCTGGGCTACACGCCGAACGGCGGAAGTGCGGACTGCCGAGAAGCCGTCAGTGAAGCCATCTTCGCCACGTGCAAGGGGGACGACGTCCTGGTCACGGCGGGCGGGCAAGTCGCTTTGCAGACGGTCTGCTTCGCGCTATTGGGACGCGGGGACCACGCGGTGGTGTGCACGCCGGCCTACCAGAGCTGCCAGGAGGCCCCGCTGCACGCCGGTGCTTCGGTGACGAAGGTGCGGCTCACACAAGAGTGGGACCTCGACCTCGCCGCCCTAGAGGCCTCGTGCACAGAGAACACCAAACTCATTTTATTAAACCAGCCCTGGAACCCCGGCGGCACCCTTATTTCAAGGGACACCTTCGAGGCGGTCCTTGACATCGCAAAGAAGTCCGGCGCGTGGATTTTAAACGACGAGATCTACCGATTTCTAGAGCACGACGCCCGGAAGCGCCTGCCGGCTATTGCGGACGTGTACGACCGAGGTATTTCAATAGGCGCTTTATCCAAGGCCTTCGGGGCCGGCGGCTGCTCAGTGGGCTGGATCGCGTGCCGCGATGCGCAGGCCCTCCAGCGATGCAAGGACGCTCAATACTTCGGCACGGCCTGCGTGGCTCGTTCTTCAGAATTACTGGCGATCATGGTGCTGCGGGCCTCGGAGCGGTTGCTCCAGCGGAATTTGGGAATTATTAGAAGGAATTTGAAAGTTCTCGAAGCGTTTCTGAAGAAAAATAGTGACCTCTTCGCCTACGTGAAACCCGTGGCGGGCTGCGTGCTCTTCGCGGAGTTTAAAGGTCCCCTGACGGCCGCGGAGCTAGGAGAACAACTCGCCGCCTCGGGCATTTCCGTGAAGCCAAGTTACTGCTTCACGCAGGACCCCCGGGACGGCCAGCACATCCGCCTCGGCTTCGGGGAGGACAAGCTCGTCCCCGCGGCCGTCGAGGCGCTGGCGACGCTTATTGAAGAGAAGAGGGGCGGGTGGGGCCGCCCGCGGAAGTAATAATAATATGGGGTTAGGGAGTAAAAGAAGGCGGCGGCGCGAAGGTCAATCCATTCGGTTGGGTCGTCCCGATCAGGTTGTGGAGCCCGAAGCCGAACTCGGCGCGGAACTCGGCGACGACCTCCTCTTCGTCATTTTTAAACTTCTCCTTGAGTTTACAGAGAGCGGCCTCGAAGTCCGTTGCCGAGCACCCGACGCCCACCAGCGCCCGTTTCAGCAAGTCCAGCGGCGCCTCCACGCCGTTGTTGAAGTCCTCGATCTTCTTTAAGGAAGGATCGACGGACGGCTGGCCGCGGACGTGCGAGCCGCCGAGTGGCGCATTTATACCGGGCTTCACATCGGAGTGGCGCCCCGTCGCGCACCCCCTGATCTCCATGAACGATTCCCAGTCGTACGCCTTCTTGGAGGGGCAGCAGGACCAGTACTTGGCCGTCTCGTGGAACACGGGCGGCTTCGTGTGGTGGCGACAACTATCGTCGGTGTTCCCTCGTTCCGTGTACTTCTTGTTGCAGCCGAAGAGCTTGCAACTGCGACACCGGTCTAAGGGGTCGAGCATATCATTGTTAACAGTTTGTTTGACCGGCGCGGCCGGTAAGGAACCAAACTTGACATACAAATCCGCCCGGTCGTGCACCTTTTCGCAGACGGTCATGTGCGGCTGCAGCACCACGCGCAGCTCCGTCTCCAGTCGGTAGTCCGTGGCCTTCATCTGGTGCTCGGGGTGCTTCGCATTATAGGTTTTTATAAAGGTGTCCAGCAGGTTGCGGCAGGGGCCCAGCTCCCACTTTTTGGGAAGGCCGACCTTGAGCGTCTGGCGCAGGCTCTCCGCCGCGGGCTCCTCGTAGTGCATGAAGACCTTCATTGCGCCGCTGGGCGGCGGGAGCTGGGCTCGAGGTCCCCGGTGCGTGCCGGACCGCCTCCGTGCTGCCGGCGTGGTCAAGATGAGGCGCGCGGGTCGGCGCCTCGACGTCGACCGAAACCCGTACAGTTCGGCATCGACATGAAGCTGTCTCAAAACAGCCTGCACGCTAATGGCTCCGGTAAGCATGCTATCCGTGAAGTTAGGGTCGTGACCTTCAGCCTTTTACGCCTTGGCGGTAATACCCGTACTTTGAAAACCCCATTCTCCCTCTTACTCGTGCTGGCGACTCTGCATGCATCCACGCACTGGGCGTACGAGGTAAGAGGCCCTTTACATAGAAAACAAAAAGTATTTGCCCGACATTGTCCGATGACAGCGACGCTCAAAACAGCCTGCAAGCGCGTCGCCTTCGGCGTCTCAAACAGTATAACCGCCGCGGAAGCTAACTATTCTTCATACTAACCCGCGCCGCGCACACTCCGCCCCCGCGCCGCCGCTCGCGCGCGCGAAATCACGTGGGAACGCACGATCGAAAACGCGCAAAAACTCGATGAGAGCGGGCGCGCCCGCCGCCCCCCGGGCCACCAGCGCCACAGCGCCGGCGACCCCAGAGTCCCCAGCCGCGCGCGGCGACCCAAAACGCCCTCACACAAAAAAAGCAGCGCCGCAACAACGGCCTCGCGCAGGGACTGGCATTGGGGGCATCCGGACTGGCGCAAACGACAACATCCAAAATGACTCAAAGCGCAACGCGCTCCTCGCCGCGCTCAAGAGCCAGGCCACGAAGCCACGTGCGCGGGCCACTTCGAACTCAGTAATATGGACGAGGGTTACTGGAACCACCGGTCCTTGAAGTCGCAGACATTAGCAACTAAATGGCGACAACGGCACGAAGGGGCGGCGGGCTCGCCGAGTCGGGGGGCACTAAACGAGAACACCGGATAAAAGTATAGACTCAGCTAGAAGACTCAGCCACTGGGGGGAGTGTCTAGCTTACGCACGTTCTAACTCGCGGACGCTAGGATCCCCTGCCGCGACCTGTAACCTTTTTGTCAAAGCAAGAAGAAGCGCCAAGGGCCCTTCAGGCGTGTGAATGACGAGTAGGCATCCTGCTTGGACGTTACGGGTGCGCGAAGCACTGCGAAATATTAGGGTTTTGTGCTCACCCAGGCATCGGCCATACGGCGCAAGCCATCGTCGCAGCACCTGCGTTGCAAACGGGACCACGGACGGCCTCCGCAGCCGCTCGGACATAGTGGCGGCCGGCCCCGATATGTCGAGCCCGCGGGGCAGCCGCGGCCGCTCCGCGCTCCGGACGCCGGGCAGCGGCGCCTCGAGCCGGTCGCCGTCCTGGAGCCCCGAGCGACCGACGACCGGCGTGGCTTTTGATGAGAGCGCCTTCGACTTCCGGCCCATGACCGGCGCGAGTCGACCCGCGACGGGCGTCGAGCGGCCCTGGACCGGCGGTTCGGAAATGACGCGGACGAGCCGCGCGATAACGCCGCACACGCCCGGCCGCCTCTCGCGCAAGGACTCGGGCTGGACGGCCCAGTCCGGCGGCCGGTCCGGCACCGCGCATACGACGGCGACGGCGACGACGGAGCAGACGTATAGCTCGTGGCTGATGTCCGAAGGGTGGGCTGAATCAGAACCACCGGAGTCCTGGCGCGACAAGGTGCTGGAACGGTGGACGATCCCGCCGGACTGGCGCACGCAGATGCGCTCCACGACGCACGAGCACCTGGAGGACTGCACCTTGGTCCGGGTGAACGCCCAAATAGCGCGGAATGCGCCCTATAGACACCGCATCACCCTGGAGGAGGGCGACGCCGAGTACGCGCCGCACCTGTACCTGTACGTCTTCCCCACTAAACCTATTGGCAGCGTGGCGAACGGCATCGCCCGGAAGTACGTTTTAGATCGAGCGGAGGAGCCGCATCGCTCGCGGTTACGGTGGGAGCGCCAGGAGAAGCCCCAGACGCGCGACACGGAACCGAGTTGGACCGCGCCTCGAGGCGACTTCCGGTGGTTTTATGCTTTACCCGAGCCCCAGCCCGGCTTATCAGAGCTCCACGTGGACTGGACGAGCGCACCGGATAGGTACATGATTTCCCGCGAGCACCGGCCGGCCGCTGCTTGGTTGAGATGCTTCCGCTTCTTCGCATATACCGCGACGAAGTTCCATTTGTTAGAAAGAGTGTGGCCGCAAGGATCGGAGCTCTCGACGTCCTACCGCCTGGTCAGCGGCCACATGTGCCCGGTCGAAGTCCATTGGAGGTGCCTCTTCGCGTTCTATGCGTTCGACTGCCCCGTCCCGAACGCCAATAAATACTCCGTCCAGCAGTCCGCGGACGGCTACGATCGCCTGCGGGTGGGCATGACGCCGTCTGAACGGCCGGGGGAGTGGTTTTCGAACGACCTCGCGTTCTATGCGTATGACGTGCCCGTGCCCGGCACGGCCCGCTTCTCCGTGCAGTACCGCATCCGCGACGGCACGAACATGGAGTGCGAGCAAAATAGGGTGTCCATCACGGACAACGCGTTCGGGGCCTGGGTCGAGAAGTTCGTCTTCTACGGCTACCCGGCGCCCTTGGTGGAATTGGAGCCGCCGAGCGAGAGCGTCCAGTACGAGGCGTCGGCGTAAGTTGTGTGGTCTATATCCGTGGGGCATTTTTGTTACGGTGCTAGGACTAGTTTTTTTGTTACGGTGCTAGGACTAGTGGGCGGGGCCCGGGGGGGGAGACACCGCGCGTCGCCGATTCATCGGCGGCGGGCGCGGGCCGCGTCTTTCTTAATAACATACTTCCTTCTTAGCAAAATCGCCTCGGCGAAACTCCCCGAACAGTGAGCAACGTTCGCCCTGTCGATCAATCTGTCGCGCGACTTCCCGCACGCGACCTTGGACCGCGGCGGCCCGGGGTTCCGTGCGGGTTTACCGTGCGGGGATTCAAAGATCAGCTAAAGCTGTAATAGCGGTGCACCGCTCGCCCGGGAGCTGACGCGCTGTAAGCAAACGACGACTGACGAGCTGTGCACTGACCGCTGCCGCTCGCCGCAGCGATAGCGACGAGATCGAGGAGCGTTGCAAACAAGCCTAACCTCCTCTGCCGACCGCTGCTCACGGCACCGCAGGACGAGAGATCGAGTAGAGTTGCAAAAAAGCATGGCACCCCAGACCCTAACCCCACCGCTCCTCAGGGCCGGCGCCACGCAAGGGGACGTCGACGCGCTGCGCGCGCAGCTCTCGGCCCGGCTCTCGCCGTGTCTCTGCGTCGAGGACGCGGCGCTCGCGGAGCGCTGCCGCGCGATGGCGTCAAAAGCCTCGGCTACCCACGAGCGCAAACCGGACGCCCGCCAGGAGGCCTTCCAGCTCGACGGGGACGCCTGGGCGCGCCTCCGCGCAGACCTCACGGCTTTGGCTTTCCGGACGTTAAGAACGCTCGCGCCGGACGTGCCCGCGGACCTCCCGCTCGACGCCCGCTTGTGCCTGCGGCGGTACCCGCCCGGGCCGCGCGGCCAGCGCCTGGGGGCGCACGTCGACGATACCTTATGTACCCTCCTTTGGGCCTCGACGCCCGGTCTTGAAGTCCTCGCGCCCGCGGACGACTCGGACTGGACGGGGCGCGACGTGGCGAAGGTCGGCCTGCCCACGACGGGCCCGCGGCCGCGAATTGTGGAGGAGGGCGACTGGGCCCGGGTGGCACCGCCCTCCGCGGGTTGCTTTATTTTTACGCCCGGCAACGGCTGGGGGGGCATTGCAACGTCGGTCCAGTTGCGCTCGCCGACGCTGCACCGCGTGGCCGTCGGCGGGGACGTGGAGCGCCTGTCCCTGCCGCTGCTCGTGAGCGTGCGCGGCGACTACGGGTCGGCGCTCAGTTCGGTCGGCGCGGCGCTGGGCCGGATCTCGCTCGAGGGCGCCGACGCCGCGGAGGAGCCGGACCGCCTGTCGCCGCTCGCCGAGATCATCGGCGTCGGCGCGCTGTTCCCGCACCTCGACGCGGTGTCCCTGTGCCGGCTGGACATGTGCGCGCGCGCATTTGGTGCGGAAGACCCGACGAGTCGGCGCTCGCTCTGCGAGGACGTGGCACGGGAACGGGCGCTCGACCTGATGGACGGGCACTTGGAATGCTATTGCAAGCAACAGGGCGTGAGCTCCGTCAGGCAGCTCGAGCAGCTGACGTTTTGTGAGTTCCTAGCTGCGTTTTATCACCGCCTCAAAAAAGACGGGCATCGCTTGTTTCCGCACCCTCCGGAGGGCAGGCCGCCACGACCCAAGGATCTGGTCGAAGGGACGATCTGGCCGAAGAGGTGGCACAGCTTTCAGGGTTGGTTCCACACCTTGGACGCCCTCGAAGCCGGTCCCGTGGCCGCGTGGGCCGCCGCGGGCGCCATGTTTGAGTTGGCGGATCGCGGGGTCATAGGAAGGCAAATTTGCGGGGTCGCCGCAGACGCCGTAGAAAGGGCTCTCCTCGCACGACCGGGCGAATTCGAGGTCATCATATGCACGAGCGACGGTCAGCTCGGCCCTCGAATTCGCCCGGTCAGTCATGAGGACGAGCGAATCGCGGCGCTCGTTACGCGCCACGGCGGCCATGGCTGGGCTCGAGGAGCAAGGGCCAACGGCGCGCCCGCAAACTCTGGGCGTGCGACGTTCCCGAGTCTACGGCACGTCGTCGACGCGAAGGACGCGCTCCTCGCGGATGAGGCTGTGACGTGGCTGCGAGCGCCGGGCTTCGATCGGTTTACCGGCTCGGGAAGATAGTACTAAGAATGTTGTATTAACCACCCCCTACTTCGCCCGGAAGGCCTGGACCGTGTCCACGAAGAACTTGGCGTGCGGCTCCGGCGTGTCGGCCTCGATGCCGTGGCCCAGGTTCATGATGTGCCCGTCGCACGCGCCCGCTTCCAATATTTTTAAAGTGTGCGCCTCGATGGCCTCCAGGGGCCCGTCCCGCAATATTTTCGGGTCCAGGTTGCCTTGGAGCGCCATGCCCGCCGGCATACTAGATCGAACACTGGCGAAGTCCACCGTGTAGTCCAGGGAGACGCAGTCCACGCCCGTGGTGGCGAGCAAGTCCAGGAACGCCCCATCTTTAGAATGCACGTCCGGGGCCATGTAAATGATGACGGGCGTCATGGGGTGCTTGGCCTTAATAGCTGCAATCACGGCCTTCTGGTAGGGCATGGCAAAAATCTCGTACTGGTCCTTGGGCAGGTGGCCGGCCCACGAGTCGAATACTTGAATTACTTGTGCTCCTTGGTCCACTTGATAGCAGGCGTACTCGCCGATGTTGTCCGCCAGTTTCGTCAGGATACCGTGCAACAACGCGGGGTTCTCTTGTCTCATCTTCTTCACCTCCGCAAAACCACTGGTCGTGCCAGTCTTGCCCTCGACCAAATAAGACGCTAAAGTAAAAGGAAGCCCGACAAAGCCAATCACGGTGGCCTTATTCCCGACCTCCGCCCGTAATTTCCCCAAAATTTCTCCGACAAACAGACACGCACTGGTAGCGTCGAACTCGCCCTTGCCCTTCATCTTTGCTAACTGCGCTTCGGTCCGAATCGGGTCAATCGCGATCGCGCCGCCCTCGCTAATGCCAAACTCCACGCCCATCGCCGGTAAAGGTGTTAAAATATCACTGAACATGATCACGCCGTCGACGCCGTAGGCGCGCCAGGGCTGCAGGGAGATTTCTAACGCAGCTTCAGGTATTTCGCTCCGCTCCCGAAACGTCGGGTACTTCTTGACCAAATCCCGATACACCTTCATGTGCCGGCCGGCCTGGCGCATCATCCAGACCGGCGTCCGTTCCACCTTCTCGCCGCGCGCCGCCCGTAAGAGCAGGGGCTCCTCATTGCTTGCTTGCAACGAGGTGCGCGGCCGGGCGTGCTTCGCGGGACCCGTGGCCAGGGCGCTGGCGCAGGTGACCGTAGCGAGCACCCGCATGAGCCGTTGCATCGCTGCCGCGCAGCACGTCGCAGCGCGTCGAGGTGCGAGATTGGGTGAGGCAACTTCAGGTTAGGCGCCGCCCCGGGGGACGCCTCGCCGCGGGGCCGCGCAGGCCTGCGCCCAGCCCTGGGCCGGGTGGCGCCGCCCGGGGTTTTGACGGGTTTTTGGTGCGGGTTTTAGCCGCATTTTGCACAGCGGCGTCATCTCTTTGCACGGCAAGACACGGCTGCAATACTTAGCAGTCGCTTGAACACATTCAGACTTAGAACGCCTGCGAGTAGTGCGAGCACTCGACCAATAGTGCTTCAGCGCCGTGGGAGAGCATTTTCAGGCAGAGCAGCTGTGCGACACAAGCAGACAACAGACACCATGTGGCAAGTGCGCGCGGCCGGCGTGTTAGGAGCCAGCAGCGTCGCCGCCGGCGCCTACGGCGCGCACGGGCTGAAAGTGGAGGACGAGTACAAGACCATCTGGCGGGCCGCCGTGCAGTATCACCAGTTCGCCGCCGTGTCGCTGCTCGCGACGGCCGCCGTGCCCTCGGCGCGGGCGCGCCTGGTCGCAGGGATCGGCATTCTGGCCGTGGCGAGCGGCGTCCGAACGAATCAGTCGCGGCGATGGCGTCACGCTACGTCTCTCCGCGCAGGGCGCCGCCGCCTTCAGCGGCAGCAACTACGCCGTCGCCAAATACCAGGACCGGTCCCTCGCGAAGCTCGGGCCGTACGGGGGCATGAGCCTGATCGGCGGCTGGCTCGCGCTCACGGTCTTGTAGTGGTCCACTTCTCGCCGTCGAAGTTCAGTAGTGATAAGTTACATGTAGTGTCATCGACCAGCGCGAGACTGTCGAAGAGCCACGTGAAGAGGGGGCCCTGCGACGCCTTCGCGCAGACCTGCGGGGAGGCGGTCGGCGACGCGGCGCTCTTCCTGGGGGACGCGGGACCGAGGCGCATGGCCGTGGTCTGGCGGCCGGGCTTCGACGGCGACGCGAAGCAGGTGCTCCGCATCGTGGGGAGTTGTCAAGCGGGTGGGCTCCCTGGGTTCCCTGGGTTCGTGGGGTAAGGTGCCGTTTTTCCAAATTTCTCTTTGTTTACTGGTAACTTGACCGTATCACCGATCATTTCAGCGCGGGCGAGACCTGGAACCTGCACGAATAACAAAAACCGGCTGACGAACCGCGCGGCACCTTGTCAAGCAAAAGGAGAATCCTTTTTAATACGCCGCGCCACGCAACCCGACTCTGTCTGTTCATCGTCACGACCACTACTATCAGAAGCAAATCCTACCACCGCAAGCGCCTCCATTTTAACCGCTCACACGCGCTGCCAGACACGCATTTGTAGCGGCGATTTTCACCACGCCCCCCGCCCTCACCACCCGTGCGCCGCATCAACAAAGACGCAATTCGGCAAGCGACTCGCCTAGGCGCTGCGACCCCCCTGGTGCTAGTAAATGTTAATTGGCCCGGCACCAAGCGAACGCAAGCCCGTCCTTGGCGCCGGACGTCATCGGTGCCCCCTAGTCAACGGGCAAGCAGGTCCGAGCCCTCGCCGTGGTACTCTTATAGTCACATACCAGGGCATCTCCGCCGCCGGGGCACTTGTTGATGGCCCGCATGTCGTGAGGAGTACTCCCGCCGGGACGCGGCGCTCGGTAACCATCCCCCCCACATCCTCCCCGCCCATCCCATCTCCCATCCCCGCCCACCCATTCCTCCCCTCGTAAAAACCCTATACTCGGAAACAAGTACTACTAGAACTACCCGGGCCGGGAGTGCCGGATGCCCACGGCCCCCGCGAAGGCGGTATTCAGCGCCGTTTGGACAGTATCCACCGACGTCCGCGAGGGCGCGAGCTTCCTCAGGCGTTTCGATTTGGGGGCCTTGAGGTCCTTCTCGGGGAACAAATACGACGACGCCTTCAGCTTCAATGCCCGGCACACCATTTGGACGTGGTCCGTCCGATACGGCGGGCCCGGGTCCACCGCGTCGAGTTGCGCGTCCACCAATCGCACCACGCACGAGGCGCCGGGGACGACCTCCAAGTTGCTCGACAGCACGGCTTGATACGTGTCGGAGGCATCCAGAACGGACCGCGGGCACCGGCCCCGGAAGAGCGGCAAGACGAAGGACCCCGAGTCGACGTAGGCCTTGCGCGCCAGGAAGGACGACGGCCGCGCGGGCTTCTGGAGGATGGGCAGGACCGCGAAGAAGGCCTCGTCGTCCAGGGCCGCGGTGACGGCGTCCTTGAAGCGCCGCACTTCGAACACCGCGGCCAGCGGCCCGGCGGGCTTGTCGCGAAATTGTCGCAACCCGTCGTCGTACGTCGGCGCGTCGACGGGCGCGTCCCAGTCATGTTTGAGGGTGAACTGGGCGTCGTCACTCACGGGCGGGTCCTGGAAGAAGAGGTGCGGCGTCACGACCGTCACGACTTTATAAATCGCGGGCGGATCCCTCCCACTGGAAAACATGCCTTTGCCCTTCGCGGGCAGGTTCCGCAGCCCGTCCACGGCAAGCGAGAAGCCGAGGTCCGGGGCGTACGCCACGGCGCGGCCCATGCCCTGGAAGTGGTCGACCCCCGGCTTGAACAGGTCCGCCATGGCCTGCGCAACGGCCCGGCCCGTGTCCTCGACCAAGCCGCTCTCGAGGCCCGGGTCCCGCCGCCGCCGCCGCCGCGTCACGAGGTCGCGGTCCAGCGCACTCATGGCACAGCGCGACGAGTCGTAGGCCCCGGTTCTATAAAGCGGCGCCGGCGCGTCGAGGCCGAGCGCCGCCCACCGCTGTTTAGGAACCGTGGCCCGCGCCAGGATTTCTAGCCCGTCCGCGGATCGGACCGCCATCTTCACGCGCACCAGCACAGAACACCCGGGCCAGGCCCGGTTCTTCGTTAGAGAATCCCACCGGAGGCGGGACACGGAGGGGTGCGGCTTCGTGTAGATGGGGAGCTGCCACCCGCCCTCGTTCAGGCAGAATGTTTTTTCGGTGGCATCCGAGGGCTGGGCTTTAGTATCCCCGGCCGCGTGGAAGAGGTTGAGGAGGGCGTAGCCGAGGCACCGCGCCTTCTTCGGGGCGCCGGACGGCTTATCCTCGTCCAAAACGTCGATGCGGATCAACAGCGTCGACGTCGGGTCGAAGGCTGGTTGGCGGAACTCCGCCACGGAATTGAACCGAGGCGCGAAGCGCGGCCCCCGGGCGTCGCAGAGCCTGACGACGTCCGCGCCCACGGGCGCGCCCTGAGCGTAGAGGCGCACCGTGGCTCGCGACGCGCCCGCGCTGTCCGGCAGGCCGCGGCACGCGTCCACGAACACGTCGACGCCGCCGCCCTCTTTGAATGGTGTGGTGGTCGCCGGCCGGGCCGTGTCCAGGAAGCCGTGCTCGTCGTCGACTACGTCCACGTCGTCCCCGGCGTCGTCCGCCACGTCCTCCTCGTCGCTCGAGCTATCTACGACGAACGCGGGCACGACGTCGGGCCTCGGGGGCGTGGCCGGCGGCGTTTTTTCGCTGGGCGGGCGCGCCGAGGGCGGCCGGGCCGAGGGCGACCGCTCCGGGGCTTGGCGCGCCTGCGGCGGTGGCGCCTCCACTTTCCGGTGCGCCTGTGGCGGCGCCTCCGCGGCCTGCGGCGGCCTTGCCACGGCGCCGCCCCAGATCCCGTAGCGGTCGCCCCGTCCGATGCAGTCGACGCGGTGCGGCGGCGGCGGCGCCAGGGCGTGGAAGAGCCGCACGCGCACGTCGCTCGCGAAGGCGCTCGGCGGCCACGCCTGGTCGCCCTTCCAGGGCCCCGGCGCCAGCGGGAGCCTCCAGGCGCCCGAGCGGAGACCGTCGTTCAGAAACGGCGGCGGCGCGGCGCAGCCCAGGCAGACCGATTCGTCGCCCTCCAAGGAGGAAGACGCCTGGACCTCGAGCACGAGGCGCAAACGTGACGACGCCCCGCAGACGTAGAGCGCAGGCGCGTCCGTAAATACCGCCGTGGCTTGGTCCGTGCAGCGCGCCCAGCGCGTCGTGCGGCTCCGGCCCAGCGGTCCCAAGGCGGGCACAGAACCGTCATATATGGCGTAGACGACGCGGACCCGTCGGTACGTCGCGTCGTCGCCCGCGACCCCGTCGATAAGGACGCCGAAGCCGCTCTCGTCGTACTCGCGGTGCTGGGGCACGTAAGGGTCCAACGCGACGTCCGCGGTCTCCACTTCAAGCTGCAGCGCCTTCTCAACGCGCAAGGCCTGGATCTTCCGCCGCTGCGCCTCGAGCCAGTACTCGTGCTCCCGCTTCTGGCGCGCCTCGTGGGCCTCCCTATCTAACCGGTCCCTTAACTCCATCAATGCTTCTCGTCTCCGGCACTTCTCCAACTCAAAATCTAAAGCCGCGAGCTCCCGGAGTTGCGTATCGTCGAGGGCCGACGCGTCTTTTTCGACCGGTGCGGCCTTCGGGGGCGCCGCCGCGGGCGTCCGCGGCCGCCGCGACGACGCGGGAGTGCGGCGGCCGCTCTTCGGTGTGGAGCGCTCCTGCAGGCGCTGGACCTCCGTCAGCAACGAGGCGTTCTCCCGCCGCAGCGCCTCGACGGCCTCCCGCGACTGTCGAGTCGTCTCTTCTTTGAACGTTCGCAACTGTTCGTCGAACTTTTGCTGCTGCTGCTGCTGCTGCAGTTGCATCATCTGGAACTGGAGAAGACTGGAGTCCTGCTGCGGTGGTTGCGGCGGCGGGTAGCCGTAGCCCGGCGGGAAGGTCTGCGACTGGAGCGGCTGGCCCCAGGGCGGCTGTTGCTGCTGGACCGGCGCCGGCGTCGGCCGGCGGGGCGTCGGTTGGCGGGGCGTCGGTTGGCGGGGCGCGCGCGGCGTCGGTTGTCGCGGCGTAGCCGGTTTTGGCGGCGCCGGCGTCGGCGTCCGCTGCCGGCCGGTCCCCTGGAGCAGCCCGCCGGGGTCCCCGTCGAGCCACGCGTCCAACAACTCCGCGGGCGACCAGTCCCCGCTCTGGCGCGAGGGCGTCCGCAGCTCCTCGCCCGCGAGGGTCTGGAGCACCGAACTCGCGGACGGCGGCCGGGCCTCGGCTCGCAAGTCCGCGAGGCGTTGTTTCTGCGCTGCCAAGGAAGCGGGCGACGCGAGCTCGGCCACGAGCGTCTCCAGGGCCTCGCCCTTCGACGGCTCGCGCAGGACCTGGGGCGACTGCGGCGTCCGCGTCCGGAGGTCCCGCTGCAAATCGGATAGCGTGCGGTCGCTGCGCGCCGTCGACGGCGTCGGCTCGACGTGGGCCGCTTTCTCAAGCCGCGCGACCTCCTCCGCTAAAGCCGCCCGCTCCGCACTGCGTGCCGCCGTCTCCCTTTCGAGTCGCGCCACGTCCACAAGTTGCGCCTCCCGCAGCTCGTCCAATCGCTCCCTGCCCACACCGGCGAGCTCCCGCCGCAACGAATCGCGGGTCGACGCGAGCGTCAGCTCGCGCTGGTGCCGTTGCACGAGGTCCTCCTCGAGAGCTGTCAAGGCGCCGTCGGTCGGGGCTTGTCCGGTCTCGTCCCGCGCCTGGAGCTCGAGCGCGGCCTGGTGCGCCGCGAGGACGTCGGGCGAGAGCATCGTGGCTGCCCTTCACCGGCTGTGTGCCATGCTGCCATCCATAATCGTTGGCCGCCCGGCGCCGGTCCGCGGCGACCCCCTCCTACGAGAGGTTGCCAGCTTCTCCGAGGCATCCGTTTTTTACGTCTGCTCTCCGACCACCGCAGCAGTCATGGCCCAAAACCCGACTCAAAATCCCGGTAAACCCGAACCCCGGTGTATTTACACCGGCGGTGACCAAAAAGCGCTCCTACGCGCCCATATACGCAACGTACGCACCCGAGCCGCTCGTTACAGTCCGCCGCGGCCCGACGGACCCGCTCCGTGGCGCCGCGCACCCAACGCATACGGCGCTACGCTGTAAATAGGCTGACGCCGCGAAGCGCTGTTGCCGACGCCGCGCCACCGCGGGGCGCCCCCACGTCCGCAGCGCGCCTTCACTCACCCACGCCGCCGCCCCAGACGCGCCGAAACGTTCACGCCGCCGCGCAGGCGACCACCGCGCCGCGCGCCCCGAAAACAGACCGCACGCCGCGATGGCCGCCTTCGGCGCCCGGGACACGGTCGCGAGCCTCCTCGTGGACAAGAGCGCGTCGCCGCCGCCGGGCGCCAAGCCCGGCAAGGCCCCGGACACGGAGAAGAAGCACCACCCCCAGAACAACGACGGCGGCACGATGGAGGCCCTGCTCGAGGGCAGCGGCGGGCCGGACACGCCCGCGGCCGAGGGCAAGGCCCACTTCGCCAAGGACGGCGACGCCATGGTCGGCGGCGACGTGGGCCTGACGACGGACTCGCAGGCGGCCCACGTGTCGAGCATCGCCATGGTGGCGGGCAAGCCCGCGGGCCACGGCAACTTGACCCACCAAGACACCGCGCCGTCGAACCTGAGCCCGCAGCACGTCTCGACCAAACGTATGTTCGACGACCAGCCCTGCGGCGTCGAGTCCGAGCCCAGCGACGGCCACCCGCCCAAGCGCCCGCGCGCGGACCTGGACGACAGCCGCGTCAAGGCGGCCCTGGACGAGACGGCGCATGACGCCGGCGCGGCGCCGCCGCCGCCCTCCAAGAAGCAGGTGCTGGACGCCCAGAACAAGCAGTCCCACGTGCTCCAGGACGCCCGGGACGCGCCGCCCCCGAAGTTCACGCGGAAGCACTTCGATCCTACCGATAATGCGCTCAAGGACTCCGTCATCTTACAACACCCGCTCTCGGGCGAGAAGGCCCCGCGGCAGGAAAAGCCCATCCCCGTCATCGCCCCGAGCTGCGCGCCCATCGCCGGCGTCGCGGCCTCGACGACGAACCGCGTCAAGAAGCTGGAGAACACGACGAACGCGCCCGTCGGTGCCGGGAAAACGTCCACGGAGATCAACAAGCCGGTGGCGTCGCACACGGCGCGCGCGGCGCCCGCGGGCGGCGCCGGCCTCAACTCGACCA